>Ga0067045_1028286_pt1 | contig 37198 bp, 31 predicted proteins | sample TerdegcTABiofilm_FD_59184 | JGI IMG/M metagenome (GOLD analysis project Ga0067045, IMG submission 59184) | Combined Assembly of (Gp0054472, Gp0054536) Wastewater bioreactor microbial communities from Singapore -Terephthalate degrading...
AAAGCGGCCGCCACAAAGACTGTTGCCAGCATGATCAGGGTGGGGAAGCGGCCATTACAAGGCACAAAATTGTTGGTCAGGATGGCAATCAACCTTTCGCGTGGCGAATCAATGACGCGGGTCGCCACCACGCCAGCAGCATTACAGCCAAACCCCATCGCCATCGTCAGGGCCTGCTTGCCATGTGCACCCGCCCTTTTGAACAGAAAGTCTAGATTAAAAGCCACACGCGGCAGGTAACCCAGGTCTTCCAAGATGGTAAAGAGCGGGAAGAAGATTGCCATAGGCGGAAGCATCACGCTGACCACCCAGGCCAGGCCGCGATAAACGCCGTGCCACAGAAAACCGGTAATCCACCAGGGCACGCCCCAGTTGGTGAACAAACCTGCCAGGACTCCTTCCAGCCAAAAAAAAGCATTCGCAAGCATCTGGCTGGGAATGTTGGAGCCGACAATCGTAATCCAGAACACGCCGGCCAATAACAACAGCATGATCGGCAACCCCCAAACGGGCGAGGTCACGATACGATCAATGCGCTGGTCAAGATCCCATTTTTTGTCCTCCAAACGATGGACAGCCCGCCGCGCAATGCGTTCCGCCTCGCCGTACAAAGATTTTACGATCTCATCTCGGAATGCCGCGCCCAGGCGTGGCCGCAGCGCCTGGGCTCGCGCCAGGACATCCTGTGGGGTCAGATTCTGATCGGATAAGGTAGCCATTTTCAACCTCCTGGCTTATTGATTGCCTGCCAGAGCAGTTTTGCTGCTCAGGCGCAAATCGGATTGGCGCTGGTTTGCTACCAGGTCCGCCAGTTCGCCGTTCAACAATGCCTGTTCCACGCGCGCATCACCATCCAGCAAACGGATCGCCAGCCAGCGGGCATTGGGGATATTGGGAATTAGCCCTGTGATCATGCCCGATAGTTCCTCAACAGCCTGGCGAAACTCAACGGTACCGCTTGCCCGCAGCGGCTTGGTTTGGATCTTTTCTGAAATGACCTCCTCGATGGTCGTCAGAAGCGTCTGAACGCCTTCGCCAGTGCGCGCCGTAATTGGAATAGCGGGGACTCCCAGGTCGCGCGATAGGCTGCGCACATCAACTTCCAGCCCTTTGCGGCGGGCTTCATCCATCAAATTTACAGCCACAACCACGCGATGGGTAATTTCCATCACTTGCAGCACCAGGTTCAAATTGCGCTCCAGCGCGGTAGCGTCCGTGACCACCACAACACAATCGGGCTGGCCAAAGAGGATAAAGTTACGGGCGACTTCCTCATCCTGAGAAGCAGAAAGAAGCGAGTACGTGCCGGGCAGATCGACCAGTTTATAGCGAATGCCATTGAATTCATACCCTCCTTCCGCACGGGTCACGGTCTTTCCGGGCCAGTTGCCTGTGTGCTGGTTCAAACCCGTTAAAGAGTTGAACAGCGTGGATTTGCCGGTATTTGGGTTGCCTGCTAAAGCGACAATGCGATCGTACTTATCGATCTTTAATCCCATCTGCGCCAGATGAGCATTGGCAGGACAGGTTTCACAAGGGCTTGAAGACATCTTGGCCTCCTCACTGCTGCTGCACTGGCCGCACCTGCACCATGCCGGCCTGGTCTTGTCGCAGGGCTATCAAGACGCCGCGCACACGGTAAGCGCGCGGATCGCCAAAGAAGTTGGTTAATTCAGGAGAGATGACGGCGCCAGGGGTCAACCCCAGGTCAAGGAAACGACGACGGGTGAATCCCTGACAGGCTTCATCAATATTTACAATTTCGGCTTGCTGGCCATCCTTCAAAGCAACCAGCGGGATAACATCCTTAGCCATATCAGAGGGTTCTGGCAGTGGAACAAGGAAAATATTGGCTGCTACAGCCGGAGCCAGACGATACTCGTTTTCGCCGTCCGTCAACACATAACGTTCCGGCGTTACTTCCAGCACACGCAGATTCTGGCCGAGTTTTAGCCCTTCGGCCAGAATCTGCTCGTAAGCCAGTGTCGGCTCGTCTTCCAGGTGGACAACCCGGCCAGGTATACCCTGGGGCCAGGCCGTCAACGGCTTACCCATTTGTTCAGAGGGAAATTCTCCCGATTGGTTGGGAATGGGATCGCCGTGCGGGTCATGTTGCGGATACCCAAGCGCAGCATCCAGTTCATTGACCTGTACAACTGAAATACGATGCTCCAGGCGATGCGCTTCGCGATGAACTTTCTCCAGGGGCAGGCGCGCCTCTGTCGCAAGATAGCGTTCCCACAGGCGGTGTGCCCGGACGATTTGCAAAGCCAGCTGTTCGCCCGCGGGGGTGAGCGCCAGCGCGTTGCCCTCCGTGCGCACCAGTCCCTGGGCTTCCATAACCACCCGCAATTTCAGAAGCTCCTTCGACCGGATACCCAGAACCCCAGCCAGCGATTCGGTCGAAGCAAAACGGCCCTCCTGCTGGCGATCGAGCATGAATTTGAGGATATCTTCTATTTTCTCGCGCTGGGCGGCTTCTTTAGCGGCCTTCAGACGTGCCAGCAAACCCTGACGAGGGAGTAAAACCAGCACTGCGAACCCCAGCAGCATTACGCTAACGAGGATCAAAATTGGATCTACCATAGCAGCTCCCATAATTTTTATTCACGTATAACCTATAGTTTAGTTGTAACTAAATTATAGGTTTTATCTATCAAAATGTCAAGGAGGTACATCAGACAGAAATGGGCTCGCCTGTTTTTCGAGTATAATTCTTTACATTAGTACGTAATACTGTTATAATAATAGTAATACCAGATCAATGATCTAAGGAGCAGCAAATTGGGCAGATTTTTTTCAATTGGTGAACTAGCAAAGGAGGCAGGCGTTTCCGTTCGAACCATCCGATTTTACATTGACGAAGGGCTGATCCCGCCACCCGAAGTACGTGGCCGCAACACGCTATACAGCGAAGAATACCTGGATCGCATCGAACTCATCCGTCGCCTGAAGGAAGCCTACCTGCCGCTGCGAGAAATCCGACAGAAAATGCAAGGATTGAGCGATGACGCCGTGCGAAAACTACTCGGCAAGGGAGAGCAAGCACAACAAAGCGCCATTTTCCCTCAAAGGTTCGAGACAGCCGAAAGCAGCCCCATTCAACAGAAAACCGTCAGAGAAGCAGAAAGCGCCGTCGAATACATAGCCCGCATTCTGGATGTCCACAACACAACGCCCCGTAGCCCTAACCAGCCGCGGCCGGGCCTGCCGTCAGCTAGCTCAAAACAGGACCTAGACCCATCAAACCGGCCCCAACTCAATTCCTCCTCCGCACCGCTATTTCAGTCCCAAACCACATGGCAGCGCATTATTTTAGCTCCTGGGATCGAACTGCACATCAGCCAGCCCATCCTCGCCGAAAAACGAACAGAGATCCAGCTCTTGATCAACACAGCGCGGCAGCTTTTTGAATCAAAACGAGCATGATAGATCAACAAAATAGTCAAAGGAGGAACCATGAGCGCATTTTCATTGTCCGCACAAGCGGATCTCGGCCTGATCAAAAAGGAAACGCCCAGCCAGCGCATCCTGGAAGTGAGCGTGACCGCTCCACTGGCGCAAAAGAACGAGCAGCGGCCTGGTCTCAACCTGGCGTTGGTACTTGACCGCTCCGGCTCGATGATCGGCGAGAAAATCGAGTTTGTCAAAAAAGCAGCAACGCATGTGACCGACTTGCTGGAAGAAAAAGACACGCTGGCGCTGGTAGCCTATGACCAGGAAGTGCTTTCTCTCTCCCCCAGCGTGCCAATCAACCAGGCAGCCCGCGCAGAGTTAAGGGCGCTGGTGGATCGAATCGAATCCGGCGGTATGACGAATCTCTCCGGCGGCTGGCTGCAAGGCTGCCAGTTTGTGGCAACCGCAGCCGCAGAAGGGCTGGTGAACCGCGTCCTATTGCTCACCGATGGGCTGGCAAATGTCGGAATCACGGATATGGAAGTTCTTGGAAACCATGCCCGCCAGCTTCACAATCGGGGCGTCTCGACTTCCACCTTCGGTGTGGGTGATGGCTATAATGAACACCTGCTGGAATTGATGGCAAACCAGGGCGGCGGCAATTTTTATTTTATCGCCAGCCCCCAAGAAATACCGATCATTTTTGCTCATGAGTTGAGCGAACTGGCTGCCATCACGGCTCGGGCGGTCGAGGTCGAAGTCGAGTTGCCCCCCCACGTGGATGTTCAACTGCTGGCCGGATGGAAACAGCAACAAGAAGGCAACCGGCTCAAGGTCTGGCTGGGGGATCTTGCTTCGGGCCAGAGTCGCCAGATCTACTTGCGGCTGCTCACGCCCCCGCAAGAAAAGCTCCCTGCCCTGGAAATCCGGCTAACTGCCCGCGCCAGGAAGGAAAACGAGGCGTTTTACGAAGAAAAAACAACCTTGACGCTGAAATATGCCAACCCGCAAGAAATTCAGGCTGCCAGGCCAGACCAATCCCTGATGAGCCGCTTCAGCGAAGTAGAAGTGGCCGAAGCAGCCAACGAAGCCCTAAAACTGGAAAGCAAAGGAGAACGAGCACACGCCAGACAGGTCCTTGATCAAGCGCTGGCAGCGGCAGCGCCGCACATTTCTCCCCAAAAATCAGCCGAATATCAGAGCCTGGCTGATAAAATCCAGGAAGGGTTGAACGCCGAACAACACAAATTACATCACTACCGCAACTACCAGGATCGCCAGCGACGGTCTCAAAGATAGACCACCGCCCTCAAGAATTTCTTGCCCCCTGACCGGCCTGACAGCCCGCGCAGCAAAAAGGCGGGGGCAAGGGGTTCTCTTTCCAGCCGTTTTCCGGCACGGCTCAATCCGGCTGGCGAAGGCGCTGCTGCTCTTTTGCTTTTGCCTGGAGGGCATAACGCAACCGGGCTGAGTTCTTTAGCCCATAGTAAAAGTAAAACAAACCCAGCGAAGCCAAAAACGCGCCCAGGTACAAAAGCGGGCTGAACGACAGCACCGCAAAATAGATTACCAGAACAAACACACCGGTCAACAGGAACTGCCCGCCACGCCTGAAAGAACGATTGTTCATCTGCAGATCCTGCTGCAAATGTTCCATTTCATCTCCCAAACGCTGCAACGCAAGCTCATCTGCCGCCCGCTCGACTCCTTGCTGGACGCCCTGGAGCTTCTCCAGCACTGGCTCCAACCCGGCGCGCAAACGCAAAAGGTGCTCCTGCCCGCAATGCGGGCAAACATAGCGCTCTTTTTCTTCCGTAACCTTCAAAGCGCCGCCGCAATTCGGGCAGGAAAGTGGAATAAAATCGGGTTTTTCCGGACCATTGAACGCATCGAACGCGCTGATCAGGTCGCTCACTCCAACAAGCTGTTCCCTCTGCACGGTCTGCAAAAGCCGGCGCGCCGCCGTGTTGTGCGGTGCCAGCGTCAGTGATCGCTCCAGGCAGAACCGCTGCCGCTCCAAATCAGGGGCAAACCCTGTAAGTAAGAACCAGGCGGCCGCGTTTTTCGGATCTTTTCTCACCAACCCCGCCAGGAGTGGCCCTGCCTGCTCGGAGTCGCCGGACCGCATAAGCGCAATTGCCTGATCAAGCGTTGAATTTGGTTGTGTTTCCATCATCTCGCTTTAAAGACTGCCTTATGGCAGCCACCATGATCCCATCAATACGGGTACAAGACCGGATCCGGCAAAGCAGCTTCAAACGAGTCGCCAGGGTGGATGCGGCCAGGGCGCTCTACCCAGGCGACGATGCCGCGCCGCTGGAGTGCAGTCCTGACAAAGGCTTCAGCCAGGCCCGCTTTTTCTGGATAATGTTCCTGAATCACTTTTCCTGGCCCACTGCACGGTCGATTCAAGCCTTCGACCACCAGGGCAGCCTGGTCTACGAAGTACAGACGCGTTCCCGGCGGCAGGAGTGTTAACATCGGAATGCCAGAAACCAGCAAGTTCGCGCCCAACCATTCCGGTTTAATCTCGGCAATCCCCAGATCGGCGGCAAGGCTTTCTAACTCTTCGGTAGACAGGATAGAAATCTGGCGGCTGTTGCGGATCATTGTGTTGCGTGGATAACGACTTGTGCGGCTGGTAGAGCGCATCGTTATACTGGCATGCCTATCTCCCTCAAAACCTGCAAAAGTCACCGTGGCTTCTTGCCGAGGTGTGGAGAGAAAATGATCCCCGGATTCAGCCACATACACGCCGACTACTTTTCCTTTCAAGATCTTATTGTCCATGCAACCAATCTCCATTCGAGCTCAGTCTTTTTGTAAATGCACTCGCAAAAAAATGAGCAAGCCGCCCTTGCCGCTCCCTTAAAATTATAACGAAAGGCGGCAAAAAGCAAAACGAAAAAGTTTCTGCTGCTTCGGTTGCTTACCGCCGGTCAGCGGGTAACCACTGCATAAGCTGATCTTTATGCAATAGAAAATCATCCCCCATCACCTTGAGCATAGCAGTAAATGGACGCCAATCCGGGGGATTGGCAACAACGATCTCAGTAATCGCTTCCTCATAACTGCGGTAGGAATCGATGAAATCCGCCAGCGTCTGATCCCAATCCCAGGCAGCGCGTTCAGCGACTGATTGGGCATTGAATTCATCTTCGTCGTAGTGCTTGTGGTAGTTTGGATTCCGGATTAACTGGCGAAAGGTAGTCGGTTCCTCGCGCAACCAACCTGCCAGGTGGGCAACGACCTGTTTTGGCGACCAGATCCCGCACACCCCGCTGCGTTCCCGGTCTTCCGGCTTGAGTCGCTTGCATGCCGATAAGAACTCGCCATACGAACGGTGAAAGTTTTCCAACGCCGCCTGAAAATCGGATAATACGATGGGCATCTTCACTCCTCTAAAAAAGTTATCGAACGATCACCAAACAGCGCCCGTAACGCCCTTTTTCAGATTTTACCTCAAAAACCGTCCGCCGCTGCCAGTTGAGTACAGCTCTTTTGCCCGGCACAACCTGAACAAAAAGACCGGCGCAGACTTGTGAAGGTCATTTGCCGGTCTCTTCTTGTCAGGCGTTAATGTCCTAAAGTCGTCTGAAAATCCGTTTCCCGTGACCCGCTTTTCCAACCAGCGCTCCGTCTCTAATGACAAACGAGCCGCGGCAGAGCACAGATTCGACTTTACCTTTGATCTTGAAACCTTCAAAAGGAGAAAAGTCTGTGTTCATGTGGTGATTTTTTGCGCTCATCACCCATTCTGGTTCCGGATCATAGATGACCACATCGGCGTCTGCCCCGGCGCCCAGGTGTCCCTTTTGCGGATATAAGCCAAATATTTTCGCAGGAGCAGTTGAAGTCACAGAAACCAGTTTTGGCAAGTCAATTTTGCCTTTACAAACGCCCTCTGTGTAGAGGATGGACAGCCTGGGTTCAATCCCCGACATACCGCTTGGGACTTTATCAAAGCGGCCTTGCGCCAGACGAAGGTTGTCTTGCGGCGAAACGCCCGCATCATCGCTTCCAACGGTCTCCACGCAGCCATTTGCCAGTCCAATCCACAGAGCTTCGATATCCCTTTCCACTCGTAAGGGCGGGCTACAAATAAAAAACTGACCGTTTTCCCCCTCCAGCTCCTTCTCAGTCAGAGTTAGATAATGTGGGCAGGTTTCACTGTGAATAGGCAGTCCCTGAACTCGCGCTGATTGAATAATCTCCACGCTTTCAGCGGTCGAGGTGTGCACGATATAAACCTTTGCCACCACTTCTTTCATCAAGTCAATAATGCGTTGGATAGCAATATTCTCTGCTGAGGGCGGCCGGGTGCGAGCGTGGTAAATCGGCGAAAAGTGGCCACGCGCAAGCTCCTTCCGCAAATAATATTCCAGGATGGTGTCATTTTCGCAATGTACCATCAAAATGCCGCCAACCTCCGCTGTAACTTCAAGGAGCTTGAGGATGCTGTCATCGTCCATCAAACGGTCAGCGTGACGGTAAGTTGTAAAACATTTGTATGATGGAACGCCCGCCTCGACCAGTTTTGGAATTTCGGTCAAGGTTTTCGGGCCGGCATCCAGCAAAATGCCATGCAAGCTCCAATCAATATAGGCTTGATCCCGCGCCTTTTTTTCTGTTTGTTCCAGATTCTCCAACAATGAACCGCCTTTGGGCTGCGTGCTAAAACTAATCACCGTCGTGGTTCCGCCATATGCAGCCGCGATGGTACCACTGTTATAATCGTGCACTGTAACTGTTCCCATAAAAGGCGAATCAAGGTGAACATGAGGATCAACCAGGCCGGGCAACACATATTTACCCGAAGCATCTACAACCTCATCCACGTTGATATTGTCAAAAGCACCTTTTAAACCCTGAGCTTTTATACGTTCACCTTCGATCAAAAGATCACCAGGGATAATCCCAGTCTCGCTAACAAGCTGGCCTCCCTTCACAAGTAGCTTTTTTTCAGACATGATACATCTCCTTCATTAAGTGACAATTTTTATCCAATATGCAGATCCTTCTTAGATCTGCGGAACGCACAGCAAGGATAATTCAGGATGAGCGAACGCTCTATCCCATTTGGTTTCCAGCAGCTCGTCCGTCATTTGATTTTTTTTCATATTCCTCAGGCAGGTAAACTGCCAACGCCATCGTGCCAGCAAGAGCTTCTTTTAACAATGCAATACTCACTTGATCATGGACAGTGTGCGCATATTTTTCCTCGCAGGGCGAAAACCCAATGGCAGGAACTCCCGCTCGCACCAGATAACCTCCATCGGTGGTAAAGCCCCAAGGCTTTACCGCAACTTTACGGTTTAACGCGCCCTCCAACACGTTACAGGCCGCAGCTGGAAGCGCATCCTCCTCATCCAATAGATAAGCTGGCGCATGTGCAGGGAGAACATCGCGATAACCGTTGTATGATGTAACAGGAGTTGTATATAGCTTGACTGTCCCTTGGACAGGAGGAATGCAGACCCGATCAACCATCTCTTGCAGAGTCCGCAAGAAATTCTCCAGTGAATCCTCTGGAAGGCTGCGCCAATCCACATGCAGCCTGACCAGACCCGGCGACATATTCCCGCTCGACTGGTCTGTATAACAACGAGTTGGCGTCACCAAATTTCTTCCCAGTGATTCGCTGATCGAAACCGGCAGTTTGGCAATTTCTTGCAAAAAGGATGAAAGCGCATACAGCGGATTGATCCGTTTTTCTGCTGCAGCCGCATGAACGCTGACACCCTGAAGCTCAACCAGGATTTCGGTTCTCCCGCGATGGCCGTTCGCGACCTGGTTTCCGGTTGCCTCACCCAGCACAGCCAGATCTGTCCTGAAATGGTCGAGCAGGTGCTTGGTTCCCCAGCTGCCCGTCTCTTCTTGAACCACGCACACCATGTAGACGTCACCATATAAGGGGATACCCAATTGTTTAAGCCTACCAAGTGCATGAATTTGCGCGGCAATAGCACCTTTGGTATCGCTGGCGCCGCGTCCCCAGATCGCACCCTGAACAATTTCTCCACCAAACGGGTCATGTTGCCAGGCTGCCATATCCCCAATATCTACCTGGTCCATGTGGCAGTTAAATTGGAGCGAAGGTCCTCGCCCACCCTTCATTCTGCCGATGACATTCCCGATTTCATCCACCCAGACTTCATCAAATTGAAAAACCTTCATCTCATCCTGAATCAGGGCTGCGACTCGTTCTTCATTGCCCGATAAACTGGGCGTCTGAACCAGGCGCTGGCAGAATTCGATCATTCCCGCCTGCCAGGAGGAAGAGATAAGGCTTGTCAGATTTTCGGATGAAAACTTCGTCATGAAAAAGTTACTGCCCTTTTTTTCCTCTATTCAGCAAATATTCAGCCATTTCGCGTGAAAATACTTTTTCTAGATGATTCATCCGCTGCGGCGCTGGTACACTGTAAAGGCCTGAATGACTGGTATTTAATTTTGCCTCCACAACAGCCTGAAGCATACGGCACCCTGCTTCTACCGGATCGATCATTAAAACAGGAACAAGCGCTTGAACTTCTTCAATAAAACTGGTCAGACCAGCGCATCCGAGCAACAGTACATCTGCCCCTCGCTTTACCAATTCCTGACTGGCCTTTTCAAGGGTCTTCAATGTTTGAGTCCGGTCTTCTTCAAAATCGAGAACCCTCATGTCGAGAGAAACGGTTCCACAATACCGGCTTTCTAAGCCATAAGTGCGGACCATACTATCCATCAACTGAATTGCTCTGTTCATCCCTGCAAGAATCCCGAACCGGCCGCCAACCAGCAAACTCATCGACATCGCGGCTTCAGCGATTCCAACCACCGGAACTTTGCTAATCTCTTTGAGCAAATACAAACCGGGATCGCCGAAACAGGCAAGCACAATCCCATCTACATCGGAATGCTGTGCCAACAATGGTAAGATCGCCACGCTTGCAAGGTGGTAATCGTACCAGGATTCTAAGGACTCTGGACCAGAAAGCGCATTCGCTACCGTTACTTCCCAAGGGGGCGTAAACACCCTTTCTGCTGTTGATCGAATATCTGAAGACATGGATAACGAAGTGTTTGGATTGATTACCAGGGCTTTTGGCATCGAACCTTATAACCTCTGAAGCAGAATTTTTTGAATACCTCTTCTCTACTACCAGTACATCTTTGGAATAACCAGGCAGAGATTGGGCAAGCTGGTAACCTGGGTTGGTCTGAAAAGGTCCTGCCCGGCGATTGGTTCATCAACAAGAAGAGCAGAAGGCGCCGATCTTTCTTTCTTCTTCATCACCAATAGATACGCCGAACAACTTTAATTGTCATACAATTAACGATTCTCAGTATATGAGGATTTTTTTTGATTGTCAAGCAAATATTGATATGTCCAGAAAGTTTATATATCCAAGCACGTGACTGGCCACAACTTACCGTCGCATTCTGGGCAGGAACACAGATATCGCAAGAACCAGAAGGATACCCACCCACAGGACCTTCAGACAAAAATTGACGAATTTGGAGGAAACAAAAAGCCGGCCGGGACATCCTTTTTCCCCAGCCGGCAAAGCATTAAGGTCTTTCCTACAACAGCTTCAGCACCGCTTGCAGCGCCAGGTTCAGCAAGGAACCCGGAACCAGACTGAAGCCAACCACAGCCAGCGCAGATACCCCGGCGGTCAAAACCAGCCAGGGATCACGGCGCGCTTCCGGTTCTCCGGGACGCATGAACATCATCACCACGACGCGCAGATAATAGTAAGCCGAGAAGATTGACGCAACCAGACCCAACAGCGCTAGCGAAGTAAAACCACCCTCGACTGCAGTGCGGAAGAGATAAAACTTTCCCCAAAAGCCCAACGTAGGCGGAGCGCCAATAAAAGAAAGCATAAAGACCGTCATCGCTGCACCCAGGAGAGGGTATTTGCGTCCCAAGCCGGCATAATCTTGCAACTCTAACCCTCTGCCTTCCGCTTTTTCCACGGCAATCACCACCGCCCATGCGCCGAGGGTAGTCAAAGCATACCCCACCAGGAAAAACAGCATGGCGGCAATCGTATCGCTGAGCACGATTCCCTGCCCATAGGGCACAAAAGCCATCATCAGGTATCCAGATTGGGCTATGCTGGAATAAGCCAGCAATCGCTTGAGGTTGGTTTGCGCCAGGGCAACGATATTGCCAAACACCATCGTAACCGCTGCCAGACCCCATAGAACCGGTGTAAGATCAGTGGAGAGAGATGGAAAAGCCACCACAAAGACCCGCATCAGGGCTGCAAACCCGGCTGCCTTGGCGCCCACCGACATAAACGCTGTCACCGAGGATGGCGCGCCCTGATATACATCCGGCGCCCATTCGTGGAATGGGACAATCGCGCCTTTGAAGCTAAAACCGACCAGCAGGAGCGCGCCGCCCACCAGGAACATAGTGAGGTTAGCCGGCGCCAGCTCAACCGCCGCCAGGATGCCCGGCAGGTCCGTTCGGGCGGTAGCGGCAAAGATCAGTGCAATCCCGTATAGCACCAGGCCGGAAGAAAAGGTCCCCAGCAGGAAATATTTGAGAGCCGCTTCTTCTGAACGCAGGTTTAGCCGGACAAAACCAGAAAGTATGTAGAGTGGGATGGAAAGCAGTTCCAACGCCAGAAAGACGATAATCAAGTCATAAGCGTAAGTCATCAGCATCATACCGCTGATGGCATACAACAAGAGCGAGTAATACTCGCCGCGCACGATGTTCATACGCTTCAGGTAATCGTGAGCCAGGGCAATCGAAGCCAGGCCAGAAGCGAGGAAAATCACATCCAGAAAAACGGCAAAACCATCCACTACCACCATACCGCCAAAAGCCTGCCGGGGTTGCTGGCCGCGCGCCAGAGAAAGCCCCAGGGTAAGCGCAAGTCCAAAAGCAGCCAACAGGGCAGTAATGCCTTTGCGGTCTTTCGGGATCCATAAATCCACCAACAAAAGCGCCGTTGTCCAGGCGACCAACACGGCTAGCGGAAGGATTGTCATCAAATCTGTAAGGGTCATCTCCACCTCCCTGCTAGTGCAACGCTACGGTCGCGGATTGCAGCAGCGCTGCCAGTTGCTCCACACCGGGGTTGATAAGATTGAAAAATGGCTTAGGATAAAGGCCAATCCAAAAAATGACGATGAGCAGCGGTGCAAGGGTCAAAATTTCACGCCAGTTGAGGTCCACCAGGACGCGATTTTCTTCTTTGCGAATCGCGCCCAAAAAGACGCTCTCAAACCAGTGGAGCAAGTAAACCGCCGCCAGAATGACGCCAACGGTAGCCACCCCGGCAAACCAGGGACTGCCGAGAACTTTCGAGCCGAAAGTCCCCAGCAGGATGGTAAATTCACCCACAAAACCATTCAATCCCGGCAATCCAACCGAGGAGAGCATCACCACCAGCGCGAGGCCGCCAAGAATGGGCATACTTTTCCACACGCCGCCGAATTCTGAAAGCGCGCGGGTGTGCCGCCGCTCGTAGAGCATCCCTACAATCAAAAACAGGGCGCCGGTGCTCAAGCCATGGTTCACCATCTGCAGAACCGCGCCGGACATTCCCTGAGAATTGAGCGCGAAAATGCCTAGAACAACAAATCCCAGATGGCTGACCGAGGAAAAAGCCACCAGTTTCTTCATATCCTTTTGCACAAAAGAAACCGCAGCGCCATACAAAATGCCTATGATGGCAAGCGCTGCCATCCAGGGGGCAAATTGCAACGTCGCCTGGGGAAACAGGCTGAGGTTAAACCGCAAGAAACCATAGGCGCCCATCTTCAACAAAACGCCCGCCAGGATCACCGAACCAGCGGTTGGCGCTTCTACGTGAGCATCGGGCAGCCAGGTGTGCAACGGCCACATCGGCACCTTGATCGCAAACGCCACACCGAACGCAAGGAACAACCAGGTCTGTGCGGCCGCAAACAGGCCGCGGCTGGCACTCAGTTCTGTAAAGGAGAACGTCCCGGCTTGCAAACCAAGGTACAGGATCGCCAGCAGCATCAAAACCGAACCCGCCATTGTAAAGATGAAAAATTTTACAGCCGCATAGACCCTGTTTTCGCCACCCCAGATGCCGATCAGGAAAATCATCGGAATGAGCGTAAATTCCCAGAAGATGTAAAAAAGCACCAGATCGAGCGCCAGGAAAACCCCCAACATGCCGGTTTCCAGCAGCAAGAAGAACAGCATGAATCCTTTAACTCGCTCCTGAACCGCCGTCCAGGTAGAAAGGATCGAAATAGGAGTCAGAAAGGTAGTTAACAACACCAGTAAGATGCTGACGCCATCCACGCCCATGATAAAACTGACCTGAGAAGCGCCAATCTTGAACCAGGGCTGATTGATAACCAATTGCATTCCGCTTTCAGAGACGCGGTAAAGCGAAAGCATCCATAATGAAATCGCAAACGTCGCCAGCGAAGCGCCTAGAGCCGCCCACCGAATAGCCTTTTTACTTTCTGATGGCAAGAAGACGACCAACAGCACCCCCGCCAGGGGGAAGAAGGTCAGCAGTATAAGTGGATGAATAATCATGAAACCTTCCTTAGCACCGAGCAAAAGTACTTTATTGATCGGAGAGGCCAGACGTGTAAAACTTGACGCCCGCGCCTATCGAAAGAGTAAAAACGCCATAATCACCGCTACGCCCACCAGGATCGTCAGGGCATAGGAACGGACATAACCATTCTCAAAGCGGCGCAATTGTTCTGCAATCGAGCGCGAGACCGAACCCAGGCCGTTGGCGATGCCATCGATCAGTCCCACATCTACCGGCTGAGCGAGAAACTCTGCCAATCGCCGATAAGGCCGCACAATAACTGCCTGATACAATTCATCCACCCACCACTTGTTATAGACAGCGGTGAAAAGCCCGCCCAAATAGCGCGCCAGCGGATCGGTATCCTTGAAGGGCATACGGCGCTGGCTGTACACCAGCCAGGCCAGGAACAATCCGGCCAGCGCGACGGCCAGCGAAAGCAGCGCCACCCAGGCCGTAAATTCCACTTTGGGAACATGCGCCAGCGATTTCTCTAGCCAGTGTTCCAGAGTATAAACGCCCGGAAGGTTAAGCGCACCGCCCAGCACTGAAAGGACGGCCAGGATAATCAGTGGGACGGTGATGATGGCCGGGTTTTCCCTGGCATGTTCGGCAGCGGCAGAACGCGCTTTGCCAAAAAACACAAGGAAAAGCTGGCGCCCCATATAAAAGGCTGTAAAAAAGGCCGAAATAATCAAGAGAACGAAAATCGCAGGGGTCTGCTGGAAAGCAGCCGCCAGGATCTCATCTTTAGAGAAGAAACCGGCTAGTGGGGCAATGCCCGCCAGCGCCAGAGCGCCAACCAGATAAACCCAAAAAGTTGTGCGCATGCGTCCTTGTAGCCCGCCCATGTTGCGCATATCTTGGGGGTCAAGTTCATGCGATCCGGGACTATGACCCTGCGCGGCGTGTTCCTCGCCATGCTCCATTCCCAGGATTACCGAGCCAGCCGCCAGAAAGAGAAGCGCTTTAAAGAAGGCATGCGTTGCCAGATGAAACATCCCGGCGACAAAAGCGCCCATCCCCACTGCGGCCACCATAAAACCAAGCTGGCTAATGGTGGAATATGCCAGCACTTTCTTGATATCATACTGTCCGATGGCAATCGTAGCGGCCAGAAGGGCTGTCAACGCGCCCACCCAGGCCACCGTCATTTGGGCGGCAGGGGCCTGGATATACAACGGGCTGGAACGGGCTACCAGATAGACGCCCGCCGTAACCATCGTGGCGGCATGGATCAACGCCGAAACCGGTGTAGGACCGGCCATGGCGTCAGGTAGCCAGACATAGAGTGGAAGCTGGGCCGATTTGCCCGTGACGCCAAGCAGCATAAAGAGCGTGATAGCCAGCAGCAGCGCTGGAGCAGCCTGAGCCGCTTTTGCAAATATGCCGTCAAATTCCAGCGTGCCAAAATTCCAGAATAACAAAAAGATTGCGATTAAAAGACCAAAATCGCCAATGCGATTGACGATAAAAGCTTTCTTGGCGGCGCGCGCATTGCCGATGCCGTCGGCGCCTTTTTCAAACCAGAAACCGATCAACAGATAAGAACAAAGGCCAACCCCTTCCCAGCCGACAAACAACATCAGGTAATTGTCGGCAGAAACAAGGATGAGCATGGCAACGATAAAAAGGTTGAAGAAGACGAAGAATCGGCGGTAACGCTCAGGGTCGCCGTTATGGCGCACATCATTGTGCATATAACCGGTCGCGTAGAGATGGATCAAGGTACCAACGCCCGTGACTATCAGCATCATCGTCACCGAGAGCGTATCCACCCGAAAAGCCCACGAGAGATTGAATTCTCCGACTGTAATCCATTCGGCCAGTGGGATCGTAACTGCTTCTGGATGGCCCTTCAACGCAATCGCCAGCAGAACAGATACAACAAACGCCAGACCGCTGGCAAGCGAAGCAATCAGGCCAATCCCCTTTTCTCCCAGGCGTTTACCGACCAGCAGGTTCAGCAGAAGGCCGATGACCGGCAGAAAGACTGTCCAGGGGACAAGTGAAAACAATGGGTAACCATCCATGAACCGCTCCCTTTCGTTAGCCCTTCATACTGTTCATCTGGTCGATATCGATGCTCTTTTTTGTTTTGAAAATCTCAACCATCAACGCCAAACCCACGGCGACTTCGGCAGCGGCCACCGTCATCACGAAGAAGACAAACAACTGCCCGGCCAGCAACTGGTAATAAGCGGCAAAAGTTACAAAAAGCAGATTGGCTGCATTGAACATGAGCTCCAACGACATGAACACGACCAGAGCATTGCGGCGCAGCAGAACGCCGGTAATGCCGCTAACGAACATGATAATAGAAAGTCCAACAAAATACTCAATCGGAATCATCGTTCCTCTCCATCCGCTCCTATTTGTCCTGGCTCTGAATTTCCAGGGTACGCTTGCGGCCTTTGAAGCCCTCGCCGCGAGTCAACAAGATAGCGCCAACGGTTGCAACCACCAGGATAAAACCGGTGATCTCGAAAGGCAAGGCATATTTCTGGAAGAGAGACATCCCAACAGCAGCCGGACTACCAAATTCCAGCGGCGGGGTGTTCACCGCTGCCCGCATTCCAGCGCGATACACCAGAAACAGAGCCAGTTCTGCAAGAAAGACCAGGCCGAACAGGAGCGCAATCCAGCGGTGATGGCCCAATGGTTCACCTGCAGGCAATTTTTCCGCGCCCAGCAGCATGATCACAAAAAGGAAAAGCACCATAATTGAACCGGCGTATACGGTGATTTGCACCAGGGCAATAAACGGTGCACCAAGGATGAGGTAAAGAACTGCCACCGTAGCAAAGTTAAGCACCAGGAAAAGGGCGGCGTAAATGGCATTGCGGCTGAGCAGCATCCCCAATGCAGAGGCGATCACCACCAACGCGAACACTCCAAAAATGATAGTACCTGTCGTCAGCATCGCTGGCTTCCTCCCTAATCCTCAGGATCTTTCATTTCCGGCACCGACCGGGTGAAAACGCCGGGCGGTGTAGATTGCGGGGTAAGTTTATCCACAGCAGGAACAGGCTCAAGCAACATATCCTTGGTATAAATAGAAGCCGCCCGGTCCATAAACGACAATTCATAATTATCGCCGAGAACGATTGCTTCGGTGGGACAGGCATCCTCGCAAAAGCCGCAGTAAATGCAGCGCAGCATATTAATTTCATAGGTGCTGGCATACCGTTCACCGGGCGAAAAACGCCTTTCATCCGTGTTTTCCGCTGCTTCTACAAAAATTGCGTCCGCCGGGCAGGCTGCCGCGCACAGAGCGCAGCCAATACATTTTTCAAGGCCGTTTTCGTAACGCTTGAGAACATGCCGGCCTTTAAAACGAGCACGCACCGGCCTTTTCTGTTCCGGATATTGGATGGTAACCGGTTTTTCAAAGAAAGACCGGAGCGTCTGTCTCATTCCTTCAAGAATCCCGCGAAACATAAACTTAGCCTCCTACCAGTATAAGCACCACGCCGGTTACAAAGACGTTCAGCAGCGCCAGTGGGAAGAGAACTTTCCAGCCAAACTGCATCAACCGATCGTAACGGATGCGCGGCAGGGTAGCGCGAATCCAGATAATGACAAAGAGAACAATCGCCACCTTTATAAAGAGATAAAGTGGTCCCAGGGCAGGAAGCTGGTCAACAAACGGGCCGCGATAGCCGCCCAAGAACAAAGAAGAACCGATCATCGAAATGGCGATCATTTTGATATATTCAGCCATGAAAAAGAGCGCAAATTTCATGCCGGAATACTCGGTGTGATAGCCAGCCGTCAGTTCCTGCTCGGCTTCTGGCATATCAAACGGCGAGCGATTAATCTCCGCCAGGGCAGCGATAAAATAGATCAGAAATGCCAGCGGTTGAACGAACACAAACCAGACAGGTTTTTGCGATTCGACAATATCCACCAGGCTCATAGAACCAGCCATCATCACCGGCACGATCATCGCAAAACCAAGCGCCAGTTCATAGCTGATCATCTGCGCGGTGGCGCGCAGACCGCCCAGTGTAGCGTATTTATTGTTCGAAGACCACCCCGCCAGCGCGATGCCATAGATCGAAATAGAAGTAACGGCCATCAGGTACAAAACTGCAATATTGATATCTGCCAGGTAGAGCTTGATCGTGCGGCCAAAGAGTGTTACCTCTGTCCCCCACGGCACAACCGCCGTGATGATCAGCGCCGGGATAACGGTCAGCACCGGAGCAAGAGTAAAAATCAATTTGTCCGCTTTTGCCGGAACAAGTTCTTCCTTGAAGATCAATTTAATGCCATCGGCCACCGGTTGAAGCACGCCAAACGGCCCGGCGCGGTTCGGTCCGATCCGCACCTGGATGCGGGCCAGTACCTTGCGCTCATAAAGGGTCACATAAGCAAACCCGCCGGTCATCACCAGGATGAGAAAAATTGATTTGATCACCCACTCTAAAATCATGGCGCCATCCATGCAAACCTCCAGCCTAACCGCTGACGATCTCTTTTTGAGCCAGCGCAGGCCCTTGTATTGGCACGCCCACGCTGCGCGGCAGCAAAGCAGCGCCTTCGGGGGCATTTTCGTCGAAAATCACTTGAACGAGTGTCGATATCCCATTTAGGACAAGCTGAAAACTCTGCTTATCCTCCAAACCGACCCGTGTAGCCAGTTTCGGGTGAACGTAGATCGCCGGTTTTTCCATGCGCTCGTGCAACAACGAGGTCGGTAGCAATGTCTGGCCGCGATCATACAAGCAAGTAATCGGAACCACCAGAAAGGCGCCTTCCGGTGCCTGAAGCGGGGGTAGTTCTGGCACGTCCGGCAGGTTGAGCGGTTCCAGCCGCTGGGCAGCCGGTTTGAGCTGTACACCCAGACCCTGATGGTTGTCATAGCCCGTGCCGCCAAAATAAAGGTCGTGGCGGCCAATGAGAGGCCATTGTTCCTCCACCATAGCCAGTTGCTGGTAAGTTAGACCGGCAAAATCTGGCATCGCTTCAGACAGGCGCTGGAACACCAGTGAAGCCAGACGCTCTTCCAGCGAGAACCCAAGCTGAGCAGCAATTTGAGCGGCGATCTGAAAATCAGGGCGCGGTCCAGAAATCGGCCTGACCGCCGGATAATACCGCTGGACGCGGCGTTCGCCCGAAACAAAAGTCCCTTCACGCTCGGTAAAAGCCTGCGCCGGCAGAACCAGGTCCGCCATCCGGGCTGTGGGTGTCATGAACAGTTCCTGGACAATGATGAAACCGGTCTTGCGCAGCGCTTCGGCCAGGGCGGGGTCATCACCAGCGGGGTCTGCGGCGGCAATGTAAGCCACCTGGGCTTCAGCCAAGCGGCTGGCCAGATCAGCCGCCGGGCGGTATCCAAGCTCAAAAGCGCCCTGCGTGTTGGCGTTCGGCCAGACGGCAATCAAGCCATTATTGGCGCGGCCAAAATGGTTGGTCTTCACAAGCAGTTCCATACAGGCCGCAGCAAGGGCGGTCGTTCCTTCCAGCCCCAGCCCATCGCTCCCAAAGAATACCACCAAATTTTCAGCGCCCAGGATGCCCTGAATGCCGGCGCAGATCGCCTCTGAAACATCCGTTTTGTATTCCGGCACCAGCGAGGTAACGGTTTCTACCTCCTCGCCATAGGCATAGCGGATGACACACTTCGCAAAGCGGTCCAGCCGGGTAGGCCGGGCGCTGGCAACAATTAGGGTCGCGCCGCGCTCGGCGGCCTGTTTTACCCGCAGCCACCAAACCGGCGCCTCTTCGTGCAGGTCGCTGGCAACCACCAGGATAGCTGAACCAGGGCCGAACTCACCCAAATTGGTGCCCTGGCCAACCCCCACCTGAGCCAGAAGATCTCCGCCGCCCATCGTCCCATGCATCCAGTACTGGCCACCAAGCCCCGATGTCAACTGGCAAAGGTTGAACAAATCCTCATTGGATAACCGGCCGCCAGCCAGCGTGATCGTTTTCTCACCGGCTTTTTTCAGGCGAGAAGCAGCCGCCTGCAAAGCCTCATCCCAACTGACGGCTACCAATTCACTCCCCTTGCGCATCATCGGTTCGGTAAGCCGCTGCTCGCTTTCGGTAAAATGATAGGCAAACCGGCCCTTGTCGCAAATCCAAATCTCATTCACGCTTTCGTTCTGGCGAGGCATGATCCGTTTGATGACATCGCGCCCGCCGGCGCGCGCCTCGCGGCGTACGTTAATGGTGAGGTTGCAGCCCACTGGGCAGTGGGTGCAAAGCGAGGCGGCTGCATTCATCTCCCAGGGGCGGGCCCCAAACCGAAAATCACTGGTGGTCAAGGCACCCACAGGGCAAATGTCGGTGGTATTGCCGGAGAAGATAGAATCGAACCCCGGATCCGAGAACGTCACAATTTCCAGCGCGCGGCCGCGCTGTGAAAAACCAATCACAGGATCATCAACAATTTCTTTTTGAAAACGCACACAGCGAGCACACTGGATGCAACGTTCGCGGTCCAACAGGATTAATTCGCCCAGCGGCACCTGTTTGGCAAGCCGCATTTTCTCGTCAAACAAAAAACGGCTTTCTCCAGGCCCAAAGCGCATGGTCAGATTCTGTAAAGGACATTCACCGCCTTTATCGCACACCGGGCAGTCAAGCGGATGAGAGGTGAGGATAAATTCCAGGATATCCTTGCGTGCCTCAGACACCTTGTCATTTTCGGTCAGGACCACCATACCTTCTGAAACCGGGGTGGTGCATGCAGTCTCAAGTTTGGGGCCAAAGGAGATCTTCGGACTGCCATCCGCTTCCAATACTGGTTGATTGGTCGCCCGATCCACCATCGGGCGGCCGATCTCCACCAGGCATAACCGGCACATCCCAACCGGGTCCATCTTGGGGTGGTAGCAAAACACCGGGATTTCAATACCCACCTTCTTGGCAGCATCCACCACCAATGTGCCGGCAGGTACACTGACCGGATGGTTGTCGATTGTGAGATTTACCATTTTCACAGCCATGCAGTGAAACTCCTATTGTTGTTTAACCTGGAGTTCGCAGAGACCGTCGAAAGCGAAGGGAAGTCAGGCGGGCCCCTGGCTCTCTGGCGGTTTCCGGCGCCGCAGGATTATGTCTTAACCAGTGCTTCAAAATCTTTGCGGAACTTCTCGATACCAGAAGCAACCGCCATGGTAGAAAATTCACCCAGAGCGCACAGGCACTTGCCCTGCATCTGGGAAGCAACGTTATAAAGCAAATCAATATCTTTGAGGCTGCCCTGGCCGCTGATAAGGCGACGGGCGATATTATCCATCCAGAACGTACCCTCACGACAGGGGGTGCATTTGCCGCAAGATTCGTGTTTGAAGAAGTTCACCGTTTTTCTCACCAGCCAGGCAATGTTGACCGAATCATCAATCACGATCACCGAGGCTGAACCAAGCGGCGCTCCTAGCTGCTGCGTGGATTCATAATCCATCGGCGTATCCAGGGATTGATCGTTAGCAAGAATCAGGGTAGACGACGCGCCGGCAGCCATAATCGCTTTAACGCCGCGCCCGCCCGGAATGCCGCCGCCATGGGTGTAAATCAATTCTCGAAAGGTGGTCCCCAAAGGAAGCTCATAGTTACCCGGTTTGTTAATATTCCCAGAAAGGCTAAAGATCTTAACGCCGGGGCTTTTCTCGGTGCCAAAGGTGCGGTACCAGGCCGCGCCGCGCTCGATGATAGGCGGAACATTTGCAAGTGTCTCAACGTTGTTGATCACGGTCGGCTTGCCATACAACCCCGCCGTTGCCGGGAAGGGCGGGCGCAAGCGGGGCTGTCCAAGGTTGCCTTCGATTGATTCGAGCAGGGCAGTTTCTTCTCCGCAGATATAAGCTCCAGCGCCCAGGTGGGTGTACAGGCGCAGGCTGTAGTCGCTACCGTATAATTTCTCGCCCAATAGGCCGGCGGCTTCGAGATCAGCGATGCAGCCGTCAATCTGCCCGGCTATCCGCCAAAATTCTCCCCGCAAATAGACATAGCCAACGTTCGCTTGAACAGCGTAACAAGAAAGCATGAGCCCTTCCAAAAACTGAAAGGGATTGCTTTCAAGAAGTTCGCGGTCTTTAAAGGTGCCCGGCTCCGACTCGTCAGCGTTGGCAACCACATAATGCGGCCAGATCTTATTGGGCAAAAAACTCCATTTCACGCCGGTAGGGAACCCGGCGCCGCCCCTGCCGCGAAGCCCAGAGTCCATCACTTCTTTCAAGACTTCTTCGGGCTTCATCGCTGTGACGGCCTTTTTGAAAGCAGCAAACCCACCGTTGGCCAGATAGACATCCAGCTTGTGAAGGTCGGGGATATCTCGATGGCGCAGAAGTACGTATCCGCTCATGCCGCCTCCTTGTGAGTTTGGGCATGCCGGCGCAAGTCGTTGACCAATGCCCGGAATTTTTCAATGGTCTGGTCTTCGTGATATGCAATTTCACCATCCCCTTGAAGCTGAAACATGGGAGCCCGATGACAGGCAGCCAGGCATTTGACTTCTTCAACAGTAAACAGGCCATCAGGGGTGGTTTCACCGACTGCGACGCCCAACTCCTCACAGACCGCTTTCAGGAAATGCTCTGCGCCTCGCAAGGCGCAGGGCAAATCGGTGCAAATTTGAATGCGATAGCGGCCGCCCTCTTCCAGGTGAAAGAGCGTATAAAAACCAGCCACCGAGACCACATCGGTTGGTGAAACATCCAGGATTTCAGCAATCTCGTCGATTGCCGAGGGCGAGACATGCCCATTCTGGCGCTGTGCCAGGTGTAACAAGGGCATAACCGCCGAACGTTTATATTCGGGAGGATATTTCGCCAGGATTTGGCGAATTTCATCGGGGTATTGTTTCTGCAATTCGTTCACCGGTCTGTATCTCCCAAAACAATATCGATACTGGCGATAATCGCCACCAGATCTGCGATGAAATGACCTTTTGCAAGTAAGGGCATGAGTTGCAAAGCCGCAAAAGACGGCGTGCGGTAGTGCACCCGGTAGGGCTTGGGGCCACCGTCACTTTCCAGGTAAACACCCAATTCGCCACGCGGCGACTCGATGGCAGTGTAAATCGCACCCTTGGGAACATTGAAACCCTCCGTCCATAGTTTGAAATGGTGGATGAGCGCTTCCATGCTGACGCCAATTTCGGAGCGCGGCGGCGGGATAAACTTGCGATTGTTACTGCGCACTGGGCCATACGGCAGTTTATCGAGCGCCTGCCGGATAATTTTGAGCGACTCCCGCATTTCATCCATGCGTACCAGATAACGAGCGCGCACGTCCCCTTCGGTGCGGGTGGGGATATCAAAATCGTACTGTTCGTACCCCATGTACGGCCGCTCTTTGCGGAGGTCGAACTTAACGCCAGAACCGCGAGCAATCGGGCCAGTTGCGCCCCAGCGGATCGCATTCTCATACGTCAGGACGCCAATTCCTGCAGTGCGCTCCAGGAAGAGCGGATTCTCGTTGAGCAAGCTCTCATATTCTTCAATCCGGCGCGGCATCAGCTCGATAAAATCTCGTACCGCCCCTTCGAACTCCACTGGGACATCCCGCCATAGCCCGCCAGGACGGATGTAGGTGGTCATCATACGTTGCCCTGAACACATTTCAAAGATGTCCAGGATCATCTCGCGCTCGCGCATACAGTAAAGGAACAACGACATGGCGCCGATATCGAGGCCAGAGGTTCCCAGCCACAATAAGTGAGAATTCAAACGGGTCAGCTCTGCCAGGATAACCCGCACCCCTTGGGCGCGCAGCGGCACATCCAGATCGCACAATTTTTCGACAGCCAGACAATACACCAGGTTGTTCCCAATGGGGTTCATGTAATCCAGACGATCGGTCATCACTTCGGCCTTCTGATAGGTCTTAGATTCCATGTTCTTTTCGACGCCGGTGTGAAGAAAACCGATATCAGGAATGCAGTTCACAACAATCTCGCCATCCAGCTCGAGCATCAGGCGAAGCACGCCATGGGTGCTGGGGTGCTGCGGCCCCATGTTCAACAACATGGTCTCCCCCTTAAGCGCTCGTTCCGAGACCAGGTGGCGTAATTCAGCTACATCAACATCACGAATCTCAGTCATAGGCTTTATTCCTTTGGATGCGGCTTGCGCTTGAGAATTTCATCGAAGTTAAAGGTAAACTGCACTTCTTCGTATCCCAGCGGATAATCCTTGCGCAGCGGATGACCCTGCCAGTCGGCGGGCATGATGATGCGGCGAGGATCCGGATGGCCCTCAAACCGGATGCCAAACATATCCCAGACTTCACGCTCATACCAGTTCGCGTTGGGGTACAGACCGGTTAATGTCGGCAGGCTGGCAGCATTGCCATCCAGAGCCGCCCGCAAGCGAAGGTACTGGTGAGAGGTCATGTTGTAGAGCTGGACAACCACATGAAAACGGGGTTTCTCTTGCGGCCAGTAATCGACAGCCGTAATGTCCACCAGCCTCCCAAAACCAAATTCATCGCGCAGCGCCTGCGCCGCTGCCACCAGACGACCAGGCGTCAAATGCAGGGTGGTTTCGCCGCGAAAGGTTTGTGCTCGAGCGCCAAAGCGCTCTTGTATGGCATTTAAAGCGGGTTGGATTGATTCAGTCATAGGCCATCCCTCGGCAATTGACCAGCCAGCGGCTGGCGCTATTTCCACTTCGTCAATTGTTCTTGCTTGACCTTTTCGTGCAGGGTCATGATGCCATGAATCAGCCCTTCTGGGCGCGGCGGGCAACCCGCTACGTAAACATCCACCGGCACGATTTCATCAACGCCCTGAACGATTGCGTAGTTATTGAAGACCCCCCCACAGGAAGCGCAATCACCCATGGCAATCACCCATTTCGGATCAGGCATCTGGTCGTAAAGCTGGCGCAGCACCGGCGCCATCTTGCGGCTCACCCGTCCGGCCACAATCATCAAATCGGATTGGCGCGGGCTGGCGCGCATCAACTCCATGCCGAAACGGCTCATATCATAATTTGAGGCCTGTGCGGCCATCATTTCGATAGCGCAGCAGGCCAGACCAAACAACATCGGCCACATGGAATTGGTTCTGGACCAGTTCACCACCTGTTCCAGGGTGGTGGTCACCACACCCATGTTTCCGGTTTTTTGTTCTATTCCCATTCCAAAGCTCCTTTCTTCCACGCGTAAACAAACGCCACCTCTAAAACGACCAAGAAAATTCCCATCAACACCAATCCGGGCACTCCAAGTTCGCGGAAGATCACAGCCCATGGCAACACAAATACAATTTCAATGTCAAAGAGGATAAAAAGCACCGCCACCAAATAATAAGAGACATTCATCCGCCGGGTTCCTGGACCATACGGGATCATACCCGATTCGTACGGCGCCGATTTGCGTTCCGTGGGGCGGCGCGGGCCAAAAATCGTCCCCAGAATGACAACAAAGAACCCGATGAACACTGCAAAGGCCAGGATAATGGCAAGGGGGAGGTACTTTTCCAGCATAAGATACAATCCTTACTGAATTAGTCTTATTTTAGCAGATTAAGTATATCACAGGTTTTTTTCTGGTGGTAAATTTCACAAAACAAAAAGCCGGGCTGGTGTTGCAGCCCGGCAACGTCCCCGGAAGATCCAGGCAGCGCGCAATTTACAACAGCGTGGTAAACCTGCAAGCCCCGCACTCAGGTGGCCGCCAGCCAATCATAAGCGATTCGCCAGCTCACGGTAGGTGATCTTATAATCCTCCGGCACAACGGGCTCGTTCAGCAGGGTGGTGCAAATCATCGGGTAAGGCAACATGCGCTGAGTGCCTTTCAACCCTTCTAGCACGTCTGGCAACTGCTCTGCCGGGAAACAAATATCCACTTCATATTCACCGGTACCGGCCATGATTTTCTCACCGCCTGCAGCTAGCTTGATCAGCGGTTTCTTTTCCGCGAAGGCTGCCGCATAAGTTGAACAGCCCAACCCGCCCGCGAACAGGGTCGAGACCGTCTCGCCATGCCAGGTAAACGCCTTGGATATTTTCGCGATTTGCGCTGGTGAACCATACACAACGATGACATCAGGTTCTACCATCAAGCGGTCAAGGGGCGAAAACACAACGGCTTTGTACTTATCTTTCGGCAGCAAGCGGTTGCGCTCATTGTAAAACTTGTCTAATTTTCGACCGGCGGTTTCGTCCTTCGTGTGGTGCGGGTAGAAGGAATAATCAAAATCCATCAAACCGAAGACCGATGCCCCCGGCAGGCAGAACATATCCTCCAGCGTCATCCCTATGGTATAACCAAAATTCCGGGCGGTATTGACTGCCTGGCATACTCCCATATGGATATTAAAATCACGCAGCGGGCGCTTTGCCTTGGGTGGAATCTCCTCTTCCGAAAGGCAGAATTTCAACCCCAACGGCCTTTGTAAACTAAGAAAATGTTTCAACTCCGTCCCCATTTCGATATAGGTTGCAATTGACATGGTTTCCCTCCTTTATAAAAATTCAATCTTTTTCCTCGTCGCGAATCAAGGGCATGGTCATGCAGGTGGGGCCGCCGCCAGCGTTCGTGAACTCACTGAGATCAACCTCGATGACCGTAATGCCGCGCTTACGCAGTTCGGCGGTTACTGTGGGATTGCCAGCCGGCATGATCAACTTGCCGGGTTCTAGAACCAGAAAATTCGACGGGCAGCCATTCACTTCCTCTTCAGGGATTTCAATCAGGTCAAAATTCTTCTTGTGCAGCAGATAATCAATAAACTCGTAGCCAACGCAGGCGGGGTAGATCACGCCGATGCGAGGAGCCGCAACACCAAAAACCATATCCAAATGAAAAGCGCCGCCCCCGCCCCCGGTTTGAGACCGGCGCGTGTTCAAAGGACCAGGAAGGTGAACGATATGTACATCCTCGACCCCAAACTCACGCACCACAGCAGAAACTTGAAGCACCCCCTGCATATTAGCTCGCTGGCTGACCGCCAGGGGCAAACTTTTCTTATCCAGCCAGACTGCGTTGCTAGATTCGAAAAATCCTTCGCCACGCACAGTATGCAGAATTGGGCAGCCCAGCTTCCCTAAAGTGCGGGATTGGTAATACTCCAGCCCGCGTTTATAGGCTGGCGCGCAGCGGCAGATGATCGCGCCGCCCTTCACCATCAAAGTCTCGTGTGTGTAGGTGGCGCTGCGCAGTGGCACCCCGTACGTACCCAAAACCGGCGGCGGGGCATCTAAGGAAATCGTCTCGACGCCGTTTTCCTGCAGCACTCGCACGAATGCGTCATGCTGTGCCTGCATACGCGCCAGATCTGGCATCCCGGTGGGTAAATTAAAAAAGTCCGGATCGACATCACCCCAAGATGCTTCTGACCCTGGCCGGTGGACGATCACCGCCCGTAGTCTTGCGTAGCTGGACTGGCTGCCCCACGGACGGCGCCAGGTCTTTTCCAGCTCGTCCATAAAACTGCTGTTAAAATAGGTCAAGGGCGGTTTACCTGGACGGTATAGAGGAATATCCTTCACCCTGCTGGCATAATCCTCAGGCATAAACACACCTCCTTCTCTACAAATGAAATTGTTGGGAACAAAAAAGAGCCAGGGCGCTGCGCTGCGTCCTATTTCATTATACTCACCAGCCGCGCTAATGCTTGTGATAATCTACCTGAACCTGGCTGACAGGTTTCATGAAACTAACGCTGGCGAAGGCAAGCTCAGCGGCGAAAAATTTTACAGCATCACCTGGATTTCAGGCAGCGCCTTGGCCGGCAGCAGGCGGTAAATCATAATGCGCTCCGCACTTCCTTTGAGTGCCCTTAAGCCCTGCGGGTCCAGGCGGAACCCGGAGGTATGCTCGCCCAGAGCATTGAATGTCGCCTGGGTGATGAATATGCCGCTTGCGCCGAAAAGGTCGTGTGTGGCAGCTTCCAGCCGTTGAGCCGTGTTGACGGTATCGCCAATCAGGGTGTAATAGAAGCGATCCTTATCGCCAAGACCGCCTGCAATCACCAGGCCTGTATTAATACCAATACCGGTATGCAGAGGCGCATCTCCCCGGCGAGAACGCTGAATGTTCAGTTCTTCAATCGTCTGCATCATCTCCAAAGCTACCTGACAGGCAATTAGAGCGCTCTCTTGGGGTGGCCTCGGCGCCGGCAGCACCCCAAAAGAAGCCAGCATGGTGTCGCCATCCAGCTTATGAACCACGCCGCCAAAGGACGTAATGGTGGAAACCAGCAAACCGAAATATTCATTCAACCACTCAAAAACCCGCACCGGATCCGCACCTTCAGAGAGGACGGTAAAGTTACGGATATTGCTGATGAGAACTGTTGCGACAGCTTCCTGCCCTTCCAACCGCAGGCTGCCGCTGCTGAAAGTAAGACGCAACTGCTCGCGCACCTCCGGGGTGACAGTCCGCCCCATCAGATCGCGGTAGAGAGAACTTTCCTGCAAACCCGCCACCATGCGGTTGAAGGAGCGCGCTAAAAACGCCACCTCGACATCATTCTTGGGCTCCACTTTCACATCCAGGTTGCCCGCCGCTACCTGAGAAAAAGCCTCTGCCAGCGACTGAAACGGATTGGCTCTTCGCCTCACCACATAGGCACCCACCGCAAGAACCAGCAGGATAACGCCGGCGGTGATCGCAGAGATATCCACCTGGTTCAAGCGACCTGTGCCCAGCCAGAAGGCGTGCGAAAAACCCATTCCAACCACGCCGATATCTACGCCGGTTCGAGATTTCCACGGGATGAGTAACTCTGTAAAATTCAGGCCGCCGATCGTCAACGTGCGTGTCTGATTTTTGGGAATGGGGGCTTTCAACATTTGCTCGGGTTGGCTGCGACTCAGCGGGAAAACTTCTCCACCGGTAAACAGAGTCGAAGTGAGCGGCTGTCCTTCCAGATCATAAAAAGTGATTTCAGCTTGCGTTTCGTCGCGCATCTTCTCCGCAAGCCTATCCAAAGACCGTCCGATAAAAACAACCCCAGATCCTTTACCATCCACACCCTGCACCGGGCTACCAGCAAAGAAATATCCCTCGCTGGCTGCTACGATCAGACCAGCGCCCCCACCGTCAGCTCCGTTATCCGGGTCAGAAAGCAAATGCCGAATGAACTGAAGCATAGCTTCATTCTCTTTGGAACCATAACGATATTGCCCAGGCGCGGCGCCAGGTGGAAGGGTCATGATAAGAAGACTGTCACCTTGGGCATCAAACACCGCTGCCGCGTCATCGCTAGCGCTCATCGCCAGCGACAGCACAATCCGTCGAATCTTTTCTGTATCCCTGGCAGGTAGCGCTTCAGCAAGGCCGGCCGCATTTTTTAGCTGATTCAAATCGGCAAGCAGACGCTCTTCCTCGCTTTCCAGTTCTTGCGCTCCTTTCAGCGCCGCCTCGGCTGCCTGGCGATCAAAACGCTGCTGGCCAGATTTCAAAGAAAGACGGCTGATCAGCACAGCGCCGCCAATGGCGACTACCAGCGCCAGAATCAGAAAAGGCAAAGAAATCTTGATCAGCGTGGGAACACGAACACGGGAAGAGAACATAGATTGGGCGGGCAATAAGGTCCCCGTATCCACCGCTGCCAGCGCCCGCTCCAACCAGCGCCTGGTAAACGGCTGGCGCAAAAACACATTCAGCCCATTCTGACGGGCAATGATCTCGCGCTGCAGGTCGGGATGTTTATTGGTGAGGATGACCTTGAGGTTAGGAAAAGTGGCGCGTCCAAAGCGGAGAAAACCCAACCAATCATCGCCCGGAAAATGCAAGTCCAGCAGCAACAATTCTGGCGCCACTTGCTGCAAGAGGGCTGCGGCCTGTCCCAAATCCCAGGCAATCCAGACCTCATCGCCGCGGTCGGTGAAAAACCGGGCTAAGGTTTGGGCTGCTTCATTTTCGCTTTGTACAAGAAGGACGCGCCGCCCCATCGTTTTTTCCCCTCTCAGGAGTACAATAAGGCCGGCTACAGGTATTCTCGCAAGTGTCTGCTGCGAGTGGGATGGCGCAATTTCCGCAGCGCTTTGGCTTCAATCTGGCGAATGCGCTCACGGGTTACATTAAAGTAGCGACTGACTTCCTCTAACGTATGGTCCTTGCCATCAATCAGGCCAAAGCGAAGCTCCAGCACCTGGCGTTCACGTTCAGAAAGCGCAGCAAGGGCGGTTTGCACCTGTTCACGCAGCATTTCTCTGGCGGCTGCATCCATAGGTTCGAGCGCTTCGTCGTCTTCGATAAAATCTCCAAGCTGGCTGGATTCCTCATCCCCTACTGGCCTTTCGAGTGAAACCGGCTCTTCAGCGGATTGTAAGACGCGCTGGACGTAAGCCACGGCAATCAGCAGCTTGCGGTGTGTCTCAGGATCCAGGGGAACATCGGCCTCTTTTGCCAGACGAATCCGGCGCTTCTCCTCATCGGTCAGCTTGCCTGATTCGAGCGCCAGTTCTTCAAGGGTCGGCTCGCGTCCATTGACCTGTACCAGCGAGCGCTGGACACGCAGCAAACGGGTAATCGCTTCGAAAAGATGCACCGGGATACGGATTGTGCGAGCTTGCTCCGCGATATACCGGCTGATCGACTGACGTATCCACCAGGTGGCGTACGTGCTAAATTTGAAGCCCCGGGTTGGGTCAAATTTATTGACCGCCCGCAAAAGCCCCAGGTTTCCTTCCTGGATCAGGTCTAAAAACGAGATGCCGCGTCCCAGGTAACGCTTGGCAATGCTGACAACCAGGCGCAAATTGGCTCGGATGAGAGTCTGATTGGCTTCTTCAGCCCGCCAGTGAATATCCTCAACCTCTGCGGCGAATACTCCTTCGGGAGGCAGATGGTCTTCAAAAAACTTACGAGAAGGCAAGCGGGCATTTTTTTTACGAGTGAGATACCGCAACAGAGCCGAGCCAACCTGAGAGGGCAGCAGGTAAACATCCAGAAAAAAATGAAAAGCGTCGCGCGCCAGACTGTCCCAATTCTTATCCCTGCCCCACAAACCATTATCCAAAAACGAACGCAGGTAGGAAGGCTCATCTATCTGCCATTGCAACCGCAAAATCTGCGCTTCGCTCAAAATCAGGCTTAGATCCGGCAAGCTTTCAATCTTATTATCATCGCTGCTGCGTTGGAGCTGTTGCCAGCTTGCAATCAGGTGATCAACAATGGAGAAATAAATAGCAGCATAGGAACCCGGCATACCATTTCGAAAACCGGCCTGTTTTTCAAATTCATCCAATTGGTGTGCGGCTTCGATTCGGGCTGCAAGGCGGAATTCGCTGTCTGCATCGAGCAGGTTAATCTGGCCAATTTCCTTCAGGTATAACCGTACCGGATCTTCTGAGAGCTCGATCGCCAGAGAGGGATTTTCGAGCAGCGAGAGGGGATCTTCTACAACATCTGAAAATTCTTCGCTGGCCTGAGCCAAAAGCTGCTCATCCGGTTCGTCTTTTTCGAGCATAATTTCATCATCAAGGAGGGAGGTTTTTTGAGGTTTTTCAACCGGGGGGAGCGGGGTCTTCTTGGAACGCGGTTTTTGAACCGTGGCGCCGACTTTTTTAGAAGTGGGACTGCGTTGTGCTGGTCTGGCCGTTTTGACGGCAGATTCATCTTGCAAAACAGTAGATGGTTTCTTACGAACCATGGGTTAAATATACCATAAGTAAAAGATTAATCCAGTTGAAGGGGCTGCCCAAGGGCACGGTTAAGGCGGGCAAGCGTCTGGGTATAACTGAGCACCATCTCGCGAAAGGATTCCATCATCGTCTCACCCTGAGCCTGAAGGTCTTCCTGCATATAGCGAAGCTGGCTCAGGCTGCTTTGGATGCGCTCCTGCCTCAAACGCATCACCGAGCGCGCCAGCTCCTCCATCAGGCGTTCCGGCGTTGGCTCCCCTTTTTCAAGCGGCTGCAACATCGCCTGAACCGTCTCTTGCAGAGAGTCAGGCAGAACAGCCATCAGGTAAACAGATGGTTCATCCTCGTCCTGTTCCAGCGAGCGCTTCAAGAGGCGCGCCAGCAATTGATAATCCCCATTCTCAAAATCATCCGGCGCAAAACGCAGCAGCCCCGCCCGCTGCAAGGCGCGGTCCAGGGTATAGATCGCCTCGGGCTGGCGCAAGAGCAACTGTAAAATGTGTCGTTCCAGCGAAGTTGTCAGGCGGGCCTTCCCGGTGATTTGAACAGAGGCAGCCCTTTCAGGGATTTTTTCGCCCGGTTCTTCGCGCCGCCGCCGGGATGGACGCGCCGAAGAAGCCCGCGCCCCAAGCAGTACACTTTCATCTATGCGCAACACACGCGCCAGGCGCTGGCGATAGGTGTCTCTTTCCACTGCATCCGGCACGTCCTCGATCAGCGGCGCCACCTGGGCAACAATTTCGCTCTTGACTTTCGGGTCGTCCAGGTTGCGACCTGCCATCAAGGTATCCATGACATGGATGACCACAGGCTGCGCCGCGGCGATGATCGCCGTCCACTCTTGTGGATTGCGCAGCACGATCTCATCCGGGTCCATCCCTGCCGGAAGGGTGGTGACCCGCAAATCGGCCTGCAGGCGGGCTTCATAATGCAGCAACCCGCGCGCATCGAAGACCAACTCGGTGGTATGGTCAAGCGCCTGACGAGCAACCTCCAGTCCACGCAAGGTGGCTTTCTCGCCAGCGGCATCTGCATCCAGCGCCATGACGATGCGGCGGGTATGGCGTTTGAGCAGGCGCAACTGATCTTCTGTCAGCGCCGTGCCCATTGGCGAGACCACATTGGAAAAACCGGCCTGGTGAAGGAGGATCACATCCAGATAGCCTTCAACGATCACCGCCTGATCCTGGCTGCGAATAGCCTTACGCGCCCGGTCCAGCCCGTAGAGTAAACGACCTTTGTCAAACAACGGGGTCTGGGGTGAGTTAAGAAATTTCGGGAGATCGTCGGGGTTCAAGATTCGAGCGCCAAAACCGGCCATCCGACCGCCGGCGTCGCGTATCGGAAACAGAATGCGGTTACGGAAGCGGTCATAAACTCCTTCGCCGCCCTGGCGTTCTGTCGTCAGGCCAACATCCAGCAGGTCCTGGCGGGTGTAGCCCTTGCTGGTGAAGTAATTAAGCGCAGCATCCCAGGAATCGGGCGCATACCCTAACCCAAAAGCCTCGATTGTGGCTGGTTGCAGACCTCGTTTCAAGAGATAATCCAGCGCCGGTTTTCCGGCAGGTGTCTGCAGCAAGTGGTGGCGATAGAAATTCACCGCTTCTTCCAACAACGTCCGCAACCGCTCATGTTGTTCGTCTTCAGCCTGCTTTTCAGGGGTAACCGGTTCCAATTCGACCCCCGCCCGCTGCGCCAGGTATTGCAGAGTCTGGGTGAAATCCCAGCCTTCTTTCTTCATGACATAGCGGAAGATATCGCCGCCTTCATTGCACTGTCCGAAACAGCGCCAGGTGCCCGAATCAGGAAAGACGACGAAAGCAGGAGTTCGAGTGTTGGCATGGAAAGGACAAAAACCGGTATAGTTTTTCCCGGCACGGCGCAACTTGACCGTCTCGCTCACCAGCTCAACGATGTCCACGCGGTTCTTGATCTCATCAATTGCAGTCATAGGATAAAACTTTGCCTTCCAGACAATTCCAACTAACGTTTGGCCTGCTCAAGCCGACAAAAATCCGGTTTCATCGCTGTGATTCTATACCGGATTCGGTGCAACGCAACCTTAAATCTGCTTCAGGAAGCGTTTTTCGTCCCAGACAGGTAAAACCTGCCTTTTCAATTCTTCCTGTCCTCTTGGAGAAATGGATGGGCAGAAAAGCCAATCAGCGCCCGTTAGGGCAAGGGACATTGCCAGATAGCCGGCAAGGGATCTCGCCAGTAGTAATGGTCACCGGTAGGGTCTAGCACCACCACCAGCAGGGCGTCCAGATACTCTTGCTTCTGACAGCCGAACGCTACCACATCCGAAGCGTTGGGGAAAAATTCCGGCTGGTCAATACCGGGCAAGATCACCTCGCCCGGCTGTGGGCCAATGATCTCAAAGCGTAGCCGCCGCACGTCAGAAAACGCCTCATAAGAGCGCAAAGTCTCGCCCGCCTGAAAATAGCGCGGATACAATCCCCGTCCCCATTTCACCTGGGCTTCCGGCTGGGCGGCAAAATCCTGCAAAAGGAGCAGACGATCCTCTCTTCCTGTCACCGGAAGGCGCGCTTGCAACCTGCCAACCGCCTGAGAAGCAGAGACCTTTTCATAGCGCGAGGGAATCACCCATTCGGCTGCCGGTACAACCAACCCGGCTAACAGGATGATTGCGGCGGTCAAAAACCATGCGCGCGGCGAAATATGGCGGCAGCTTTTCGTAGAAGGCGGTTCGAGCCCTTTCCCCAGGAAAGGCTCGCTCAGGCGTGGGCCACCCAACAGCGCCGCCGCCCACAACAGTAGTTCTGCCAATCCTAGCCCATACAGAAAAAGCCCCACCCAATCTCCGGCCATAAAGTAACGACCGCCAGAGCGGCGCGCCAGCGCCAGGCTAAGGTTATATCCAAGCCGGACGAAAACGGGCACCAGGATCAGGCCATGCCCGCGTTTAAGCGCCGAGCCAACGCCAAACCCCACCACAGCGATGTTCAAGAGCAACATGGCAGCATCCAGCGTCGCCTGCGGGCGGTATTTTCCGCCGGACCAGAGGATATTGTCCTTGACATATTCTACCAACCCCAAAGAATCAGGTTGAAGCGGAAAGACCAGGGTTGTGCTGACTTCATTATGAAAGAAATGCGCCGAAACAAAATTCAGTACTTCCCAAGGATGTTGGCGGACATAATCCAGGATAATAGCAGTCATCCGGGCGTTATAGGCATCGCCGCGCTCGCCAGGGAGTGGGGTGGTATCTACGCCGGCGTAATACCGGGCTTCATAGCGGAGGTGCAAAGATGGGGCGTCTTCCAGCGTAAGAAAACCCGCCAGCCGGTAATTGCGCCCGATCCACGGCAGCAGGAACAACGCCGTCCCTAACCCAAACCAGGCAACCGCCGGAAGCCAGGCGCCAGGCCGGCGAAAGGTACGCACAACCATCCAGGCGGCAAGCACAGGCAGCAATACCACAACTTGCGATCGAACCAACATCAGCGCCCCCAGAACGCCGCCCGCGATTAACGGCGTCATCTTATATCTTTCGGGCGAGTGAAACCAGCGGAGGAGCAGCAGGATCAACACCGCCATCCCCAGGATCGTGTTCATTTCGGTCAGGAACAACTTAACGTGGGTATGCGCGCCGGGGATCATGCCGCTCAACAACAGCGCATTACGTTCGCGTAGGATCAACAACAGCGCCGCCGCCACACCTCCCAGCCGGGAATGGACCTTGCGCCCCATCCAGTAGAACAGCACCGGGATCAAAGCAAGCACAAGCACCTGGAGCGCCACCACGTGATCATAATTCTGGCCAGCGATGACATGATAGGCAGTCAGGATCAACGCGTGCAGCGGACGCATGACCAGCGCATGGTTGCCGTAACCCTCACCGATCAAAAGAGTCTGCCCGATGATGACATAATCCCTGCCATCGGAGTAGGGATAGGTTTCAAAATTGGGAGGAAAGGGGCGGGTCGAAAAGAAACTGGGGTTGTAGGGAGTAATTTCCCATAAGACAACGGCAAACAGCCATAGCCCCCCCGCCAGCAAGAAATCGGCTCGCTGCCAGCGTTGCAGGTTTGGAGAAAGCCAGAGCAAAACCGTCAGGATTGCTACAGTCAGGAGGATCTGCGAGAAAAGCACCGGTGAGTTTGGGCTTTGGATCCACTCCACCGGATCGATCGTGAAACCCAGGCCAGTTTGCGCCAGGAAAATCCAAAGAAAAATTAGAACAGCCGCCGAGAACAAAGAAACCGTAATCACCCCTCGCTGGCTTCTAAGAGCCGACAGACGAGCAGGATCAAAGAAAGCCAACGCCACAGCAGCCCCAAACTGGATACAAGCCAGCGAACCCCAGACCAACAGCGGCGCAAGCCGGTACCCAGCAGCCTGCCAGCCCGGGTAGCGTCCGGCCAGCAGAACATTGACAGCCAATCCCAACAATATACCAAAAGCCAATAAGATCAGAGAAACAAGGTACAACCTTCCGCCGCTCCCAAGCCAGGTTCTGGCAGTCTCGATCTTCGTCAGAACCCTTTTGCTGCGCAGGCACACAAAAGCCAGCCCCAAAAAACCTGAGCTAAAGATCAGCGTTAGGGCAAGCAATCCCAGCCGCATAGCTGAGAGGCCTCCCACGAGGGCGTGCTTGGGGTCAGCAGGGATAGCAAGCAGCAAAGCCGCTACGACTATTCCTTCAAAACCGCTCAGCAGAAAAAAAATTGTCAGAATATTTTTTGAACGCAATGACGGCTTTCTCCGAGCGAATCGTATCGAAAAAACCCTCCAGGCGCAAGGAATACCGGCTGCTTTTCACCGGCAGATTCCCCCATCTTCCCCAGAAAATTTACTGCCGGTGAATCTGCGTTACGAGGTTGCTTTCTTTTTGTCCTTTCCGATAATGAAGTGCAACCCGTCGGCGTCATCGGGCGGCACAGCCCAGGCACCCCACCCTTTCCGGAGCGAAACCTTCAACTCGAGAACAGCGCTGATCTGAGAAAGGGAAGGGGGGAGCGCTACGATTGCAAACATGCGGCGAATACCTTCAAGCGGATGTCTGGGATGCGCTTCGAAACGCCAGGTAAATTCCGATTCCTGAAGGCCGTATGTCCTCAATACCGGCCTCACCCTACCAAATTCAATCTGGCCCTTGGCTTTCCCCACTGAGGCTTCAAAAACGGTGAACTTCAGCTCCGGCTCAATCGTCAGGCTGAGGTTGCGCTTATCTTCTTCCAGCACTTCGGTTGGGAAGGCATCCAATACCATCGGCCGGCGGCCGCGCGGCTTTTCCAGCCTTAAGGAAAGTGAAGCCTCGCGCACCCTGGTATCCTTGGGGGGACGCAGCGAGAAGGCAAGCTGCACCAGGTAACAGTGAAAATCCCCCTGCGGCGGTTTGAAATCGGGCTGAATCTCTTCGATCTTCCATAGGACGGGTTGACCAATGCTGGCAGCCATCTCTCCCACCGGCGAGGCTTTTTCACCCGGCGGCTGCAAGGGGCCAGCCCACATATGCTTGCGATGACGGGATGGTATAATGGTCGTCATAAGAACCTCTCAAAAGTACTGTACAGCATAACACCGCTGCTGGCAAGCATTAAATCCGAGGTGGCAGCAAAGAATGCGCCTTCCTTTTTCTCCTCTTGCTTTTACCAGCCTGATCCAACGGCTTCTGTATACCTTTTTCACCGCGGGCCTTGTGTTGACTACCGGCGGCTGCAACATTCTGGCGAGCAGCGACATCC
>Ga0067045_1000776_pt1 | contig 37181 bp, 30 predicted proteins | sample TerdegcTABiofilm_FD_59184 | JGI IMG/M metagenome (GOLD analysis project Ga0067045, IMG submission 59184) | Combined Assembly of (Gp0054472, Gp0054536) Wastewater bioreactor microbial communities from Singapore -Terephthalate degrading...
CCGCCGACAGCGGCGGGCCGGCCGACGGAGGTGGCTCCCGCCACGAGCCGGAAATTCATGCGAATTGCGGGCGGCCGTGTCCTGCTGGACCTGAGCTGGCCGCATCTGGTCGCCGCCGCAGCACTGCTGATTGTCGTTCTCGTGGCGACGTTTCAGGCGGGGGCGCGGAGCGCGCGTCCCCCGGTAGACAAGCCCAGCAATCTCGACGCGATCCTGCACGCGCGGCCGGAGCCGCTGCCAGCGGAACCGGAACCGGTTTCTCCGCGCTCCACGCCGCGGCCCGGTGGTGGGGTGACTGCCGCCACACCTCAAAGCCTGACGCCGGAGGAGCCTGCTCCGGCGGCCGAGGCCGTGCCGCCCACGCCGGCGGCCGAGGCGGCCCCCGCGTTCGAATTCGAGCCCGGTTGCGCGTACGTCGTGGTTCAACACCTGTCGAAACGTCCGGTCGGCGTGCAGGCAGCCGCAAAAATACGCGAGTTTCTCGCTTCCAAGGGGATCGCCACGGTTGTTCGGCCGGGCGGTGGGGACCTCGAAGTGATCGCGACGGAGCCTTTCCGCACGCGACAACCGGATAAGGCCGCGGCTGCCCGCGAGCGCGAACGAGCTGCCAGATTTATGGAGCACATCAGGAATCTGGGGAAGGAATATAACATCGTCAGCGGGTATTCCTTCGACAAGTGCTATTTGCGCGAGCCGCCATGACGCCGGCCGGGGACGGTTCGGATACTTCGGGCATGTCGCGATTGGAGAAGCTGCAAAAGCTCGCGGCTGCCGATCCGGGTGACCCCTTCGTCCACTATGGCCTGGGGCTCGAATACGCGCAATTGGAACGCTGGGAAGAGGCGCGGGCGGCATTTGAGCACGTGCTGGAATTGGACCCGGACTATGTGGCCGCTTACCTCCAGAAGGCACGCGCCGAGCTCCGGCTCGGTCGGCGGGATGCGGCGCGGCAGTCGCTGCAAACCGGCATCACCGTCGCGACCAGCCGCGGTGACACCCATGCTGCCGACGAGATGAGCAAACTGCTGGAAACACTCGCCAGCGAGGCGGTGGGGTAGTGCGCCGGCATCTTACTTGGACGCCTGCTGTCCCGAGGCCGGGGATATGCTTGGCCGGAGTGGTCGACGCGCTCTGCTTCAGGACTTAAGGGCCGGCGGAGCTGACCGCGCCACACGGGCCGGCACGCCGGAAACAACGGCGTTCGGCGGGACGTCCCGGATGACGACCGACCCAGCCTTGACGCGTGCTCCGCGTCCCACCGTGCGACCGGGAATGACCGAGGCGCCGATTTCGACCGTCGCAAAGTCCTCGACCTTCACGGTGCCTGCGAGGCGGACCGCCGGCCCAATGAACGCTCCCACCCCGATGACGTTATCGTGCTCGGTCAGAGCGCCGGCCGATACGACAGTATGCGGGCCAAGACGAGCGTGCACGCAGATGTTCGCGCGCGGGCCGATGATCACGTGTCGTCCCAACGTCGCAGACGGAGAGATGCTCGCCAGCGGATGGATGGCGGAAATCAACTCCATGCCGTGCGCCTGGAGCGTTTCCGCGTAGGCGGCGCGCGTCACATTGTCCCCGATGGCGACCACGATGTGCCGGATCCCGGCGCGAAGCAGCTCGTCGACCCGTTCCAACCCGCCCTGCACCGGCAAACCGGCGACCACCGTCCCGTGCTTCGCGGTGTCAGAATCCAGAAACACGACCGGGCGGTACCGGCCGCCCTGGAGAAGAATATCCTGCACCTCGCTGCCGAGCCCGCCGGCACCGTAGATCGCCACGTCGATCATGTGGGCACTCCCCTCTCACCTATCGGCGGGGTGCGCCGCGCGGCCGTGTAGGCGGGGACATAAGATGTGGTACGATGCGTCGCGCGGCGACAAGGTTGGTCAGGCCGCGCAAGGGCAGGCTGGAGTACGGATATGCTTCGCTGGATCGTTTTAGGCGTTCTGATGGCTGGGATGCTGGGGCCGACCGAACCTGAAGCCGCCACCAAGCCGAAACAAGCAGAAAGTGAGCCGGCCAGTCGCCCCGCCGGCGCGGCCAGCACGTTACGTCGACCGGCACAGTCCGAGATCCTAAGGAACCTGCTTTCGCGTCAGGACCGACCGACGCCGATTCTGCCCAGGGCTGATGCTTTACAGCCGCCCGCGGTGGCCGGGCTCGGCCCGGACGGACGTCCGCTCTTAGTCGAAGGCACGGCGATTGTGGAGCGCCCGGGTCGCCTGGTGCGCGAGGGTGGGCGCGCCAGGTTCGTCTTCTACCTGGACGGTGACAGCCAGGCACCGCGGGCGATGCCGGTTCTGGAGAGCCAGTTGCTCGAAACCCTCGAAAATGAGGTTCAGGCGGGCTTCGACGAGTTCATCGTTTCGGGGGAGGTAACGCGCTATCGCGGCACGAACTACCTTCTGCTGCGCAAAGTCCTGCGCAGGACGGGCCAAGGAAACCTCCAACCATAGCCCACAATTGCCAACGGTAGGGGGAGTGGCCTGAATGCACCAGACGGTTTGCGGTTGAATAGCCGCAACATGTGGATGCATCAGGGGTGCTCATGCCCTATATATCGATGTCCTGCCGCAGTGGTGTGAAATCGCTTCACGTTAACGGAAAATCTGTAAAAATTGAGAAAATAAGATGTGCATTCGTCGCGGGCTTGTGCTATACATATTATCGACCGGTTGGGAAAGATGGAAGGTTCTCGGATCTGTTCCGGAACCGATGTGAAGGACTTCGGGGTTTCGCCGTCGGCGAACCCAGCCGCTCAGGGAGGAGCAGCGGAAGCAACGCTGCATCGGCGGCACACGGATGTTCTGCCGGTGCATTGCTAGATGCAGAATTGGGTGGCCCGCAGGCCCGGTGCTCCCAGGCCATCGGTAGGATCTGGCAATCTTCATCCGAGATTCGATGGCCCCCTCGCTCGAAACCCAACCCTCCCGGGACGCCGCCTGCGGCCACTCTTTTTTTTGCGCGAGCCGGCGGCTACGTGATCAGACGCGCCGCAACGGTTTCGGCTTCATCCGGTTACTGACGCGCTGGTCCCAGCGCCCGGTTAACGAGCCCCCCTTTTCGAGGTGGCGCCCGCCGGTGCCGATAAAGGGTACAGAGTAAACGGCCCATGAGCGATGTAACCGGCCCGCAGTCTCCGTCCGCGCCCTCCTCGCCGGGACCGCCGCCAAGCGCTGTAGCTCTGCATGAGTTGGCTGCGCACATCGAGGCGGTCGCCGGCCGGGCCCAGGCACTCTGCGCCGAACTCGACGAGATTCGCGCGTCCATCCAAGCCCAGACGGAGGCATACCGTCGGGAGGAAGCGGAACTGGCGCAGGCGGCGGAACGTGTCGCGCAGCGGCAGGCCACCGTTCAGGAGCAGCTTGCGGCGCTGGAACGGAGCGAGAGCGCGCTGGCGGAGCGTGAGCAGAAGGTTCGGCAACGGACGCAGGAGCTCAAGCAGCGTCGGGCAGACATCGATCGGGCGGAGGAAGAGCTACGGGCCCGGAGTGTGCAGGTCAAGAAACAGCAGGAGCACCTGGACCGGCAGGCCAAGACGCTGGAGGAGGCGGAAGCGGAGCTGGTTCGGCGACAGGTTGCTTTGGAAAAGCGGGCCCAAGAGCTGACAGAACAGCGCGCGCTGCTGGCGCGCGACGAGCAGCGGCTCCATCAGCGCGAGGCGCCCTTGGCCGCCAGGGCGCAGGAGATCGAACAGCGGCGGGCCGCGCTGGCCGGCGAGGAGGAGGCCCTGGACCGGCGCGAGGCCGAGCTAGCCAAGCGGGCCCGGGCCTTGGACGAGCGGCGCGCCGCCCTGGCGCAGGAAGATCAGGAACTTCGCGAGCGCGAGGCGGCGTTGGCAAGCCGCGCCGAGGCACTGGAGCGACGACGCCAGGAACTCGCGCTCGGCGCGGAGAAAGTCACCGCGGCCGAGACGGCCGAACCCCAACACGTCGACCCAATCGAGCCACGGAGGGCGGCGGCTCAACAGCAAGAGCAGGCGCTATGCGAGCGTGCTGCGGCGCTTGAGGAACAAGCTCGCCAGCTTGATGAGCGGGCAGCCGCACTGGCGCGGCGCGAAACCGAGCTGCGCCACGCGCAGGCGGAACTGGATCGACGCGCGGCGGAACTGGAGGAACGTCGCCGCCAACTCGACGCCAGCGCGCAAACGTTGGCCGATCTCGAGAAGACGCGCACAAGTCAAGAGACCGAGGTCGAGCAATGGCGTCAGCAGCTTGAGGCCCGGCGTGCGGAACTCCGTCAAGCCGAGGCCGCGCTTGTCGCCCGATTGCAGGCTGCCGCGGCGCGGCAAAAAGAGCTGGAGGCGGAAGAGGAGCGACTCCAGGTCCGGCAGGCGGCGGTTGACGAACTGAAGCGGGAGCTCGACCGTGAGGAGAAGGCGCTGAGCACGGCAGCGGCTGAGGTGCTTGCCCGCCGGGGTCGGCTCGAAGGCGAGCCGGACGCGGAGTCGCACTTCGTGGCTCAATCCGACGGGCAAGAGAAGGTCCCCTTGGTCGCAAACCCGATCGGCGACAAAGTTGAGGCCACAACCGGCCAACCCGAACCCGAGTGCGAGGCTGGTGCGGGCCGCGTCTTGGCGCCCCCCGAACCCACACCCGAGAGCAAGCCAGCGTCATCAGCGGCGGCAGACCAGCCGGTCACGGCCGGCCCCTCAGGGCCCGGGGAGTCCTCCGCCCGGTCCGGGACCGTCGACGAATCCACACTGACTGAGGAGCAGCGGCGGAAGTTGCGTGTACTGCGCCGAATCACCGGAGGACGTGTTAGTGACGCGGAACTGCTGGCACGCATCGAGGCGGAGGCTGATCGCACCCCGGCCCCCGCTACCGAGCGCAAGAAGAAGAGTCGCTGGTGGGGTGGCTAGCCTGTTATAGGCCGCAAAAAAACGCCCCCCGGGCTGCGGAGCGGCGCGCAGCTTCACGATGAAATAAGCAGGCGGTCGCGACGCCGCGGGAGTGACGGTCGGCCCGCGACCTCAGAGCGTCGAGGGTCGTCGCCGCGCCGCCGGACGGTGAGAAAGCCATGCGTCACATGATGTTTGTGCTGTGCTTCACCGTCGGGGTCAGCCTGATGATTTTCAGCGGGTATGTGCCGCGTGCTGCGAGCGCGCGCACGGACGCTGTGACCGACGGCACCATTTCCAAGGCTGGGCGACTCCACAGTCGTGATGAGGCGATTGGGCCTGGACGTACCAGGAGCCCGCGCTCCGTCTGGCCACCCGCGTCGACAAACCGCCCGGCGCACCGCACCGGCCCGATGGCGGAAGATGCGGACCTCGTGGAGGAGTCCGGGCAGTCGCTCGACACCGACGAACGGGCCGAGATCCAGGAGAACGTGGCGCGGGCGTTTGAAGGACCTGGACCAGGACCTGGAAGACACTCTCGCGGCTGCGGAAGAGGATGTGGACGACGTCGTCGCGGTGAAAGCGGAAGCCGGCCCCGATCGGATTGTGTGGATCGGGTGGGACGATATCGCCCTGGACGGCAGTCGCAGCTTCGGCGAGGACCTGACGTGCGTCTGGAAGCAGATCAGCGGTCCAACGCAACTGCGCATCCAGCAGCCGACACGGATGGTGACACGAGTCAACGGCTTTCCGCTCAGCACAAACATGGGCTGGAACCCCCTTCTGTACGAGTTCGAGCTGACGGTGACGGATCGGTACGGAAGACAAGCGACTGACACCGTCGGCTATGTCATGCTGCCCGGTCCGGAGCTGACCGTCCGGCCCTCTGCGCAGCGCCGCTTCGAGCTTCGTGACGGATACCTGCTTGGACACTACACAGCGTGGACCAGCGCTGCTGGGGACACGGCGACCTTCGAGATCGTATCGCCGACGGGGCTGTTCTTTACTCAGATCAGCGGGCCGGCGTGCGACGTCGGCGGCGGAGAAAGCGGGGACAGGTTTGTCTACCGAGTCGTGGTGTACGGCGAGCCCGGCCAGAGCGCGTCATGGGTCGAGTTTCTGGTCGACACGGATGAGAAGGTCCCGGGCATCCTCCAGCTCGGCGTGAACTGGGAGTGAGACCCGCACCGTTCTCGGCGGCGCCAGACCGCGGCGTGAGGGCAGGACACCATGGGCACCGTGCTCTGGGTTCTCGGATTCGCGTTGATGCTGCTGAGCTTTGCCTTTCTCGCGGCCCCGTCAGAGAAGCAGGAGCAGCCGCGGATCAGCGTGGACCGGCCGCGGCCGGTGAGCGGCCGGCGACCGGGCCCAGATATCGCAGAACAGGACGCTGCCGGTTGAGGCGCCTGCCTGCGCCGCAAACGGCGATTGAAGCCTGCTCCGGACCCTTCCACCTCAGGATGCAACACGCCCCGACTCGCGTCGGGGTTTCGGAACGGACGCCCAACAATCACGCGAATGAAGGGCCGCACAGCGCCCTCGAGTCCAACCGAGCCCCCAAGTTGTGCCGGGGGGGCGGATCGGGCACGCGGGGCCGCTGGGACGCTGCGCCGGCGTCAGGAAGCGCTTCCTGCCCGGGGCGCATATCAGGGCTTGGCCGGCGCGCGCGTTTTGACGTCGGCCGACGGCCCTTCCTCTTCGAGCTGGTCGCTCGCCGGTACTGCCACCACCCGGAACGTCCGCTCCGCCGTGTAGCACTTACGGAAGGTATCGCGCACCTGCTCGGCGGTGAGCGCCGCATAGCCCTCGGGGATGTTCTTCAAGTCGGCCAGCTTCATGCGGTGCAGATCGAGGTGTTGGAGACGTTCGAACCAGAACTGCGGCTCGCGCAGTTGCTTGTCTAGATGGTTCGCCGTCTGTTTCTTGGCAGTCTCCAGCTCTTCGGGGGTCGGGCCGGACTCGGCAAACGCCTTGTAGATGGCCTCTACTTCGCGCAGCACGTCTTCGCCCGCGGCCGGCGCGCATGGGGCTCCGCTGAGGAAGAGACCGGAGTCTTCATAGATCTCGGCCGGCACATTGTTGGCCCCAATCCCGTAGACCAGTCCCAAGTCCTCGCGCACCCGTTTGACCAGCCGGCTGTCGAGAGTCAGGGCGGCCAGGTTCATGGCCCGGACGGCCGTCACATCGTCGGCCTGCACGCCGATGAAGCCGGTGATGATCATCGCCTGCGGCGTGGTCGTGGTGACGCGCGTCCGTTGCTCGAGCGGTCCAGCCTTGCGCGGCAACTTGCGCAGCGCATTCAGATGCGTTGCCTCGCGGCTTCGCTTCGGCAAGGAGCCGACGTAACGTTCGATCAGCGGCAGGGCCGTCTCCCACTTGATCTCGCCGACCACGGCTACCTCGATGGGCGCCGTGCGGCACAGACGTTCGAACCATTCCTGCGCCCGATCGAGGGACTGCGCTTCGATTTTACGCGGGTTCATCGTGGTCCGGCGTGGATCGCCGCCGCTGACCAGATCCAGCAGCGCTTCGATGGCGGCGAAGCGCGGTTGGCGACTGTTGTTCGCGTAGTCCTGAAGCGCCTGTTCGCGCCACTTGGCAAAGGCGGTCTGTTCGATGCGGCCGTCGGTAAGCAGCGCGTGGGCCAGTTGCAGGCCAGTTTCGAGGTCGATGGGCGAACCGGTTACCAGGACGGTGAGAGAGTCGCCTTGTGTAACGCCGCGGACCGAGATGTTCTTGCCGGTCATGATGTCTTCGACATCGGTTGACCGCAGGCGGCTGGTCGCCGGCTGGGAGAAGACCAGGGACGCGACGGTAGTTACGCCGGCGTTCTCGGCGGTTTCTTCGATCTCCCCGCCTGCCAGGGCGATGCTGACCAGCACCGTGTCTTTGCGATAATCCATGTAGCGGTGGTGGACGCGCACGCCGTTGTCGAGCCAGCCGCTGGTGATTTGCAGATCCGGGTCGGTCGTGGACTCGACCAGTTTCCCGGGCGTCGGCTCCTTGTCGAGCAGCGTCGTCGGGCGCTCCTCCCACTGGGGCGGCTCCGGTCGGCGGGCGGTCGCGGCCCGCGCCGCGGCCAGCACTTCGTCCTCGGTCGGTAGTTTCACACCCTCTTTCTGCGGCAGCGTCACGACGTATGCGAAAGTCCCGGGCTTGAAGTTGTCGGCGAACGCGGCGTTCACCTCCTCCAGCGTGATCGTGGGCAGAAGCCGCTTCAGAATCTCCAACTCCTGTGCGGCCGACATGATCGGCTCGCCGTCGTTCACCTTCTGGCGCATGGTCATGAGCAGGCTCTGGGCGTCGCGGGTCGGCTCCGTCCGCACCGCCCGCTCGGCGTCGGCCAACAGCTCCCTCTTAGCCAGCTCCAGCTCCTGCGGCAGCAGACCGTGGACGCGCGCCCGTTCCACCTCGACGATCACCTCTTCCAGCATCTTCTCCCAGTTCACCGGTTCGCCGAGGGCGGAGGCGTTTACCAGCATGCCTTCGTGGAACAGGTTCATCACCATGGTTGCAGCGCGCCGATAGCTGGCCTCCCCCTTCTTGACGCGTTCCGAGAACCTGCGGGCCAATATCCAGTTGCCCACGTGCTCGACCAGATCGACTCGCGCTTGCTCGACCGTCGTGGTGGGTGGCCGGGGGGGCAGAATGTTGTACAGGTCTACGTCGCAGCGCTCGTAATCCGGGTCGGAGAGCACAATGGCGCGTTCCCGAACAAACGGCCGCAGCTCGGCGCGCCGATCCTCTTCGGCCGGTGTGGATGGCTTGTACTGCCCGAACCATTTCTCGATCGACGGCAGATAGTCCTCCAGCTTGCCATCGCCCACCATCATCAGCGTGACGCGTTCGGGGCGGTACCAAGTGCGGTAATAGCGTTCGAACTCGCTCCGCGGCGCTTTCTCGATCACCTCCGCAATGCCGATGGGTAATCGCTTGGCGATCCGCATGCCCTCGAACATTTGTTCGAATAGCTTGTCCTGAATCCGCTGCTCGGCACTCATGCCGGCCCGCAGCTCCGCAGCAATGACGCCGCGTTCTTTGTTCAGTTCGTCTTCGAGCAGCAACTGTCGGAAGGCATAGTCACTGAGCACCTTCAGACCGTCATCGACCGTGGAGACCTTGGGATCGGGCAAGAAGAGCAGGTACACGGTCTGATCGAAGCTCGTAAAGGCGTTCAGATCAGGCCCGAACTCCATTCCGATACTCTCGAAGTAGGGTATCAGGTCTCCAGGCTTGAAGTTCTCCGTCCCGTTGAAGGCCATGTGCTCCAGGAAATGGGCGAGTCCGCGCTGCTCGTCGGTCTCGTTGAGCGAGCCGGTGGCCACGTGGATCAGCAGGGCCATCTTTTGGGGTGGGTTGGCATGCTCGCGAAAGATCCACTTCACGCCGTTCGCGAGCGTGCCCGTCTTGTAGCGCTCGTCGGAGGGCAGTTTCTCGGCTGCCCAAGTGAGGCCCGGGAGGGCGACGGCAATAAGGACGGCGAAAGTCGTGTGACGCGTGCGGGTCATGGGGAGTTTCCTGTGTTGGGGGCAGTCCTGAGGCACGGCAACGCTCGGAAAGTACGGCAGTATATCGCGGCGGCGGCGAATAGCGAGCCTGAGGAGCGGCCAGGGGCCGGGCGCGCGCCCGGCGTGCCACCGATCTGAAGCCGCGCGGTATGAGACGCGGAAGTTTCTTCCAGCCTCGTGACACCCGGTTCTGTGGGACCCCTTCTGTGCGGTGCTGACGCGACCGTCGGGCCTGCGCAACGGCGGGGAGACGCTGCCTGATGCGGAAGCTTTGAGGTAGACAGAGCTCGGCGCGTTATAGGACGTGTGCCGCATCCGGCGTCAACGGAGGGTTGCTCGGAGCTTATCGCCGCATCAGTAAGTCATTGCGGGCCACATGGTAAGATCGCGACACAATCGCGACTTCCTGGAATGCGCCCGAAAAATAATCAACGGGGGATGGACTTTCCAGCGTGTGGGGCCATAACGTTCTTATGAGGTCCGAGCTTCACGGCGTCCTCTTCAGGGAGCCAGGGGACGCGCGAGGTTAGGGACACACGAGACAGTTGGGCCGACGACGGTCGGCCCTTCTTTTTTTTGTTTGTGCTCTACGCGACCGTTTGCCGCGGTCGAAATTTTGAAAAAACTGCATTTTTTCGAGGACGGAAGTAGAAAACTGAGCTTGACGCGGCCTAGGAATTAGTACCTCCTCCTCCTGTCGAGGGTCGAGCAAAGATCCTCGAAAAACAAAACTCCTCCTCCTGTAGAGGGCCCGCTGATCACGGGCTCTCTTTTTTTTCCTCAGACGGGGACCATTCGCGCCGCGTATGGCACGCTTGCGACCCACCGCGGCCCGACAGGTAGCGATCGGCCGGTCGTTAAGGCGGGACCGCAAAAAGAAGGCCGCGCAAGTGGAAAACCCGAATTCCCTGGTCCTACCGTTTGACAGGGAGCCAGTTCGTTGTCCGTGGGACGCCGCGGCACGACGAACGCAGCGGGTAGGCACGGGAGACGTTTCGGCCGGCCGAGCTTCTGCACACTGACACACCACCTGGCTCCCCAAGCGGTGGTGTTACAAGCGGCGGATGGGCGCTCGCGGAATGCTTGAGTCGCCCTCCGCCGCCCTTTTTGACGCGCAAGGGCGCGGCCCGCGCGACAGCGACTGGCGTAGGGCTTGAACACCCGGGGCTACGGTACGGGCACATGATCCAGGATGTGCCGGACTACGTCGTCGCTGGTTTTCTCCTCGGCTTCGGCCTCGTAGCTGACGATGATGCGGTGGCGGAGCACGTCCGGGGCGATGTCCTTGACGTCTTGCGGCGTGACGTAACCGCGGCCGGCCAGGAACGCCATCGCGCGGGCGCCGCGTGTGAGGTAGATGGTAGCCCGCGGGGAGGCGCCGTATTCAATCCAGTCGCCAATCTTGAGGTCGAAATCCTGCGGTCGCCGCGTGGCGTGGACGAGGGCGACGACGTAGTCCTTGACTTTGTCGTCCATGTAGATTTCGTCGAGGAGCTGACGGATCGTCAGTATCTGCTGCGGATCAAGCACTTCGGAGACGCGCGGCAGGTTGTGCTGGGGCGACATGCGGTCCAGAATGGTCCGCTCTTCTTCCCGCGAGGGATAGTCCACCAGCAGCTTGAGCATGAAGCGGTCTACCTGCGCCTCGGGCAGGGGATAGGTGCCCTCCTGCTCGATGGGGTTCTGCGTGGCCAGCACGAGGAAGGGTTCATCGAGCCGGAAGGTCTGGTCGCCGATGGTTACCTGTCGTTCCTGCATGGCTTCCAGCAGTGCGCTTTGGACCTTGGCCGGGGCGCGGTTGATCTCGTCGGCCAGTACCAGGTTTGCGAAGATGGGGCCCTTCTTAACCCGAAACGACCCATCCTGCGGCTGGAAGACGAGCGTGCCGATGATGTCGGCTGGCAGCAGGTCGGGCGTGAACTGGATGCGCTGGAAACGGACCCGGATGGCCCGAGCCAGACACGCCGCGGTCATCGTCTTGGCCAGCCCGGGCACGCCCTCCAGCAAAATGTGCCCGTCTGCGAGCAGCCCAACCAGCATCTTTTTGAGCAGATTCTCCTGCCCCACAATGACCCGCCGGATCTCGGTCAGCAGGCGGTCCACATGCTCATGATGACTGCGAACGAGCTGTCCGATCTGCTGCACTTCGCTATGCGTGATGCTCATCGTGTACGACCTCGCTTGCGGTGACCGGTGCTGAGTCTCGTGAAGGTACCACCCGGCCGCCCGAAATCAATGTGGAAGCACGGCGCGACGTAGCTCCACGGGTCCTGTGTCGCAGCAGCCCAGCGACCTCGCGCGCACGACACGGAACGGTGCGTGCGCTGTATAAACCATGTGTCCCGACTCTGCCAGCAACCACAAGGCGCGACGCGCGCGGCACAGCCGGCGGTCGCTCGAGTCGCCGCACGTGTGTATCATGGGGTGATGTGGGGAGCCGACGGTGCGACGGACGCGATGAGCAGCACAACTTCGGTGACTGGCGAAGCTCTTTCCAAGTTAGCGACGAGCATTCAGGGCGAGGTGCGGACCGACACGCTGGCCCGCGTTTTGTACGCGACGGACGCGAGCATCTATGAAATTGTGCCGGATGCCGTCGTCTTGCCGCGCTCCGTGGCGGACGTGGTCGCGACGGTGCGCTGGTGCCGCGAGCATGGCCGGCCGCTGACGCCGCGCGGGGCGGGCACGGGCTTGTCCGGCGGGGCGGTGAACCGCGGCGTCCAGCTCGACTGCTCCCGCCATCTGAACCGGATCCTGGAGATTGACCCGCAGCGACGGATCGCGCGGGTCGAACCGGGAGTCGTGCTCGACGAGTTGAACGCCGCGCTATTGCCGCATGGACTGCACTTCTCGCCCGACGTCGCGACGGCGAACCGCGCCACGGTTGGCGGGATGATTGGGAACAACTCGGCCGGGGCGCACTCGCTGGTGGTGGGGCGGACGTGCGACCACGTGTTGGGGCTGGACGTCGTACTGTCGGACGGTTCCCTGGCGTCGTGGGGGACGCCGGAGCGCCCGCGGCCCGCGGGGGCGGAGTCGCCGAGCGATCTGGCGCAGCATTGCGAGGCGGTGCTGTCCGCGGTGATTCAGGACTATGCCGACGAGATCGCGGCCCGCTTTCCGAAGGTCTTTCGTCGCAACGGCGGCTACGCGCTGGACCGGCTGCGCCGCGAGGACGGCCGTCTCAACGTGGAGCAGGTGCTGGTGGGCAGCGAAGGAACGCTGGCCGTCGTCGTCGGCGCGACGCTCAACCTGCTCCCGCTGCCACGCTGCAAGGGTCTGGTGGTGGTTCACTATGACGACCTGCTGGCGTCCCTGCGGTCGGTGCCCATCATCCTCGAGCATCGCCCCGCCGCGGTCGAGCTGGTGGACAAGCTCATCCTGGACGGCACGCGCGACAACCCGGCCATGCAGCGCCGCCGCTGGTTCCTGTCCGGCGATCCCGCCGCCCTGCTCATTGTCGAGTTTTACGAAGACGACGCGTCGGCGCTGGAGCGTCGTCTGAACGACCTGGTGGCGGACTTGCGCGGGCGTTCGATCGGCTATGCGTGGCCGATCCTGCGCGACCCGAAGCAGCAGGCCGACGTGTGGGAGGTGCGCAAGGCAGGCACCGGGCTGCTGATGTCGCGGCCCGGCGACACACAGCCGTACGACTTTATCGACGACTGCGCGGTCGACCCGGCGCGGCTGCATGATTACATCGTGCGTCTGCACGAGATACTCGCGGCCGAGGAAATTCCGCGCACCGGCTATTACGCCCACGCCAGCGTGGGGCTGCTGCACGTGCGACCGGCACTGAACCTGAAGACGCGGGCGGGAGTGGAGAAGCTGCGGCGGATTGCCGACCGCGTGAGTCTGCTGGTGCGCGAGTTTGAAGGGGCGATGACGGGCGAGCACGGGGAGGGTCTGGTCCGCTCGGAGTGGATTCCGCGGCTGTTCGGGCCGGTGCTGGTCGAAGCCTTTCGCAAGGTGAAGAGCGCATTCGATCCGCAGAACCTGCTCAACCCCGGCAAGATCGTGGATCCCTTGCCGATGGATGCCAACCTCCGCTATGGGGAAGGCTTCGCCTCGCAACAGCCGAGTACGATGCTGGATTTTTCCGCGTACGGCGGAATGGCCGGCTTGGTCGACATGTGCAGCGGCCTGGGGGAGTGCCGTAAGCGGCTGGTCGGTACGATGTGCCCGTCGTACATGGCGACCGGCGACGAGACCCACACGACGCGCGCGCGGGCAAACGCGCTGCGGGCAGCGCTTTCGAATCGTGGGCTGTTGCAGGGTCTGTCCGATCCCGCTCTCGATGTGGTCATGGATCTGTGTCTGGCTTGCAAGGCCTGCAAGACCGAGTGCCCGACGGGCACCGACATGACCCGGCTCAAGACCGAATGGCTGCATCATCGCAACGAGCGGCAGGGCGTCCCGCGGCGTAGCCGGTTGATTGCCGCATCTGTCGAAATGGCCCGCTGGGGCTGCCATTTCGCGCCCCTCAGCAACTGGGTGATGCAGTCGCGCGTGGTGCGGGCCATCCTGGAACATGTGTACGGCTTGGACCGTCGCGTGCCCCCGCCGCGCTTTGCGCGCCGCACGTTCCGGCAGTGGTTTGCCCGTCGGGCCGCAGGGGACGGGGTGTCCACGAAGCGGAACACGGCGGGCCCCGAGGTGGTGTATTTCGTCGACACGTGGACGAACTTCTACGAGCCGCAGGTGGGAATCGCGACGGTTCGCGTGCTGGAGGCGCTGGGGTATCGCGTGCAGGTTCTGCCCACCAAATGCTGCGGGCGGCCGCTCATCAGCAAGGGGCTGCTGCGCGAGGCGCGCGCCTTGGCCGAGGTCAACGTCGCCGTCCTTGGGCCGTACGCGGAACGGGGCGTTCCCATCGTCGGCACCGAGCCGAGCTGCGTCTCGGTGTTCCTCGACGAGCTGCCACAGCTCGTGCGCACGCCGGCGGCGCGGCAGATCGCGGCCCGCGTCGTGACGGTAGAGCAGTTCGTGGCAGCGCACCTGCGTGCGAACCCCAACGCGCTGCGCTTCCGGGCCGACGCGCCGCAGTTGCTCTATCACGGACACTGCCATCAAAAGGCCTTGCTCGGAACGGCGGACGCCATGGCTGTGCTGACCGCTTGCACACACGGCCGGGCGCAGGAGATCAACAGCGGCTGCTGCGGCATGGCCGGGTCGTTCGGGCACGAGGTGGAGCACTATGACGTCGCGCGGGCGATCGGTGAACAGCGGCTGTTCCCGGCGGTCCGCAACCGCGGTGACGCCCGGATCGCGGCTTCGGGTTTCAGTTGCCGACACCACATTCTGCATCACACCGGCGTCCAAGCCCGACATGCGGTCGAATATCTGGCCGCGGCTCTGGAGTGAGTCGACGCGAAAACGGACGTCAATCGCGAGATGAAGTGCTCCTCTTGCCGGAATCGTCGTTGGCGTCGTGTTTACCGGCGCGAAAGCGCCGGCCGGGTGCAGCACGAGGTGCCACGATGTGGGCCAACCATGGGGATGGCAATTCCACGGCACGAGAAGCGCAGGCCGGTCGCAGCGTGAGGCGCGGTTGTGGCGGCCGGTGACCGCCGGGCGGAAGGGCGGGCCGGCAACGCGCGCCGACCGCGTGGGACTGGCTGGTCAAGGGGGTATCAAGTAAAGATCCGGCGGTCGGCGGCCGAGAAGCCGTCTTTCAAGTAAGGATCCGGCGGTCGGTGGCCGAGAAGCCGTCTTTCCCCGGCGCGGCTGCTGGGTTCGCAGGAGCCCGTGCGGCTGCGGTGGGGTCGGTGACGAGAAGGCCGCGTTTCTCTGGCGCGGGAGCCCCGCATTCCGGGCCGCGCGGGTTGAAGGGCCCAGCCGGAAGGTGTTAACATGCGGCAGTTGCCGCGGGCGTAGCTCAATTGGTAGAGCATCAGCCTTCCAAAATGATCAAGTACTACAATTCGGGGGGCGGTATTCTTATAACTAGCTGCGCAGTAACGAGTTGCTGAGTTGCACTGCTGGCACGCCGGGTCGATTGATCGCCCTTTGTAGTCTTGGATCAACCGGAAACGTAGTAGACCACGCTTTTGCAACAAATACCTAACACCATGCACGCCCGCGACGGTCTCTCTCGCTTGCTCCGTCGTGACTGGCGCTGGGCACGATAATGGGCTGCAGGGTGCCCCGAGCAACGGCGCCGCTATCGGCTCTCAGCTTCGTTGTTAGGCGACTCGGCGAAGTCCATGTTGCGGGTGACTGTTGATCGCCGGGACGACGCCGGCTACGATCACGTCGGCGATGGAGTCCGCCGTCAAGCGGTCCCGAACGGCCGGGCCTGATGACTCCTACCAGGAAATGCCTTGGTAGGGCTCGCAGGTCGCGATTGGCGCGAACGTGAACGGTTAAGCCCCACCGGGCAAACCCCTGGTTGGGGTTTTTGTTTGCGCCGGGCCGCTTGGCGGCGGAGGTTGATGGATGCACGAGATCTGGTTTCAGGCGGCGCTCTGGCTGGGGTTGGCGCTGGTCGCCACGGTTTTCTCGATTTGGTTGCGCATTTCGGTTGCACTTACGGAGATCGTCGTCGGCACGGGCGGGGCCCTAGTCATCGGGGCGACGTTCGGGCCGCAGGCCCTGGACGCCAGCGCGAGTTGGGTTAAGTTCCTGGCGGGTGTCGGGGCGATCGTGCTGACGTTCTTGGCGGGCGCGGAGCTCGATCCTCACTTATTCCGTAAGAGCTGGCGCGAAGCGACGGTCATCGGGCTCGTTTCATTCGCCGCGCCGTTTCTCGGGGCGACGGCCGCCGCGCGGTTCCTGCTCGGCTGGGATTCGCAGGCTGCCTGGCTGGCCGGCGTCGCGATGTCGACCACGTCCGTTGCGGTCGTGTACGCAGTCATGCTCGAACTCGGACTGAACCGCACGCAATTCGGCAAGGGCATCCTCGCGGCATGCTTCATCACCGACCTGGGCACGGTTGTGGCGCTCGGGCTGCTTTTCGCCCCGTTCACGTGGCGCAGCGCCGCGCTCGTCGGAGGCCTGATCGTCGCGATGGTGCTCCTGCTCAAATTCACCGGCCCGTTCTTCCGCGGGTTCGGGGGCCGCACGAGCGAACTGGAAGCGAAGTACTTGCTCTTCGCGCTCTTCCTGCTTGGGGGCCTGGCCGTCTGGGCCGAGTCGGAGGCCGTGCTGCCGGCGTACTTGGTCGGCATGGTGCTGGCCGGCACCGTGGGGCGCGATCACACGCTGGTGCGGCGGTTGCGTACGCTGACGTTCGGGCTGCTCACGCCCTTCTACTTCATCCGGGCCGGCTCGCTTGTGCAGATGCCGGTGCTGGTCGCCGGCTTCGGGACATTTCTGGTGTTGCTGCTGGCGAAGATGGGGACGAAGTTTGTCGGGGTGTACCCGACCTGCCGGGCGTTTCGCCACGCGCGGGGCGATGCCATGTACGCGACGTTGCTGATGTCCACCGGCCTGACCTTCGGCACCATTTCGGCGCTGTATGGCCTGTCGCACAAGATCATCACGCAGGGACAATACTCGCTGCTGGTCGCGGCCGTGATTGCCAGTGCGGTTGTGCCGACGTGGATCGCCAACCGTTTCTTCCTGCCGCATCATGAGGTGGCGGTCACACGCCCGCCGGAGGTCGGATCTCCGGCTCCCGCGACAGCTTCGGTCGGAGTGAACTGAAATGTTCAAGCAGATTCTGGTTGGTTTTGACGGCTCCGAGTCTTCGAAACGCGCCTTCCAGGCCGCGCTGCACCTGGCGTCCGAAAGCGGTGGCACCGTGCTGGCCCTGACGGTGGTGCGCGCGCCCGAGGCGGCCGAGCTCGAAGGCGAGGTGGATGCGGGTCTGCGCGAGGCGAATGGCCCGCTGGCCAAGGCCATCGGCTGGGGCAAACAGCAGGCCAAACAGGCCGGCGTGTCCTGTACGTTCAGAAAGCAGATTGGCCATCCGGCGGAGCTGATCACGCGGGTCGCGGGTGAAGGAAAGTTCGACCTGATTGTGATTGGCCGGCGCGGGCACAGTCCCGTCAAGCACTGGCTGGTTGGATCCACGACCGACCGCATCGTGGATCACGCGCCATGTGCGGTGCTGATCGTACACTGAGAAGCCGGGAGCCGGTGCAGATGATCCGATATCCGCCAAACGGCCAGTTGCGAGCAGGCGATGACCCAGTCTGATCGACACCTGCCATTCTTCCGCGTCCTCGACGCCGCCCGGCAGCCCGGCTGCCTGCTCTGCCGGCTGATCAGCACGCACACACGCCGGTATATCGAAGGCGTGCTGTATGAATCTGTGAACGACGTTGGCTTTCGCGATAGTTGGCGTGCGGCGCGGGGGTTCTGCCATCGGCACGCGTGGATTCTCGGGGAATTCAGCGATGCTCTTGGGACCGCGATTCTCTACGAGGACGTGATCAGCGCGTACGGTGAGAAACTGCTGACCGAGGGCACCGGAACGAAGTGCCCGCTGTGCCGCGCGGAAGCGGCGGACTTGAACGACCGCATCGCAGTGATCGAGCAATCGTGGGACGATGATGAGCTACGCGGTGTTGTCGACGCGGGCGACGGGCTGTGTGGGCCGCACCTGCGAGTTCTGCTCCGAAGAGCACGACGAGCGGACGTGCGCCAGACGCTTTTCCGCGTGTCAACGGCACGACTCAAGCAGCTTGCGGTAGAGCTGCGAGAGCAGATCGACAGCTTCGATTATCAGCACACCCCGCCGACGAACGACCACATCAAGTATGCTTGGCGGCGAGCCATCGAACAGCTTCTCGGGTGTCGAGATGTCCCACCGACGGACTAAACGCAAACGACTGCTTTCAAAGGGTTCGCACCCGCGGCGCGATCCCGAACTTGCGCGGGAAGAAGCTCTGCGCCCGTGCCCCTTTCTCGGATTCGATCGCGACCAACTCGGATGTTACCTGATGGAGCGCGGGGCGGTGGAAATCGCCGAATCGCAGTTTCGCCGCGCCGCCTGGCTCAATCCGTACGAGCCGACGTTCCGCGTTCACTGGGCGATCGCGCTGCTCAAGCTCGAACGGAAACCTGAGGCGCGCGAGCTGTTGCACGAGGTCCTGGCCAAGAATCCGGACCACAGGGAAGCGCTGCGATACTGGCGCGACAACTGGCCCGATGAACAACCCACGCGCCAGAACGAGCAGGACCAGCAATCGCCAGCGCAGCCGGACGCTGAGGTAGACCCATGAAAATGCTGATCATCTCCGATGTTCACGCCAACTTGTGGGCGCTGCGGGCGGTGGTTCACGACGCCGGCCACGTGGACTACGTACTCTGTGCGGGCGACATCGTCAGCTATGGCCCCGACCCCCGCGCTACGCTCGATTCGTTACGTGCGCAGGGCGTCATGGCGGCGCGCGGCAACCACGATCACCCGATTGCATTCGGTGCTGACCCCAAGGCCAGCCCGGCCAAACAACCCCTCGCCCTGGCAATGCGCGATTGGACGCGCTGCCAGCTTGAGGCCGCGGACGTGGCGTGGCTGGCGCGTTTACCGCTCCGTTTGACGTGGGAAATCGCCGGCACACGCTTCGCCGCGGTGCATGCGACGCCGCGCGACCCGCTGTACGACTACCATCTGGGGCCGGACGCCCCAGAGTCATTCGTGCGGGAAATCACGGCGGGAATCGACGCCGACGTACTGGTGGTCGGGCACACTCATTGGCCGCTGGTCCGCACGCACGGGGATCTGCAAATCGTGAATCCCGGCTCCGTCGGTCAGCCGCTGGACGGCGATCCGCGGGCAGCGTACGCAGTGTGGCAGGATGGCAGAATCACACTGCGGCGTGCGGAATACGACCAGACACCGGTGCTCGCGGCGCTGAGCCGGCTGCCGATCGAACCACCCTTGCGCGAGGCGCTTGGGAACATGCTCCGGCTGGCCCGGCTCGACTGAGGACGTTGTGCATGCGTTGGTATTGTCCCGGCTGCTGGCGCGACTTCGGCGAGGACCTCGCCCGGTGTCCGCACTGCGGGCTGGACATCCACGGATTCTGGAACTCCAAGGACTACGTTGAGAAACTCATCCTCGCATTGCATCACCCTGAGCCGACAACACCCGTCCGCGCGGCGGAAGTGCTTGGGCGGCTGCAAGCCGGGCAGGCGGTGGAACCGCTGATGGAACTGGTGCGCGCAAACAGGGATGTCTTCGTGGTCCGCAGCGCGATCCGTGCGCTCGCAGCAATCGGCAACAGCGCCGCGCTCCAGTTCCTGGAAACGCTTACACAAAGTGCCGCCGAGTGGATTCGCAGGGAAGCCGCCGCGGCGTTGGACTTGGCAGTGTCAAAGGACATGACTGCGCCTCGAAATGGAGACCCACGATGAACCGCACAATCAAGTCCGTGAGAGCCCTGGAAATCCTCGACTCCCGCGGCAACCCAACGCTCCGTGTCTTTGTCGGCCTCGATAACGGCATGACCGTGTCGGCGTCGGTGCCGTCCGGGGCCTCGACCGGCCAGAACGAGGCCGTCGAGCTGCGCGATGGCGACAGGAAACGCTACGGCGGCAAAGGCGTGCTGAAGGCCGTGGCCAACGTCGAAAAGATAATCGCGCCCAAGCTGATCGGCTTCGACCCAACTCGCCAGGCCGAAATCGACCGCCTGATGATCGAATTGGACGGCACGCCGAACAAGGGCAAGCTCGGCGCGAATGCGACGCTGGGCGTGTCGATGGCTGTGGCGCGGGCCGCAGCGCTGGCGAGCGGTCAGCCATTGTACGCCTACCTGGGTGGCCCCCGTGCGGCGCGGCTGCCGGTCCCGATGATGAACATCCTCAACGGCGGCGTCCATGCGGACAACAGCGTGGACTTCCAGGAGTTCATGGTCATGCCGATCGGCGCGCCGACATTCGCCGAAGCCCTGCGCTACGGGGCGGAAACGTTCCACGCGCTGAAGGGCATCCTCAAGAAGAAGGGCTACGCGACCGGCGTGGGCGACGAGGGCGGGTTTGCGCCGAACCTCAAGAGCAACGACGAGGCGTGCGAGGTCATCGTTGAGGCCATCGTGGCGGCCGGCTACAAGCCCGGCAAGGACGTGGCCATCGCGCTCGACCCGGCGGCCAGCTCATTCTACGAGAACGGCACGTACAACCTCGTGAAGTCCGGCCAGGGCAAGAAGACCAGCGACGAGATCACCGCGCTGCTCGCCGCGTGGGTGCAGAAGTACCCGATCGTCTCGATCGAGGACGGCCTGGCCGAAAACGACTGGGAAGGCTTTACCCGCCAGACCGCCAAGCTCGGCGACAAGGTGCAGATCGTCGGCGACGACATCTACGTCACGAACCCGCGCTTCATCGAGCGCGGCATCCGCGAGAAGGCCAGCAACGCCGTACTCATCAAGCTCAACCAGATCGGCACGGTCACCGAGACGATCCAGGCCATTGAGCTGTGCCGCAAGGCCGGCTGGGGCTTCGTGATTTCGCACCGTTCCGGTGAAACCGAGGACGCATTCATGGCCGACTTCGCGGTCGCAATGGGCGGCGGCCAGATCAAGACCGGCTCGGCCTGCCGTAGCGAGCGGACCGCGAAATATAACCGGCTGCTGGAGATCGAGGCGGAACTGGGCAACGCGGCCCTCTTCAGCAACCCGCTGCGAGCGCGGATGTAATCCGGAACGTCGTTTGGCGAGCCCAGGAGGGCGTGGTATGCGAATCCTCATCGCGTTGGACGGCTCGGAGTGCTCCCTGCGTGCGTTGCGCTGGGGCATCGAGGTTGCGCCGCGCCTGGGAGCGGAATTGCACTCGGTGTCGATCGAGGAAATCGACCGGCACGACGGTGCGATTCTGCCCATGAGCGACGAGCGGGAATGGAGGGACAGCCTATTCTCGGAGACCATTCGACGTGCCCAGGACATGGCGCAAAAGGCCGGCATCGAGTTGCGCCCGCACGTGATCATCGGCCACGAGGTGAAAGCGATCGCGCAGTTCGTGGAATGCGGCCGGTTTGACCTGTTAGTGGTTGGGTTTCACGGCCATACCGCGTACGCCCCTAATGCGATGGGCGGTACATGCTTCGGGCTCACGCAGCATGCGTCGTGTCCGGTGCTGGTCGTCAAGTGAGTCGTTGCCGATGAGGTGCGACTGAGCGGAAACGATGGATCGAGCAACCACCAGCGCGGTTGAAGGAACCCCGGCCGGCCCAGAGGCCGACCCGGCCGCTCTCCGGAGCTACACGCGAAAAAAGCAAATGCTCGGCCAACTCGTGCATCAGGTCGCGGACGCTTTGTGCCGCGCGGACGACGAGCAGCGCGCCGCCGCGGCGCACGAGTTGCTCGTCAAGTTGGCGGAGGACCGTTTCACGCTGGCTGTGGTCGGCCAGTTCAAACGCGGGAAGTCATCGCTCATCAACGCGCTCGTCGGGCGTGAGGTGTTGCCGACCGGCGTGTTGCCGCTGACGTCGGCGATCACGAAGCTGCGCTATGGAGCGCGGGATCGCCTGATCGTGCACTACGTGGGCTCGCACCTGACACAGGAGGCGCCACTCGCCGCCCTGTCGGAGTTGGTCACGCAGGAGGGCAATCCTGCGAACCGCAAGCGCGTCGAGGCTGTATACGTCGAGCTACCGGTGCGCTTCCTGCGCCGCGGGCTCGAATTCGTCGACACGCCGGGCATCGGGTCGGCGATCGAGGCGAACACCGTCACGACGTGCAACTTCGTCCCACGTTGCGACGCGGTGCTCTTCGTCACCAGCGTCGAAACGCCGCTGACCGCGGTGGAGACGGAGTTTCTTCGCACGGTTCGGCAGCACGTGCGGAAGATCTTCTTTGTACTGAACAAGGTCGATCTGCTCGACGAGCCTGAGTTGGGCCAGGTGACGGGCTACACCCGCTGCTCGCTCGAAGAGCTGACCTCGACCGACCACCTCAAGCTCTATGCGGTCTCGTCCCGCCGCGCGTTGCAGGCAAGACAGGATTCGACGACGGGCGTGCCCGCACTCCAGGACGACCTAGCCCGTTTCCTGGCGAACGAGGGCGCGACCACGTTCCTGTCCTCCATCCTCGACAAAGCACGACGATTGTGCGCCGACGCATGCGCCGCGGCCGAGCCGGCCACGGCGGTAAGACTGGCTGGGCTGGACCAGCGTTTGGTCGAACTTGGCGGGTCCAGCGCGTCGGGAGATGGTGAGCCGTCGTTGTCTGTGGAATCTGTCCCCGAGCTCATGAGGCCGATACAGCCCGAGGCGGCGGCGCCAGGTGTAGACGACGCCGACCTGATCGCGGCCCTGCAACCCGCGGCTGTCCCGTCTGCGACCATCTGGAACATGTGGCATTCGAGTTCTTCCGGCACTTCCAGTATGAGCTGGCGACCCAGGAGCGGGCGCAGCGAGCCTTTGCGGNGCAGCACGGCTTTTGCCCGCTGCATACGNGGCAACTCGCGGGGCTGATGTCGCCGCAGGGCTTGAGCGATGGCTTGCCGCCGCTAGTGGAACGCGTCTCGGTCGAGATTACGAACGCCGCGTCGGCGCTGGATCCGAGTTCGGGCGACTGGGCAGACTGGGTGGTGAACGCTAAACAATGCCAAGTCTGCGCGCTACTGCACCAAGCCGAGGCCGAGTTCACGGCTCGCCTGGGTGGATTCGTCAGCACGCAAGCCGGTCAGGCGGCGTATTCTCGCTCACAGGGCGTCTGCCTACACCACCTCGACATGTTGCGGAGCGCGATGCCGACGGACGCGCTGCGCGAGTTCTTGCTCCGCGAGGCGGCCCGCCGATTCGGCGAGTTGGCCGAGGACCTGCGCGCCTATGCGCTGAAGCGCGAAGCCCTGCGGAGTGGCCTCGCGACCGGTGACGAAGAGGACGCGCACTGGCGAGCACTGGTGCATATCGTCGGCGACAAGCGAGTGTGTTTGCCATGAGCGATCCACACCACGCGAGCGCCGACCGCGCAAGCGGTGTAACGCGGCCGACGACTCGATTCCACTGGCTCAACCGCACTGTCCTGGGAATCGGCCTGGCTTCGCTCTTCTCCGATACCAGCCACGAGACCGTGACCGTGCTGCTCCCGGCGTTCCTGGCCTCGATGGGTGTGGCCGCGGGGGCATTGGGGACCATCGAGGGCCTGGCCGACGGGTTCTCCAGCCTCGCCAAGCTCTGCGGCGGCTGGCTGGCGGACCGGATGCGCCGGCGCAAGGTCCTGGCAGCGGGCGGTTACGCGTTCATGGCCCTCTCGCCAATCGTCATCGCCGCCGCGGGGAGCTGGTTCGTCGTGCTGGCCGGCCGCGTGCTAGCGTGGCTGTCGCGCGGCATACGAACTCCGGCCCGCAAGGCGCTGCTCGCGGACGCGGCGACGCCCGAGACGTATGGGCGGGCGTTCGGCTTCGAGCGGGCGATGGACACGTGTGGCGCGATCATCGCGCCGCTGCTCGTGTTGGCCTTGCTCAGCGCTGGCTTGACGCAGCGTACGCTGATCTTCTACTCCGCCATCCCCGCGCTGCTGGCCGTGCTGGCGATCGTGTTCCTCGTGCGCGAGCGCACCGACCGCGAGCCGATCACCACCCCGTTCCTGCGCAGCTTCGGCGGTTTCAGCAGGCCGTACAAGAAGTTCCTCGGGGCGGTGGGCCTGTTCGGCATCGGCGACTTTGCCGACACGTTCTACATCCTCTACGCGGTGTCGGTGCTCTCGCCGCAGATCGGCGCCGCCCGTGCGGCGACCCTGTCGGTCGCGTTCTACGCCCTGCACAACGTGCTCTACGCCGGCTGGTCCTACGGCGGCGGATGGATCGCCGACCACGTGAACCGGCGGGCATTGCTGGCTTGCGGCTACGCCTCGGCCGCGCTGGCGGCGGTTTGCATGCTGGTCGGGGTGCAGAGCTACGTCGGCCTGGCACTGGTGTTCGCACTCGGCGGCATGGGCGTCGGCATTTACGAAGCGGTCGAGGACACAATCGCCGCTGAGCTGCTGGCGCCGGAGATTCGTGGCAGCGGCTTCGGCGCGTTGGCGGTCGTTACGGGGCTCGGCGACCTGGTGAGCAGCCTGCTGTTTGGTTGGGTGTGGGCGGCGCTCGGCGTCGCGGGAGCTTCGGTGTGCGCACTAGTCCCGATGGTCGCGGGTATCGGGTTCATGTTGCATTTGGCGGCGAGGGCGAACAGGCGGACGGGTGATAGCCCGCCCATGCCGCACCCGCCGACGCGTGCGAGCTGAACTTCCTTGCCGTGGACACATACGCGCCGTATCTTGCCAACTACGGGTGTGCGGCTGCCCGCAGGACGGGCCACTACATCCTACGCCGGGTCAGCACGACGGGCACAAAGAACCGTGGAGCGAGACGGCCAGCGCGACGATCGGGGCGTAGCACGCCAGGGAAGCGCTCCGCCCCGGCGGGGGACTCTCGATGGCAGAGCGGGAGCCTACGGTGCAGCCGACTCAATTCGTAGAGCGGCTTCTTGCCGCCGTGGCCTTTGGCGTCGCGTTGCTCATCGCGGCGTATGGCTGCTATTTCACGTTCCTGCGCGCCCCCACACTTCGAGCGCTACTCCAAGACTTCGGCATGCCACTGCCCGCGCCGAGCCGCATGGCGCTGTCGTGGCCGTGGATTCCGCTTGTGATCGCAGTCGTGGGGCTCCTGATGGGCGCGTTGGCATGGCGGCATCCGGTTCGCTGGTCGCTAGTGTGCACCTATCTACTGGCGTTTCTCGCGCTAACCGCGACGATCGCCGCTGAGCTCGCCGCGCGCTGGCCTGCGGAGCCCCTCTTTCGTTCCGTATCCGGATGACGCCGCGCGACGGGTACGGCGCTGCGCTCGGCGACCGCGACGCCCACGCTGCCCTTCAGCCCGTAGCCACCGAAACCGCCAGTCGCCGGCTCGTCGCGCTCGCCTCGGTGGGCGGGGCGATCCCGCGAAGCAGTTTGAGATCAGCCTCTAACTCCTCGATCGGCGCACTGCCCGGCTGCCCGTCACCGCCAGCGCGCAATATGTCACGGAACAGAGCCGCTTGGGCTTCGTAGGCGTTCGTGATGCGTTCCAGGCTGGCCGCCAGCCACGTTCGCAGCTTGCCGCGGTGATCGCTGAGCAGGGACCAGAGCATCGCGCCGCAGCGCTCACGAATGCGGCGATGCAAGGCCCAGCGCGCGAAACGTGGCCAGAGCGCGAAGAGCTTGGGACAGCGTACATCCGGGATGTCGCGCAGTCGTGCCTCGTCCGCCGGGGGAAGCGGCGCCAGCGTAGCGATTACTTCATCAAGCGCAACTGCCGGCGACGCCCCGCATGCCTGCGACAATTGACGTATGGTCTCGGCCAGGGCCTTTCCCAGCACGACGACCTGCTCACGGGTTTCATCGGCCATCTCGGCCAAGGCGCGCAGCGCGTGCTCGCTCAGGCCACATCGAGCCTTTTCGCCCAGCCGCGCCCGGTCAACCAGCGTTGTCGCCGCCTGTTGGGCCAACTGCTCCACGCGCTCGGCCACGCCGTGGTCGGTCGGCTCGGTGACGCGTACGGCAACTTCCGCAATCCGCTCCGCGGCGGCGGCCAGGAGTTGTTGCGCCTGGGTCGCATCAAGCGGGCGTGCGGCACTGGCATCTTGCCGGTCGCCGGCCGCCGCGCGTGCCCGATCGAGCATGCCGGCCACATACGAAGCTGCCATTTCGGCGAGATTGGCGACCTTCCGACGAACCGATGCAGCCGCGTGCTCCCGGTGGTGCGTGGTGAACGGGACAATTTGCTGGTCGAACCAGCTATCAGCCAACACGGCGTCTGGACCGCGGATGCTCACTGGGAACACCGGCACGTCGCTGCCGAGCACGTCGCGCGTCTGCTCCTTGATGTAGTTGACGACGCGCTGGCGATCCGCGCTGTCCAGCAGGTCGGCCTTGCTCATCAACACCATCGTGGGGATTGCGGCGTCGTAGAAGCCCTGGAGGATGGCCAGGTCCTCGTGATTGAGGCTCGATCCGGCGTCCACGAGCAGCACGCCGAGGTCGCAGCGCGGCAGATACGCCTTCGTCTGCGCCGCACCGAACGTTGCCAGCGAGCCCACTCCCGGCGTGTCAATGAAGGCAACGCCCTGGGCGAGCCGCGGGCTGGGTAGGTAAACCTCCACCTCGGCAACGCGGTGCCTGTTGTCGGGATTGCCCTCCTCGGTGACGAACTCGGCGATTCGCTCGGTCGGCATGCGCTGCGGCTGCGAAATATGGAAGCGGACGACCAGCTCGGGGTTATCGCCGCGCCGGAGACGCGTTAGGACCGCGGTCACCGGCAGGACGCCGACGGGGAGCACGTCGCAGCCCAGCAGGTAGTTCAGCAGGGAGGACTTGCCCGAACTCACGCGGCCGAAGAAGGCGACCTCGAACTCCGTCGATTCCAGGCGCGAGAGGACTATGTCCAGCATCGGGCGCAATTCGACGATGCCATGCCGCGTGATAATGCGCTCGATCGTCGCCAGGGCCTCCCGGTTGGCTGGCGAGGTTTCCAGCCGCGCAAGCCGCTGTCCCAAGTCTTCGCCTTGCGATCGCCGGACATAGGCCTCCAAGCCGTTGGTCAGCCGTCGCAGGTCGGTCAGAATCCCTGCGAGTGTGGTCCCCGCGTTCGTGTCGAGATTCCCGTATCCCCCCAGCCGCCGTGGCTCGATTTCCGCCAGATCGATCATCACGCCGATCAACGTCGTACGGATCGCCCACGCGGCACTGACGCGTCGTCCGTCGGTCGGAACCTCCAGTTGCTGCATGGCCGACCACATCTTCTGGCGGAGGCGTTGCAGGTATCCGACGATGGCCTGTCGTTCCATCGGCCCCACATCGAAGGCATACCCGGAAAGCGGGGACTGCCCGCCCACCGCCAGCAGAATCGCTTCGATTTCGGCCAGCCGCTTGTCGATCGATCGGAACGTGGCCGCGATGGCGCCGCGATGGTGTGCGTTCACGGCCGTCGCTCCCGCGCTGGACGCCGCTGCGCCCCCAGGTCTGAACCGTGCGGCCCGGCCGGCATTCCAGGCGCGTCGTCCCCGACCAAGCGCCGGCCGAGGCGGAAGATCTCTTCGATCCAACGGCGTGTCGCCTTCGCGTCGCTGCGCTGGCGCTTCAGAAAGCGCCCGCTGATGGGGCCTTGCGCAATGAGCTTCTGCCGCCGCTCGTAGACCTTGCGCCACGCTGGATCGTCCAGGCGCAGCCGGATCGCCTGCCGCTCAATTCCGCCGCATGCACGGCAGTAGTACTCCTCATGCTGGTACCCCTCGGCGACGAAGTGCCCGTGCACGCTGAGCAAGCTGCCGCACTGATGGCACCGTCCCAGATCGCACCGGTCCATCGGGCATCCTTCCGCATCGGGTGCGAGCTGCATGCGCTGACACGCCCGGTCGCAGCGGCTCTCGGCAGGTCATCGTGCTTGGCAACCGGGCCGAGAGCCACCGCCGGAAGCCAATGCTGTCCAGCAGGGGTCATCAGCCCGTCATTGAAGGCAGGCGGTTCGCCCCGGCGGGGCAAACCGCCGAGGCAGCGGCGAACCCCATCGCCGTTCATATTATACGGCAGCCGCCGGTCCGCGGGTGGCAATCACGCGATGCGGACGCCCGGCCGACTGTTCGCTAAGAAGTCGTGGCGCGGTGGACCGGATCGGGCGCATTAACTTCGAAGCCGCGTTTTGCCAGCACGAATCGGGCTGCGGCATTCCACGCGGGCTATCTATCGTTGTGGGTAACCCGCCCGAGCGTCGAGTTGATCGCGACGGCGAGAGACGAAGCATGCCTCCGCGGTTATTGCGGCGACCGAGCCGGCGAGTCAACGCGGCCCGCGCATTCTGCGCTCGCGGAAGCCCGTGGTTTTCACCCGCCGGGTGATCGGCCGTTCATTGCGGATGGGCCGTTGGCGCGTGCGGAGCTTCAGATTGTCGAGCTGAATGTTCAACGCGCAAATCGGCATTTTCTGAGCCAAGAAGCTTAGCGCGCCAGCCGGGCGCGGGTAATATGTAGTAGATGAACGAGATGCTGCACTACATTTTCGCAATCGCGCAAGAATGTAACTCTTTTGGTTGCAGTCTCTTGCGCACATTGCGGGCGTAGCTCAATTGGTAGAGCATCAGCCTTCCAAGCTGAATGTTGCCGGTTCGAGCCCGGTCGCCCGCTGTTTCGGATCGCTTGGCACAATAAGACAGTCCAAGCCCCCGCGGCTGTTCTGCGTTGCCGCGCTGCGTGCCCCTGCGCCCGGCCGCCGCAACTCGGCTACTGCGTCGGCGGGGATTGCGCGAGAACTCTGCGCCCCAGGCCTGTTCCCCCGGGTCGCCGCGCGGGGTCTTGAGAGGGGCGGGTGCCCTTCCACATACCGCCCGAACGGCCTGTAGACTCTCCGGCGGCCGGAGTAGTCACAGGCAGCGCGTCGGAATCACGGTTGGCCGCTGCTGTAGATCATCGCCAGCGCTGCCTCGGCGTAGCTACGCAGCGTAATATGCTCCTTCGGGCCGTGGCATTGCAGGAGCGCGGTTATCAGTTCGAGCGATGGGCATACTAAGCCCAGGCGAGCGGCGTCCATTATATAGCCCACCACCTGCCACCGCAGAGCGGGGTCTGGCTGCACACTTATTAAGCCCGGCAGGCAACGCAACACCTCCTGAATTTCTCGCGGGTCGATTTTTTCCCTTTCGATACCACTTCCTTTTCCCGTGCTCCAGGTGTCGCAGAACCTGTCCAAGATGGCGGTGCGGAGAGCCAGATCGGCCTCACCGTCCCTCAAGGGGTTCAGATAGTGCTCCGCGCCATCTTTGCCACCGGCACACGCCTCCTGCTGCCAAAGCTGGGTCCGCCGGGGTGTCGGGCGTCTGCGGGTGCTCCGGGATTCGCCGACCGCGGCCCTTCGCCCTCAGCGCTGGCTTTCGGCGATCATTTGCAACATCTGTTCGGCCATCACGCGGACAGCCAGGGGCTGCTCCGGCTCCAGGCACGCCTCCAGCACGGGAAGTAAGGTCGCAGACCAATCCTTCTGCAAGAGGGGCCAGCCGTCGGCAACCATTCCCATCAGGAAGGTGCGGCAACATACGTCGGGTTCCGCTGCGATCATCCGTGCGTAGTGGCGGACGCGGTCGTCGGCTGGAAACTCAGAAAAGCGCTCTAGAATCAGGCGGCGCATCATGAAGTCCATGTTGCTGCTGCCCAAATGGGCCAAGTAGGCTTCTTCCAACTCATCAGGTGTTATCTCGTCTAGCGTTATCCTGGAGGCCGCCTCCAGAGCGTTTGTCCATTCCCCGTAATCGTAAGCCCAAATGTGCTCCAGGCAGTCGTGGCGTGCTTGAAACCCGTTTCCTGGATCCAAGTACATCAACGCGAGGTTTGAGTACCAGCGCATCCGGTGCGGGTGGTCCTTGTTCCACCATTCTGGCGCATCGGCGGCCAGCATTTCCTCCACCAACTCTTGGAACTCCGCCGCCTCCAGCCGCGGCCGAAGCATCTGCACCGCCTTGTGCCGGCGACTCCCGTTCGGACTGTGCAACGCAATCCGCCGCAACACCGCCAGCGGCGCCTCCGCTACCAACGCCGCCCGCTCCTCCGACTCCGATAAGGGCCCCTCGCTTCCCAACACCTCTTCCACGAGGGTTGCCAGCGCCGCCTCCAGCTCCTCTGGCCCCTTGCTCTCCACTACACCCCCACGCACCACCACCACACACGGCAGCCGCCGCACACCAAACAACCGCTGATCCCGACTCCCCGCCCCGATTGCAAAACGCATCCGCTGTCGGTAGACCAAGGGAGCAATTTCATTCGGCTCGTCCGGCGACAGCCCCACTACAACCCATTCCCGCCGCGCGTCCAGCCGATTCAAGGGCTTGATCACCTTTCGCAGTGCTTCTGCTTGGTCGTGCTGGAAAAACAACAAGACATAGTTGCGGTCCGGCGCCAGCGTCCACCGGCCGGCCCGCCGTACGTCGCCCGTTGACACCGGCCGCGTCGCCGGCCGGGAAGCCGCCACATTGGTCGGCAGATTCCACCAGCGTTTGGCTTCCAGCGTCAGATGCCGGCCGGCAGGAACCGGTTCCGTACCCCACACGCAGGTTAGCCACAGAGCCAGCCACAGCCGCATATCAATACCTCCCGGACCAACGCCCGTGCCTTCAGTTCCCTCGACGGTCTACGGCCACATGGGGGTTCGGCAGGTCGCCCTCGTCAGCAAGAACCTCGAGCCGGTCCCATGCCGGATGGCCGGGCAACGCCGCGCTGTAGTAACCCTCGTCGTGCCTCAACCCCACCCACGTTAAACACTCGGCGTGCTCCGGCGTGCCTTTCGTGAAGGTGGCATTGCAGCAGTCCTCGCCCGCCCGCTCGTTGCCGCAGCACGACGAGCAGTCCTCGGTGTCCAGAGGTGCTGCGCAGGAGCCGTTGCAGTTGAGTAGGGCTCCCGGGCCGCGGGGGGACTTCGGTCGGGCGAGTAGCCGGCGCGGTTGTCGGTCCGGACGGTCCGGAGGGCCCCGAAGGTCCGGTCGGGCGCGGTGGCGGCGGCTGCCCTTGGCACTTCTCAAAGGTCAGCGTCGGCACCGCCGCAAACATCAAGCACAGGACCCCGTGCATACCAACGCCAAGGACGCGCCGTCTGATTCGTTCCACTAACATGGTACTCCTCCTGTCAAGCCGAACAGGGACCTGTAACCGCGTTCAGCTTAGCCCCCCCGCCCCCCAACGCCGTGTCAAGAGGTTTTTCGCCGGTGCGCCCGCGACCTGGGGATTTACGCGCGTTCGCGGCGGCCGGCGAAATACGGGATGTCCACACTGACTAGGGAGCGAGCCCGCACCGACCGCGCATTGAGGCGGTACCGAGCGGCACCGGCACACAGCCCAAGCCCCACGCGCGGCCCGCACACGAAAAGGTGGGATCTGGGCATTACTCTCGGCGGGCACGCGCCCCAGCCCCCACGCAGGCGCCTCGTGCTGTCGCCGATGTGACTGCCGCGCGCGGATTCGGGCAGTCACCCGTAGTGTTATATAACAAAGCGTCACCAGACACCGCCATGGGGGCCCCACCTGACACAAACCGATCGACGGGCCGGGCACACGCACCAGGGCGGNCCGGATGTGCGTATGCTGGGACGTCGGCCAAACCGGCTTAGTGGNTGTGGTGTCAGCTTGATTATATAACATGCAGTGCATGGGCCGAAGGCCAAGAGTCTGGTATGGGCGGTTCGTCCCTTGGTCGCGCCGTGCGGTCAGCCGGTGGAACGTGGGTTCTGGTGCGCGCGGGGAGCTATCGGGCGTGGCGGTTTGCAAGCGGTTGCAAGCGTGCTCTCCCCGCGCGGAAATGTCCCACCTGGGCCAAAATGTCCCACCTGCGCGAAAATGTCCCACTTTGCGGGATGCGAGCGCCGGCGTGGTAGAAATGGCGCTGGCGTGTTGGGAGCCCGCGTGGGCGGGCGGCACGCCGATGGGGTCCGGGCCAAGGGCGCTGGAGGGACGAAGTGGCGAGCCGCGAGAGGGACTGAGGATGGCCTCGGTGAGGGTTACTGCCCGTGTTGCGCTCGTGTGCGGTCCGCGGGCCGAGACCATCGGTGGCGTTGACGTTCGTGCTCGTATGGCGGGGGGCTGTTTGTGGGAGGTACAAACGTGATCAGGCACAGAGCACTTGGCAAAGCAGTGTCGGTACTGGTGGCGGTCGCAATCCTGTCGGCGCGGCTGCCGTCTGGCGCAGGCGAGAACAACGACGCGCTTGAAGAAGGTCAGCCGAGCAGCCCAGGACTTGAGAGTCGGAGCCCCGGACAGCAAATAGAGGACGCGCCGGCCGGGCACATTCGCACGGGCGGGATCAGAGTTGTGCCGCCGGCACTGTCCGATGCGGAAGTTGGCGGCCCGTGGGGGGACGCAGACTTAGCTCGCCCCGACCTGCAAGCCAGCTATCCAGAGCTTGAGCTAGCGCCCGGGATGGTTGGCGATGCCTCAGCGCGCGACGAGGACTACCGCCCTGAGCCTCCGCCAATCTATGACTGGTGGGTTAGCTTTGGAGACTGGGGAGCGTGGGTTGCTGACTCTTGCGCATCTGGTCTTACCGTGCCTGGGCTTTGGTCCTGGCCCTTCTCGTGCCTAAACATCGAACAGATCTGTCCTTACTGCTGGGTAGCGTTTGCTGCCTGGTACTATCTTCGATAACCCTCCCCCTGCCCGGCGCCGTGTTGCTGGCCAGAACCCGTGCCCATTGAAAAGGCGCCCCTATACATGCCACCATTTGAGGCTCACTGGCGGGACGGCCACCAGCTACCGCTGCCGACGTGCGCGGCGCGGTTTACGCCCATTCGCGGTGTTAGCTGCCTAAAGACCATTCCTCTTGACTGTACCAAGACTGGACGGCCCGTGGTTGCTGCAGCCAGGTATAAAATCGCCGTGCATGGACAACCGTCTTCCGATCCGAATTGTTACTCGGGGGCTTTGTTTTTCCTTACTGCTCTTTACGATGAGACTCTGTTTGACGTGACAGTCGAGGGCAACGTATACCGACAAGGCTCCACGGAGTATGCCTATCGCCGCGATGCGTTATCTAATGCCAGGCCGTTAATGTTTCAGGCTCGCGTCTATCGCGTCTATATCGACCCCAACGAGCTGACGTACCGTCAGACCGAGTGGCGGCCAGAGCCGGACTTTGTCATCATAAAGCTGAGGGAGGGCCGTAGTTTGGATGAGCTGCGCAGTCGCAGCGTTCGATTGATGCTTCATACACTGAACTGGGTCGGCGACAAGTGCGATAATAATCTTGCGCTCAGGGGAGATCATCTCTCGTTTCACTTGACCGATGTCGTCGACGTGGGGGCGTGCCCCGATGCGTTGCCTGAGGACTGGTGGATTGAGCCGCCACCTCTGAAAGACGAGTGCCCAGTCCCGCTACTCGCCGGCGGCGAATCGGAAAGCGATGGGCTCGAGGTTGCCAGTCTAAGCGCGATCCGAAATGGCAGCATGCGGCTGCCGTCCATGCGCGTCGGGCACAACCGCTTCTGGGTCGGACGGACGATGGGAGAAACGTTGGGAAACCTCGCGGTAGCGTATGGACCGGCCTGGTGCCTCACGGAGGACGGGCGGTGGTCGCCCAGGAATCCGGTGTCTTTCATACTCGTTGACTTGTTCGGTGTACGCTTTGCGATCGAGGACGTGCCTTGGTGGAGCTGGGATCCGAACGCTGTCGCCGACTGTTCAGCCGGCCCATTGAACGTTTACGATCACTGCGCAAATATGCGCTACCGTTACACACGAGCTTGGTCTGGTGGGGTCTTGGTATGGCTGCTGAGCGAGATCTACGACCCTGCAAGTGCCGCAGATCCGCAGCGCACATACGTGTACGAGATCGTGAACAACAAAGTGCGTCTGGCGCAGCAAGTTGAGCGAGGCGATCCCAATGCATCGGTCAGAAGATTGTCTTACGAGTACGAGCCACACCAAACTCCATCGTCCGATGAAAACTGGCAGCTCCGCGTGACTGGGACTGCGTCGGATGGAGGCGGCGAACGGACGCTGGTGATGCTGTTCGGGCCGTGGGCCAGAGGGGAGTATGACTGGGCAGGTCGATCGCGGCCACTGTTGCAGCTGCAGGTTGCATCAAATGCAGTGCGTCGCGACTATGAGTGGTACAGCGAGGACCCGAATGTGCCGGTTGGGTGCGCCGGGAAGCTGAAGAAGATTGTGGAGGCCGACGGCGGGATTGCGGCCCAATTCACTTATGATAACAAAGGACGTTTAACGACGATAACCCGGCGATCGGCCACGTCGCTGGAGGCGCAGCAGCTGGCGGAGTTTTTATACTGTGATATGGATGATCCCAATGACCCTGACACCATGATAGCGAGGTTTTGGGTCGACTCCAGCCACTACCAGATGGCAGTGAGGATTTTCGACAAGTATAACCGGGTTGTGAAGATCGAGGAATACGAACAGTTAGGGCAGCCGGCCGGAGGATCATGGGATGGCTGGTCGCCCAATTTGCCAACCCTTGAAGGGGCGGTATGGCGACCGCTGGGGGGGTTGCCGTATAAGCCGAACCTGCCGGAGCACCCGCCTGGATCTGGTGGGGGCCAGCCTGAAGAGAGTTGGCCACCGCCTTATCCTCTGGGCGACGGGTGGCCGCCAACCACGGACAGCGCTGTTCCGGTCCCGGGGCACTCGACGATACCGCCGCCGCCGCACCCGACGCCACCTGAGCCCGACCGGGTTGCGGTGACGTTGTTCGACTACCATACACCACCGCCGGGCGCGGATCCGAATGCCGCGGAATCGTATTTCTGGCAGTCATGCGACTTCGGGGCGGGCGCTCCCGTACTGGTGAGCCGGTGCGTGGAAAAAACGTGGCCTAATGGGCAGATGTCGGAGTATACCTTTTTCGACTGTCGGTTCCTGCCGGCGGAGAGCTATGTTGGTCCTCCGGGGCAGGTGGCGCCGAGCGAGAAGCTGAACCATATCATGCGCGAGTGGAGCCGCGGTCCCAACGACGCCTGGGGTGTTTCCCAAGTTATTTGGGAACAAGACGTGTCGCGAGGTGCGCTGGTCGAACTCGAGTACGATTCGGACGGCTATCTCAGCCAGCGGCTGGAGCCGATCGTGAGCCAGGGCGTCAACACCGGCATGCGGGCATTTCGGGGCGTGTTTTATGATTCGCGGCACCGCATCGACTATGAATACCGCAGCGATCCCAATGTGCCGTCAGGCGGTATCTTGTCCTTGGATGATGTGATCGTGATCGATTACGAGTACGACGATTACGGTCACATGACCTGTCGCCGCGAGTACCCGTTCGGCGATCCCGACCAGGCGCGGGAATGGCACTTTGTGTACAACGCGTTCGGCGACGAGATCCGGCGTATCGACCCGGATGGCTATGTCACGTGCCAGGAATGGGACAGTGCTGGCTNTCTCGTCAGAAAGTACACCTACGCCAGCGGTGCTGCTGGACAGGTCCTTGAGGAAACACAATACACCTACACGGACGGCCGCCTAGTGGAAGTGCGCGTGGCAGACCACGAGGGGCCCTTCACGCTGGGCGAACCGAGCGCCTGGATCATCAGCGCCTATGGGTATGACGGATTCGGGCGCGTGGTGTCCAAAACGATCAGCAGGACTGGCAGCGTGGAGCAATTCGTAACGCGGTACGAGTATGACCTACAGGATCGCCTGACGCGCATCGTCTATCCGGATGGACGGTGGAAAATGATTGTGCGCAACGGCCGCGGCCAGATTGTTCAGACCTGGATTGGACCGGACCCGATCTTGATGAGTCGCTACGAGTACGATCTGAATGGGAATCTGGTGCGGCGCATCTGCGAGGGCTGTCCGGATTGCGCACGCGAGACGCGCTACGAGTACGATGCCTACAACCGGCGGACAGCAGAAATTCGTGTCGGACAATAAAAGGGGAGAGCACGACCATGAGACGGAGCACACTGCTGCATAGCAGCTTACTCAGCCTTCTAATCGCTCTGCTGAGCGAAGGCACAGTTGCGGATGTCGTTATCCGTTATGAGTATGACGCGGCCGGCCAAGTCCTACGGCAGTATACAGTCGATCCCAACGGCACGTGCGTCGCCGAAACACGGTACGATTACGACAACCTGGGTCGGCTATGGCGAACGCGCGAGCTGGCCAATCCCGGCGGACCGACGGATGACGGCGCGGACCGCGTTCGCGAAGTGGGCTTTGATCGCGCCGGAAACGTCGTCGTGGAGCGGCTGCGGGCGGCCACGGGAGACGCGGTTACCCTTCATGCCTATGACTTCGCCAATCGACGGATGCGGACGGTCGATGCGGAAGGGGGCGTGAGCGATTATGGCTACGATCGCCGCGGCAATCTTGTTTATGTTCGAGATCCGCTGGGGAACGAGACTTGGTATGAGTTTGACGCCGCCGGACGGCAAACGGTCGAGGAGCGGTATGAACAAAGTACGTTGGCCCTTCGCGTGGTAAACCAGTATGACAGCCGCGGCAACCGGATTCGTGAGACCACGTATGACCCGAACGGGGTCGCGCTGACGCAGAAACGCTGGGTGTTTGACGGTCTCAACCGCAATACCCGTCGCGCACAAATGGCTGACCCGACCAGCACGGGCCCCGTAAACGTAGCGGTCGACCGGGTGACGGACTTGACCTATGACGGCGGTTCCGAGCGCGTGGCCAGCGAGACGACGTATGCCGGCATCCCGCCGCGCCCACGTACGACTACGTATAGCTACGACGCGATCGGCCGGCTCATCGCGCGCACCGACCCGGCGGGGACGACAGAAACGCACACGTACACGCGCGATAACCAGGTCGCGAGGACAACGATCACGGATGGGGTGCTCGGGGCCCGATCGTATTGCTACACGTACGACCGCTTCGGCCGGCTGACCGCCGAAACGGCCTCGGGACCGCCGGCACTGACCACAACGCATGCCTACGACGCCCTTGACCGGCGCGTGCGCACCGTGGACCCGGCGGGGATCATAAGCTGCTATGAATACAACGCGTTCGGCGACCAAACCAGGAGCATCGAGGATGCAGGCGGAGTTGCGCCGCGCGTGACCGAAAGGGAGTACAACCAGTTTGGTCATCTCACGTTGGAGCGCACCTGGGATGGACAGGGCCTAACGCAGACAACGACGTACGAGTATGACAAGCTGGGCCGACGCACGCGGATCGGCTTCTGCGACGGCGGTGCGTGGCTGTACACATACGACGCCGCGGGACGCATGGTTCAACGCGTCGATCCACGCGGGCAGGTCACGGCGTATACCCACAACTGGCGCGGCCAAGTGCTTACCAAGCGAGTCGACGGTGAGCTGGTCGAGCGCTTCGCGTACACGCCGCTCGGCGGGATGACGCTCGCGGAGGTGGATGCCGGGAATCGTGTCACGTTCGCCTATGACAGCTTTGGACAGGTACGCTCCGAGACGCAAACCGTCGCGGGCGTTAGCCAGACCGTCACCTATGAGTATGACCAGGC
>Ga0067045_1028287_pt1 | contig 37178 bp, 21 predicted proteins | sample TerdegcTABiofilm_FD_59184 | JGI IMG/M metagenome (GOLD analysis project Ga0067045, IMG submission 59184) | Combined Assembly of (Gp0054472, Gp0054536) Wastewater bioreactor microbial communities from Singapore -Terephthalate degrading...
AGCCGAACGAGAAGGAAATCGTTCCCGCCTCTGACGTCAGCCGCTCGTCGCGGTAGTCTGGAGTGAAGGCGCAGGCTCGGTCGCCGGAAGGGAAGGCTTCTGTCCGACACCCGTCTGCTGAACGTGGCTCGACGATTCCGGCGGGTGGAGGGGAAGCTGAACCCGAAAGCAAGCCCCTCCGTCCGGACGATTCTCGGCCCAAATTCTACCCCCGTGAGAATGGACGATTTCTCGACAGATCGCCAACCCCAAACCCGTTCCACCGGACGCCGTCCGCGTCTTGCTAGACTGAACAAAGGGATCGAAGATGCTTTCGATCTCATTGGGCGGGATGCCGCAACCCCGATCAGCCACAGCGACAAGGCATCGGCCCTCCGCGGCGGCTATGGTGACTTGAATTACCCCCTCCTGAGGAGAGAACTTGATCGCATTGCTGACAAGGTTGCGAAAGACCTGCTGGATGCGTTGATCGTCCATCCATGCCTTGATGGGTTCCGACGGCGGGACAAATTCGAAGTGAATCCGGCGGTGCTCGCAGGCTGAGCTGAATTCATCCAACACGCGGGCCATGAGCTGAACGGGATCGTGCCAGGCAAAATCGTACTGCATCTTGCCGGCTTCCAGCTTGGCCAGGTCCAGCAAATCGTTCAGAAATGCGAGCAAGGTCTGACCGCTCCGCTCAATTTGCGTGAAGTACTTCAGAAGGGTGGAACGCTCCGCCGTCTCCGCCTTCTTAATGCCGAATGCGGCATAGCTGAGGATTCCGTGAAGCGGCGTTCGTAACTCGTGCGAGAGGTTGGCGAAAAAGAGGTCCTTCGATCGTTGGGCGGCGTCGCGGGCTTCCATCAGCTCGCGGAGAGCGCGGTGGCTTTCTTCGGCCAAGAGTACCTTTTCATGCTCCTCCAGCGCCTGCTCCACGGCCTTCATTTGGGCTTGCTGAAGAGACGAACGCTCGTTCCGCAGTTGATCAACCCAAACGGCGTACTGCTCCACGAGTCCCGCAAGTAGGGCGGAACAGCCTGCGGCTTGAAGCACGGACCGCAATTGGGCGGCTCGAGCTGCGACCCTCGCGGTATCCGAAGCAAGAACCATCACGGCGGTTCCACGAATGGGCACCGGGATACCAGGACGCGGCTGAACACACCGACACTCAATCGGTGTGGCAAACAAGGTCAAATTCGTCGGTGCAAGCGGATGAACCAGATCGCCCTCCGTAACCGGCGCCGATTTCAAATACTCCCTGACTTGCTTCGGAAGCAGAATCGAAGCATTCGGTGCCGAGTACACGGACGCCCAGCGGAACTCCTCATTCAAAACACCGACGAGTGAAACGGGAAGCTCTGAATCGAACTCACCGAGTCGGCCAAGCAACCAATGTCCCTCGCTTTCCTCGCGATCCAGGATATCCAGCAAATCTTCGAGGTTCATGGTCACAAGGCCCCCATTTCAGCCCCATTTACAAACTTTGCGCCATCGCCGCAAGTGTTTGGGGAAATATACGTTATGCCGGGGTGTTCCGAGACCGGTTCCTGGGCGTCGCGTGTCGCCGACCCTCCGCCGCACTAACCCAAACGCCGCAATTTTTGTCGGCGATGCTTGACAAATACACGCAGGGCGTCAAGAATTGGACGCCGTATGCGAGTGAGTCTCAATATGTATTACGCGACGCACTCTCGGACACGCGGCACCCTCTCCGCCCCTTCACCGGAGCACATGGAATGCACACCTCCTTGCGCGTTAGTATCGCTACAACTAACACGTGGCGAATCTTGGGCGCAATCGTTACCGCAGCGGCATTGCTCTTGACATGCGGCGGTGACAGATCAACCCTCGGTGCGGGCGACTCTGGTAACGTCCCGGCCGACGAGACGGCACGGAATGCCCCCTTCCCCACCGAGACTGCGGTCCCTATCGGCCAACCCTCGGTTGCCGCGGCGCCCAGCCGCGAACAAGGCTCCCAGCCGACGACGGCGGCCGAAGCCGCGACCGGCGTCGATTTCTCCCACGAGATCGTTCCTCTCTTAAGGGGGCGTTGCGGCCAATGCCATCTCGGCTCGAAGAGCGAGGGCGGGCTGTCCCTCGATACACGGGAATTGATCCTGCAATCCAACACGGTCGTTCCCGGCAAACCCGAAGAAAGCGAACTCCTCCGCCGCGTCATGAGCAGCGATCCGGACGAGAGGATGCCGGCGAACGGTCCGCCCTTGACGGCGGAACAAATCGATCTGCTGCGCCGCTGGATTGCGATCGGGATGCCGTGGGAAGAAGGCTTCGCCTTTTCGGGACCCCGTCCGGCGGAAGCTCGCCCCTTGTCGCTCCGGCCCGTGGAGCTTCCCCCGGAAACCCCCGAGCGTAAGCACCCTATCGATCGCCTGGTGGGGGCATATTTCGACCGCCGCGGCCTCTCGTTCCCCGCCCCGGCCGAACCGCTGAAATGGTTCCGGCGCATGAGCTACGATGTGATCGGATTGCCTCCGACGGCAGAAGAGATCGCCGCCTTCACCGCGGACGAGTCACCCGAAAGATACGCCCGGTGGCTGAAAAAACGGCTCGATTCGAGGCGTGAATACGCCGAGCACTGGCTGAGCTTTTGGAACGATCTGCTGAGAAACGATTACACCGGGACAGGGTACATCGACGGCGGACGCAAGCCCATCACCGCCTGGCTGTATCAGGCGCTCCTCGACAACATGCCCTACGACGAATTCGTCCGGCAACTGGTGGCCCCGACGCCCGAATCGGAAGGGTTCATGCGGGGCATCCAATGGCGTGGCAACGTGAATGCCAGCCAAAGGACGGAGTTGCAATTCTCGCAGAATACGGCTCAGGTCTTTCTCGGCATTAATATGAAATGCGCCTCGTGCCACGACAGCTTCGTCGACCATTGGACTTTGAAAGACGCCTACGGTTTGGCTGCCATCACGGCGAATGAACCGCTCGAAATCTACCGCTGCGACAAACCGACCGGCGAGACCGCCCAAGCCCGATTCATCTACCCCGAGCTGGGAAGTATCGATGGGAGCGCGCCGCGGGAAGAGCGTCTCCGTCAGTACGCCGGCCTTTTGACCGACCCGAGAAACGGCCGAACCGCCCGGACGATCGTCAATCGCATCTGGCACCGTCTAATGGGGCGGGGATTGGTCCACCCGGTCGATGAAATGGATCGTCCCGCCTGGGACGAGCAGCTCCTCGATTACTTGGCCGACTACCTCATGGAACACGATTGGAACCTGAAGCAGCTCATCGAACACATCTGCTCGTCCCAAGTCTATGCCGCCGTCTCCAGCCCCGCGCATTCCGACGATCCTGAAGGTTACGTCTTCCACGGCCCCCAACCCAAAAGGTTGACCGCCGAGCAATTCACGGACACCCTATGGCGTCTCACCGGCGGCGGGCCGGAGAAAGCCGCGTTCACTCCGGCCGGGGAAAAGGATGCCACATGGTTCCGTACCTCGCTTACGGCGGCGGACCGCTTGCAATTGGCACTCGGCAGGCCGATGCGCGACGTGGTGGTTTCCACGCGGCCGGAGGATGTTACGACGCTTCAGGCCTTGGACCTCGCCATCGGTCCGGAATTGCACGAAGCGCTCAAGCGCGGCGCCGAGCGTCTCATGGCTCGATTCGCGGAGAAGGCCCCGGATGAGTTGATCCGCTTCGTCTATTTGAACACTCTCACTCGCGAACCGACCGATGCGGAAATCGAGATTGCAGAGAGCATTCTGAGGGGGAAGCGTGAAACGGCTCAACCGGGCCCCTCCGAAACCGCCCAGGCGTTCGACGAAAACGGCATCGTCGATTTCCTTTGGATCGTATTCATGCTTCCGGAATTCCAGACCGTTTATTGACCAAGGCAACCCCAAACGGCTATCCCGTCGCTTGCCGTTTAATTGATAACGGATCCGCCGCGACATCGGAACGACGGAAACCATCGATGCGCAGGGAGTGAGAACGATGAATTCCAATCATGACGAACGCCGGCTTGGACAAGACCCACGCCGCTGGACGCGCCGCGACTTTGTGCGTTGGGCTTCGGCCGCCGCCGCGATGACCTTGACGATGGGAGAACCTCGCGTTTGGGCGTCCCCGCAGGCTGAGAGCATGTCTGCCGCCGCGGGAGGCAACCAACCCTCCGCCAAGGCGGACTGCTGCATCCTCTTGTGGATGGCGGGCGGAATGGCTGCTCCGGACACCTTCGACCCCAAACGTTACGCTCCCTTCCGAGTCGGGCTGCCGGCCTCTGAAATTCTGAGCACGTTTCCCGCCATCGACACCGTCTTGCCGGGCGTGCAAATCTCCCAAGGACTGGAGAACATCGCCCAAGTCTTGGATCGCGGGACGTTGATCCGCTCCCATGTGTTGCCCGATTTGGGGCACATCTTGCATTCCCGGCATCAGTATCACTGGCACACGGGCTACATACCGCCTCAGACGGTGGCTGCGCCGCACATGGGGGCATGGATGGCGCGCCTGCTGGGCCCTCGCGATGACGCCGTCCCCCCCTTCATCGTGATCGGTCAGCGACTGGAAGGGATCGGCGAGAAGGAGGAACTGAAGGCGTTCCACACGGCCGGATTTCTGGGAGGCGAGTACGGCCCCTTCGTCATACCGTATCCCGAACAGGGAGCGGAGGCGGTCCGCCCGCCGCACGGCATGACGCCCTCACGTTTCGAAAACCGATACCATTTCTACCGAAAATTGGCCGAGGCCGATCCCAGGTACGTGCAGGCGGGTGATTTCCATCGGGAATCGATTCTGCGGGCCATGGAGAGCGCCTACCGCTTGTTGGCCTCTCCCAAGCGCGAGGCCTTCGATATATCGCTGGAACCGAAGGATGTTTACGACGAGTACAACACCGGCCGTTTCGGCTTGGGCTGCTTGCTGGCCCGTCGCTTGGCGGAGGCCGGCGCTCGATTCATCGAAGTCACCACGGAATACGTCCCGTTCGAAGGCTGGGACACCCACGAAAACGGCCACACACGCTACGCCAAGATGAAGGAGCTGATCGACCGTCCGGTCGCAAGGTTGGTTCGCGACCTCGAGGAACGGGGTTTGCTCGATCGCACGCTGGTTGTTCTAGCCAGTGAATTCAGCCGCGATATGCTCGTGGAGGGCGTGCCGGGAAGCAACGCCAAGGACCAGTCACGCGCGCCGGCCGATGTGATGGGCGAGATGATTCATTATGGACTGCACCGCCACTTCACGGGGGCAAGCTCGGTTCTGATGTTCGGCGGCGGCATCGGCCGGGGCAAGGTCTTCGGCGAATCCGCACCCGAAAGACCCTGCATGGCCGTCAAAGACCCGATCAGCGTCACCGACCTCCACGCCACGATTTATACCGCCATGGGCATATCGCCGCGGACGGCGCTGGAGGTCGAACGACGTCCTTTTTACGTCACTGAGGACGGCAAGGGAAAGCCCGAGACCAGGTTGTTCGCCTGAAGCTCAATCTTATCCGCAGGCACCGGCATCTCACCGTGTTCGAATCCAAGGGGCCGAGGTGTGCGAGGATCGGTCGCTTGCGGCCGCGCTGATTCTGCTCGGGAAAAGTCCGCACGTGTCGGTATCTGCAACTCTAAACAATCCCTGCCGACCTGCCCACCGCTCGGTTTTCCCCCCAATTGCAGAACCCGCCGATGGCGGATACCCTAGCGAAGTGCGGACGCGCGGCGTATCGCCGACCGGGACCGCGAACCTCGGTGAGCTGCTCCCTATCTTTAGGGGATACGGTGACCTCGTACCGTGGCCGAACCGGCTCGTGCGAAACCACGGCTTTGTCCCACGGAGCCGCTTCCCCTTTGAGAGACTGCAACGCAATCGGCTGATAATCTAGTCCAAGACCTCAGGAGAGACCTCGATGGCCCAGCGTGTCTATAATTTTTCCCCCGGTCCGGCGGTGCTGCCCGAACCGGTCCTGGAAGAGGCCCAAAAGAATCTCATGGCCTTGCCCGGCGTGGGAATGTCGATTCTGGAAATCAGCCATCGCTCGGCGGCTTTCACCGAGATTATTCAGGGGGCCGAGCGCAATCTCCGCACGCTCTTGCAGATCCCGGAGGACTATGCCGTTCTGTTCCTTCAGGGGGGCGCCAAATTGCAGTTCGGCATGGTGCCGATGAACTTCCTCCGCAATACCGGCGGAAAAGCCTCCTACATCGTGAGCGGAACGTGGAGCAAGCAAGCCGCGGCGGAGGCGGCGGGACAAGGTACGGTCCATGTCGCGTGGGACGGCAAAGCCACCAACTACGATCGCGTTCCGACGGACGACCAACTGAGCATCCACCCGGAGTCCGTTTACGTTTACTTGTGCTCCAACGAGACGATCGCGGGCGTCCAGTTCCCACGCGAACCCGAAACGAACGGGATCCCGCTGGTTTGCGATGCGTCGTCGGAGCTGCTCAGCCGCCCCGTCGATATCCGCCGTTACGGAATCCTCTTCGCGTGCGCTCAGAAGAATTTGGGGCCGGCCGGCGTCACGGTCGTCATCATCCGCAAAGACTTCTTGGATCGCTGCCCCAATGACTTGCCGGTGATGCTCAATTATCGCCAATTGGCCGAGAACAAGTCCCTTCTCAATACGCCTCCCGTCTTCGCCGTTTACATGGTCAAGCTGGTAACCGATTGGGTCTTGCGAGAGTTCGGCAATCTTCAAAAGCTGAAAGAGTTCAACGAGAAGAAGGCGGCCCTCTTGTACGATGCGATCGCATCGTGCGGCGGTTTTTACACCGTGCACGCGGCGCCCGGCAGCCGCTCCGCGATGAATATCGCTTTCCGCCTCCCGAACGGCGAGATCGAGCAGCAATTCTTGGCCGAAGCGAAGAAGGTCGGGCTGCACAACCTGGAGGGACATCGCTCGGTCGGGGGCTGCCGCGCCTCCATCTACAACGCCATGCCGTGGGAAGGTGTGGTCGCTCTCCGCGATTTCATGCTGCAATTCTACCAAGCCAATCGCGACAAAATCGGATGACGATCGTCCGTTCCAGAGGCGGCCGCCACCTCCAAGCGAATAGCGCCGTTGGCACCGGAAGACAACGGACCGAACCAATCTATGAATGACGCCGATTTATTGTCGGGTCTGACTCCCGCTCAGCGCGAAGCGGTCACGCATGTCGACGGACCGCTTCTCATCTTAGCGGGGCCGGGCAGCGGAAAGACCCGGGTGGTCACCCATCGCATCGCCTATTTGCTTCGCCGGGGCATTCCCGGCGGCCAAATCCTCGGCCTAACCTTTACCAACAAGGCGGCCGCCGAAATGGCGAGCCGCGTCGAACAATTGGCGCCCGGCGCCCGCGTCTGGCTGGGGACCTTTCATCGTTTTGCGGCCCAATTTCTCCGCCGCCACGGTTGCCACGTGGGACTGCAAGCCAACTTCACGATCTACGACAAGGAGGATTCGCTGCGGGGGCTGCGACGCGTCATCGCGGAGGCCGGCGTCGATCTGATGAACTATACGCCGGATGCCGTCGCGGCCGCCATCAGTTGGGCCAAGAACGCGTTCATCCAGTCCCACGAATACAGTCCCCGCGACGGTTCCCCCATGGGTTCCATCGTGCAAAAGGTCTATCCGCTGTATCAACGGTGGCTGAGCCGGTCCAACGCCGTCGATTTCGACGATCTGCTCCTCAATACCGCCGTCGTGCTCCAGCGCAATCCGGAGCTTCGCCGCGATCTGGACGCCCGATACCGCTATATCATGGTGGACGAGTATCAGGACACGAATCTTGTTCAATACGCCATCGCCCGCGCACTCTCCGTCGACTACCCCAATCTCGCCGTGACGGGGGACCCCGACCAGTCGATTTACGGCTGGCGCGGCGCCGATCTGAACAACATTCTGGAGTTCGAACGCGACTTTCCCGACGTTCGCGTGGTGCGACTGGAGCAGAATTACCGCAGCACGAAGAAGATCTTGCAGGCGGCCGCCGGTTTGATCGCGCATAACGTGAAGCGCAAGCGGAAAGACCTCTTCACCCTGAACGACGAGGGGGCGGACGTGCGTCTCGTCGCCTACCGCGATCAAACGGAAGAGGCGGAAGACGTGGCGAGCCGTATCCAATCCGCGCTTCGAGAGGGCCGCCGCCGTGCCCGCGACTTCGCCATCTTCTACCGAGTCAACGCCCTCTCGCGCGAGTTCGAACTCGCGCTCCGTCGCCGCAACATCCCTTACCAAATCGTCAACGGCGTGGAGTTCTTTCAGCGGCGCGAGATCAAGGACTTGGTCGCCTACCTCAAATTCATCCAAAACCCGCGGGACGAAGCCGCCTTTCTTCGCATCGTCAACAACCCGCCCCGCGGTATCGGGAACACCACCATCACGCACGTGGTGGAGTTCGCTCGGGAAAAAGGCTGGGACATTTGGACCGCCCTGGCCCGGGCGGACGGTATCCCGGGCCTGCAATCGCGGGCGGCGAGCAAACTTGCCCAGTTCACCAAGCTGATCGACGGACTGGCTGCGGCGGCCGGCGGTCCCATCGAGGAACTGCTGGGTTGCGTTCTCGCCGAAACCGGTTATCGCGAGATGTTCCGCAAATCGTCCGCCGAAGAGGATCAGGAGCGATTGGCGAACGTCGAAGAGTTGCTCACGTATGCCCGTCAATTCGACGAGCAGCACCCCGAGCCGGGCGGATTGGACGCGTTCTTGGAAGAAGTCAGCTTGGTCAACGACGTCGATGCGTGGGAAAGCGATGACCGCGTCACGCTGATGAGTCTCCATGCCTCCAAGGGATTGGAATTCCCCGTGGTTTTCCTGACGGCCGTCGAGCAGGGGATTCTGCCGCACGAACGGAGCCTCAAGTCGAACGATCAGATGGAGGAAGAGCGGCGGCTGATGTTCGTCGGCATGACCCGCGCCATGGAGGAATTGCAGATCAGCTATGCCACGATGCGGGATTTCCGCGGCCAGCGCCGATTGACCATCCCCAGCCCTTTCCTCATGGAGCTGCCCACGAATTGCCTGCAAATGCACGGGCGAGCGGCCGAACTCGCCGGAACCGTGTTGCGTCCCACACGGACCTCCGAACGGCCGGAGCCGCCCTTCCGCCGCGCGGGCGACGGCCGAGGCCCGCAACTAACCACCGCCGCCGCATTGGTCGGCTCCGATCCTTCCGGCCCCAACCGTACCGACGATTATGCTCAGGATATGCTGGTGGCCCATCCCCGGCACGGAGTGGGGCGAATCGTGGCGCTCAGCGGAAGCGGCGAAAATCGCAAGGCCGTCGTGGATTTCGGCGGTCGAATCGGTCGAATCAAATTCATTCTCTCGAAGGCGGACCTGAAACCCCTCAAGCGATCCCGATAGTCCGTATCCGGATGGTCCTTGAAAAAGTGGAGGGCATATCCATGAGTGACGGCGATACCGCGGGCGAACGCCAAGACTATCCCGGCCGCAAAAGCACGTTGAGCCTCGTCGAACGGCGCGTGCTCGGCGTCCTGATCGAAAAGGCCAAGACCACGCCGGCCGCCTATCCCCTCACACTCAATGCCATCATCACCGCCAGCAATCAAAAGAGCAATCGCGACCCCGTAATGCAGGTGGATGAACCCGCCGCGGAAGCGGCTCTGGAAACGTTGCGACGGCTTGGAGCGGTCGGCATCATCCAAGGTTCCGGTCGCGTCGACAAGTATCGCCATTACGCCTATGAATGGCTGGGCGTCGATAAGTTGGAACTCAGCGTCCTCTGCGAGTTGCTTCTCCGCGGTCCGCAGACGGAAGGCGAACTGCGATCCCATGTCTCGCGGATGGAACCGATTCCCGACCTACCGGCCCTTCGCATCGTGTTGGACGGTCTGGAAAAGAAGGGCTTGCTTCATCGTTTGACGCCGCCCGGACGAGGCCACACGGTAACTCATTCCTTCCATTTGCCGCAGGAACTGGAGCGGATTCGCGCGCAATTTCGGGCCGTCTCCGCAGCCTCGTACGAGGCGAACGAGCCGGACGGCGTTCCCGCTTCCCCTCCGTCGCCTCGTGCGGTCGTGAGCGATTCTCGATCACCCCAAGCCGCGTCGCCCCAGCCTGCATCAAGGATCCCGACGGCGGGCCCAATCGCCATGCCGGAAAGCCGCGTTCACGAGCTGGAACGACAATTGGATGCGATGCGGGCGGAAATGGACGCTCTCAAAGAAGAAGTCCAAGCCTTGCGAACCGATCTGTCCGATCTCAGAAGGGACCTGGGCGCGTAAGCTCGGCCCCTCGGCGATCGGCGTTCGAGAGTGCGGCCGTCGGCATACAACGCCCCGCTTCACCGGCTCCATTCCGCGTACTTCACGGTCCTCGGTGCGGGCGCAAAGAGATCGCACATCGAGGAGGATCGCGGCCGCGTCCTATCGCGACCGCTTGCTCGCAAAGAACTTCGACGCGCCGCAACACATGCGCGGCGATCATTAGGACGATGCCGGCAGATAAGGCTACTCGGCGACAAAGACGACGACCGCCGGATTTGAAATCCGAGACAAGCCGGGCGACCACCCATTCCGGACGCGAGATTTCGAAAACGATGCGCCGATAGTGGACAGGGGCGGGATCGAACCGCCGACACCTGGATTTTCAGTCCAGTGCTCTACCAACTGAGCTACCTGTCCGATTTCAATAAGCCCCTTCGCACCGCTCAAGCGCCACGACGACTTTATCCGCCGCCGCTTCCCGAACGAAAACGCCGGTCGGCTCCGCTTCAGGCCGCCGAGAACCGCCCCTCCGCCGAAACGATTCGCATCGCCTTCGCCGCCGGCGAACGGCCGGCAGCGTCCGCGAATCGCCAATCAAAGCGTCCGGCGGTCTGTTCGCGGGAGGACCCATTTGCAACGCTCAAAGATGATTATAAAAAAAGCCGCGTCCGTGTGTCAAAGGGGGTTGCTTTCCGCGTTCGCACGCATCCGCGACGGTTGAAGCCGTCCGTCAACGCTTACGATGGAATCGCGAGCGTTGCATGAGGTAGTCGGCCAGGACATCCGCGTGCGAGCGGCTGGTATCGACCGGGAGGTATTCCACGGCATTGCGTTGGCAAATCGAGGTCAACCGCTCTTGAAAGTCGTGGAGGGCTCGCAGGTAGAAGGGCCGCAATTCCTCGGGCCTGGTCAACAACTCATCCGGCAATTCCAATCCCAGGAATTTCACCGGCCCTTCGAACTCGAAGGCCCATTCATCGTGGTGCAACACGTGGAAGAACACCACCTCGTGCCGCTGGTGCCGCCATTGCTGTACTGCTTTTTCCAGGTCCGCCAAATCACAAAGAAAGTCGCTCAGCAACACCACAATCTCGCGTCGATGGAAGTGTTCGCTGATTTCCGTAAGGGCGCGGCGGATGTGGGTTTTTTCCCGGGGTTCAAGCGATTCCAGATGGCCCGCCATCCGCACGAGCTGCGCAGGCGAGTTCCCCGGCGGGATGAAGGCCAAGAGCTTGTCGTCGAATGTGGCCAGCGAAATCTTGTCGCCTTGGTTCAGAATGAAGTACCCCAGCGTCATCGCCAATCGCGCGGCGTAGCGCAATTTCTGTTCATCGTTCGACCCGTACGTCATGGAGGCGCTGGCGTCGAGCACGAAATGGCAGACGCAATTCGTCTCCATGGCGTATTGTTTGACGACCAAACGATCGCGGTTGAAGTAGACGCGCCAGTCGATGTACTTCGGATCATCTCCCCAAACGTACTGGCGATGCCCCACGAATTCGACGGCGAAACCTGCCAGGGGCGAGCGATGCCCGCCCGCCAGATTACCCTGGACTAAGCCCCGCGGTTCCCAACGCTGCCGAGCGATGCGGTCGAGGGCTTGTGCGTCGATGAACTTTGCCAAAACACCTTGCGACACGGCTTTCCTCTCCTCTGCGGATTCGCCCGGATAGGCTGGGAAGCGGCAGTCAACGCCCCGTGGATTGGGCGAGCGAAAGATCGCCGCCCGGCCGCTCGTAAGGAACATCGGCGGGTATCGCCTCCAGCAACATTTCGATCAACCGATCGCTCGTGAGGTTGTTCGCTTGGGCCGCGTAATTGCCGGCGAGACGATGACGCAGGGCGGGCTTGACGACGGCCTGGACGTCACCGATGGTGGCGTGGTATCTCCCGAGCATCGCGGCGCGGGCTTTGGCGCACATGATCAAGGTCAACAGACCGCGCGGTCCCGCTCCCCAAGCAACCCAACGGCTCACGAAGTCGGGACTTTCCGGCGATCCCGGTCGCGTTGCCCGGACCAAGGTGCAGGCGTAGCCTAACACTTGGTCCGCAACGGGTATGCGGGTGACCAATTCTTGGAACTGAATCAAGTCATCGCCGGTGAGCAGCGATTCGAGGCCTGCTTGGCGGCCGGCGGTGACACGGCGGGCAATCTCCCACTCCTCGGCGGCGGAAGGATAGTCCACGTGGATGTAGAGCAGGAAGCGGTCGAGCTGCGCCTCGGGCAGCGGATAGGTTCCCTCTTGTTCCAACGGGTTCTGCGTCGCCAATACGAAGAAGGGATCGGGCAAAGGATAAACCTTGCCGCCCGCCGTCACCTGCCGCTCTTGCATGGCCTCCAACATGGCTGCTTGGGTCTTCGGCGGCGTACGATTGATCTCGTCGGCGAGGATCATGTTGGCGAAGATCGGTCCCGGCAGAAAACGGTAGCCGCGTTCGCCGGTCGTGGGATCCTCTTGAATGATGTCGGCGCCGGTCACGTCACTGGGCATGAGATCGGGCGTGAATTGAATGCGCTTGAAGGTCAAGTGCGTCGCCTGGGCCAGCGAGCTGATGAGCAACGTCTTGGCCAGACCGGGTACCCCTTCCAAGAGTGCATGGCCGCGGGCCAATACGGCGATCAGTACCTCCTCGATGACACGTTCCTGCCCTACGATCACCTTGGCCAATTCTTCCCGCAGGCGAAGATAGGTCTGATGGCATCGATGAACACGCGCGACGTCTCCCTCACTCAATTCCGGTTGGTTCATGGCGACCTCGTTGGATGTTATGCGTTTATTGGACGTTTTTGAAATAGTTGCGCAAACGCTCCTTGTAAGCGGGAGGCGGAGGACTCTCGGCCGCGGCACGAATCGCGGCGCGGACGTCGGGCGGAAGCTGCGGCATCCAAAGCGGATCGCCGCTCGCCGACTCCGAGGGGTTCGCGGTGCCGGACTCACCCCTGCGCCCTTGGGAAACCGTCGATTGAGATGCCGGCCGGCGACCGGCATCACCGTTGCTGGGCGGGGTTCCGGCGGGAGGCCCGTCGGCTTGCCCGGCCGCCGTCGTAGGGGCGGAAGGCAGGGACGAGCTTTCCCCGGCGTCCGTTCGCGACACTGCGGCGCTCGGAAGCGATGAGGCCGGAGCCGCTGACGGATTCGCGGCCGTCGCAGCCAGCTCCTGAACCGCACGCAAGGCGGCCGAGACCGGATCCGCTGCGGGCGACGGGGACGTATCCTGCGCCGCGTTCGGATCCACGACTTGCGCGGTCATCGCCTCCGGCGTAAGCAAGCCGGGCAAACGGTGCGCCGCATCCAGTGCCTGCTTCAATTGCATCTCCCGAGCGGCCACGGCGGCCGCGGCGTCCATGAACTTTCCGTGGGATGCCGCTTGGGCCGCGGAGGCGGATACGGCGTCCGCTTGCACTCCCTCGGCAGCCGCCGACTCCGCCTGATGCAGCGACTCGGTGGCCTGGGGCGTCACGGGAATCGCCTTCTCGACCAAAGCCTGCGCGGCTTCACGACTGCGTGCCAGTTCCTGTCGCGCATTCTCCTCCATCTGCCGCATGACCTCTTGCACGTTCTCGGCCGCCGCGGCGATGTTTTGAGCGGCATCTCGTTGTAGGGATGCGACCGGCGGCAACCCGGAGTCGGGGGCGGCCGGCCATTGCTCGAGTGCTTGTCGCGCCGCGGAAGAAGCCGACTCCGCGGCCGCCAACGCCGCCGCAAGCTGCGGCGAATCAGGCTGTCGCGGCAGCGAGTCTCTCGCGCGGTCCAACGCCTCGACAACCTGCGACTGGTCGGCTCGACGCCGGTCATCTTTTGCCAATGCCGGCGAGCCGCTATTGCGCCGCGTCCCGATGTCGGACAGGTCTTCCGTAAACGGCTCCCGGGAAGTATCGGCATCGCCGCTGTCGGGCCCGGAACCTTCTGGCGCCATCTCTTGCGCTGCGTCGCGGGCCTTGGCCACGGCCTCGTGCTTGTTTGCGGACTGGAGGATGGCCTCCGCCGCTTGGGGTCTTCCGGCCGCCCTCTGTTGCGCGGCGGCGGCTTCCAGGAGCGCGGATCGTGCTTCTTCCAACTGCTGTAACGCCTGGGCAGACGCAAGCGGATCGTTGTTCAAGTGACGCTCCACCGCCTCCGCTGCGTTCCGCGCTTCCTGCAACTGGTGCGAGGTAACATCGGCAAGCGTCTGCGCCGATTGCCTTGCCCGCTCGAACCAAGGCGTGGAATCCGCCCCATTCGCGGCCGCACGAAAGGCCTCCCTCGCCGCTGCGACGACTTCGCCCGCCGCCCGTTGCCGCGCAAAGTCCGCCAGCTCGGTTTCCACCACGGAAAGCGCCTTTTCCAGCGATTGTTCCGCCGATCGAGTTATCTCCGACGACGGCTCGGATGCCGAGCCTAATGGTCGCGATTGAGCTGAGGGCATTGCAACACCTTCGTCCTCGCGCGGTGAGTGCGTGGCATCCCCCGGGGGAACGTCTGAAGGTTCTCGTTGCCCGGGGGTATCGGACGCACTCGCGGCGGTGGGGCTTGATGCAGCATCGGGGCCCGGCTTGCTGAGGGATTCCGCCGCCTCGCCGACCTTTTGCGCCGCTTCTTCTATCGCGGATCGGACGTGATCCGGCAAAGTGCGGCCATCGGGAATGGAGGCGACCTCGCTTGCGATTTGTCGCTCCAGATCGGCCGCTTCGGAAATACGATTGTCGCGTGCGGATTCCGAGGCCAGGCTCTGCTTCTCCCTCGCCCGCCGCAGCGACCGGGCGGCCTCTTCCAAATCGGACAGCGCATCGCGCTGCGACCCCGGCGCGGCCGGCAACGGTTCCGAAGCGGTTCCCTCGACGGGCCGGGCCAAGGCCTCCGCGATGTTTGCGAGAACCTGATCCTGGTACTGCGTTGCCTCTGCGGCATTCCCTTGAAATAGTTGCTCGGCGGCTTTGCCGGCGGCGTCCGCCGCCCGCTTCAGCGGTTCCCCCACCGCACCGGGAAGGTTCGCACCGGTCTTCTCCAGGTCTTTTTGGATGCCCAACTGCTCCTCTACCAAGCGGTTCGCGGTCTCGGGATGCGCGGCTTCCAATTCCGTTCGCCGCCGCAACTCCTCTTGCCTGGCGGCCAACCTTTCCAAGGCGGCGTTCCGTTCGGAAGGCTCGCTCCGTTCCAGCAGCCCGGAAACGCGTCGCAGGCGGGCCAGCAATTGCTCGAACGTTTCGATGGCCCGGTTCTGATGCTCAACCGCAGCCGACCAATTCGCGTCAGCGAGGCTCTGCACGGCCGCAGCCAGCTCCGTCTCGCCTTTTCGTTCCCGCAAAAGAGCGAGAGCGGCGGCGGCTTCCCGGCCGATCTCCGCGTCCCAGCCGGCCACGTCTTCCAGCAATGCGGTCATCTGAGCGTACAAGACCGTAATATCTCTCTGATCCTCGCGGCAATCCACAGCGGCCGAAGGGCGGGCCGATTCCGCCAAACCCGGCAGGCCGGCGGTTACGTCCCGAACGGCGGTTTGTCGTTCGATGAGACGCCCGACCTGCGATTCCAACTCGGCCATCTTCAGACGACGCAACAACCGTTGCCGTTCCACCAGGAGCCTCACTAAGATTTCACGACTCTTTTCGCGGGCAAGAGCGAGCAGTTCTCTTTCATCAACGGCGTCGCCGGATGGCAACCGATTAAGCAAGGCGACGACTGCCTGCATGTGAATCTCGACCAAGGAGTCCAGATTCGCCCGCATCTCCGCCAGCTCGGCGTACAAGGGCAGGTCGTCCAAACCGTTTTCCTGCAATTGGAGCATCTGCAAATCCAGTTGCTCGCCGACCAAACGCTTGGCCAGTTCGCGGACCTGCTGCTGCGCGACCCTCTTGCGCGCCGTCTCGCGCGCGGCGTCGGAAGACGACACTTGCGCATCAACCGGACGGACGATCAGACAAGGCACAAGCCCAAGCATCCACGCCAAACTCAGGGCCAAGCAGACTGTCCGGCATCGACTTTGCAAACCATGGCGTTCGCCGTCGCGGGCAACCATCAAAGGCTCGGCGATCGGGAGATTGCGGCGATCGGCTGTCATGGCGAACCTCCGACTTCCAATTGTCGGTCGATCATCTGCTGAAGTTGGTCGGCCGACTTTCGATCCAACTCGGCCATGGCGGCCAGAATCCCTTGCTCATCCGTTACTTCCAGCGTGATCGGCGTTGCTTCGATGCTCCGGCCGGGCATGCCGCCGCGTCCCTGCTCCACCGCCGTGAGATATACGCGGAGCCGATCGCCTTTGGCTGCTCCCGTCATGGAAAGGTCCAAAGGAAATCGCTCTACCAACTCCCGTTGTACCTGCCGTTCCGCCTCCCATAACGTCCATGTGGGAAGGATCTCCGTGGTTCCATCCGGCCGCACACGCTCCGCTCGCGCATCGATTCGCACGAGTCCCCGATCGTCGGCGGCGCGGCAGAAAATGGTCGGTCTGGCCCGGGGCAGCACCAGCGAGATTCGTGATTCCGCAAGAATTCGCGGCGGTTGGTCCAAACGTGGACGAAGAACGGCTTGAATCGTGACAGGCGATGAACCGGCTTCCTCCTCCACCACGAACTCGAGACGGACCGGCTCCGTGACATCGGCAAGCGCCTTGGGAATCGCTTCCGGCGTCCACCAGTATTCGGGGGTCATCCCTGGCCGTCGCCCATCGCGAACGTCATTCGCCGCCGGCGTCTCCGTTCCCTCATTTGCGGGAGTCGGCTCGGCGACCAGGCGGAGATCCGTCACTTCGTCCCCAAAATGCAGCACGACACGACTTAACGGCCGATCCGACACGAGCCACGGTTGAACCCAGGATCCTTCCGGGACCGTCATCTGAAGGATGTCCTCCTGCCGGCGTCGAATTCGATCCGTCCCGTCGCCGTAATCCGGTTCGCGGATCTCGAAGACCAACCGCACCTGGGGCGGGTGGACGGGACTCAGGACAATGGGTCCGGCGGAGGCATCCCCGATTCGGATGCGGCACTCGCAATCGCCGGTCAAAAGCGGCAAACTACCGGCGAACGTGCCCTCGGTCCCGTTCTCCGGCAACAGAGGAAGGCGGCTGCTTTGGCGGGCTTCCACCGCGGACAGTTGCACCAGCCCCTCTTGCGGGACGCGTCCCGAAACCGTGACATGGAAATCGACGGCCGAGCCTAACGGGTAGCGCACCTCCGCAGGCGACCGATCCAATCGGACCGGTTGCCCGGCGATGCGGATTTCGTCGATCCGGGTCGCCGTGGGATACGACGCTGATCGCAGCAACAAGCGATCGAGAAACACCCGGGTATGCTTGGGAAAGACAATCGCGACGGCCGCCGCGGAGGCCAGCGCCAAAGCAGCGACAACCACGCGGCGACCCACGATTCGCCGGGGGATGTCCTCTCGCAGCGGCAAGGTGGGTGTCGCGGTCGCAACACGGCGCATGACCGCCGCTTGCAGCTCCGGCGAACCCCATCGCCCGGCCTCCGCAGCCTCGAACTGCAGGGCGGCGACCAGATCGGTGTCGATCCCGGCTCGCTTTTGCAATAGGAGCGCCAAGTGCAACTCGGTCTCGCGAGACATCCACCCGGGAAGCACGAATTTTCGCACGGCCCAGCCCAGCGCGACGGCGGCCAAGAGCATGGCGACGGCCCGCTCCATTCCGCCCAATTGCAATCCCCAGTCGAGCGCGAACAGTCCGAGCCAGGCCGCGGAAACAGCGGCGATGATGCCGCTTCCGCCGATCAGCCCACGCAGCCGGCGCCGGCGCCGGCCGATCCGTTGCAGCAGGGCGTGAAGCGGTCTCAAATCGTTCATGCCATTTGCGCCCATTTCCGAACGAACCATTCCGCCAGCAGCGCGGTTGTCACCGCCAAAAACGCCGCCCAGCTATTCCAGAGACTGACTTCCTCAACGATCGTCTCCGTCTGATGGTTCTGCGGCAGATCCTCGAGCAGTCGCATCGCCTCCGTGATCTCGTAGCTCCGGCCCCCCGATGCCCGTGCCAATGCCTCTTGCAAATCGCGGTTCCGCGTCGCCGCAGCCATCTCGATGGATTGAGCGGCGATCTGAAATTCCACCGCCGCTGAGTCCTGCGTTAGAGGATCGAGCACCTCGGCCGCAAACTCACCCTCCTCGAAGACGGGAAATCGGGCTTGGAACAGGCCGGGCCGAACTTGCGTCAAGGCGATCTCGCGTTCGCCTCCCGGCGGCAGGTTGAGCGTCGTCGGCTTGATCACGCCCTGCAAAACGCCGCCCGGCACCCGGCTTTCCGAGAGCGGTTGGAAATCGGCGTCGTAGGCCTCCACGGTCAACAGCACCTCGTCGCCCGTCTGATATCGCGCGTGATCGGTCTGCACGACGAAACGCTTTTGCGTACCCAGCACATGCCGCATCGCCAACCGGTGAATCAGTTGACCCCAGAATCGACGGTAGTACAGGTCGCCGTATTTTCGCCGCAGACGCCACCACTCATTGAAACCGATATAGACTACTTCACCGCGTCCGTACCGCTGAATCGCCACGATCGGTTGGGGCGTCTTGCCGTCCAGACAAAGCTCGGTGGGATGCGCGGCCAAGACTCCGGCCAACGGGCGGACACGCTCCACCGGATAGTACCACGGTACGCCGCCCAGATTCGCCCACGCCTTTTCGTTCTCTTCAGGGCTATCCCCCAATTGCATAAAATCCGTCAAGGCCGCTTCCGGCGTACGAATCAGTGGGAACGGACGATCGCGCAGCCGCGCTTGCGGTGACACCTGCACCGGGAGCATCGGCTCCAACGGCGATTGCGCCCACTGCCCGGGGCCGAATCTAGGTCCGGCCAACACGACCAACCCTCCGCCGAATTGCGATACGAATTGCTCCATCTGCTCGCAAAACCCGTCCGTCAACATACTCGCGGGTACGTCGCTGAGGATAACCACGTCATGAGAGAAGAATTCCGGACGAGGCATTCGCAAGACGGGCAAAAACAGCGGGTTCCGTTCGCGCACCTGAGGGTCGGCGGAGCGGAGAAACGTACGGAATCCCTCAGCACCGACCAAGGGATCGCGGTGAAACACCTCCTTGATGAATCGCCATTCCCAACTCGGTTCATCCTCAATGAATAACAACCGCAGGAAGTAATCGCGAACATAATTATCGCGCACGACGCGGTTGTTCTCCGTGACGCTTTCCTCCGGGAGCGAATCCACCTCGGCCTCGAATACGAAGCGGCCGACATCGGACGGTGTGTACTGAAACTCCAGCGTCCGCACCTCTTCGGTCAAGGTGACGGTTTGTTCACCGATGGTGTGCGTCGGTTCCGTCTCCCGAGCAACGTCGCCGCCCGATTCGGCGGCGGCAACCGGCGCCGTCCCTGCGGTTCCGTATGGGCGAACCCCAAGCCGAACCGTCACTTGGCGACCGGCCGACAATTGATTGCGAAGGACCACGCGGATCGACGCCGCTTCGCCCTTTTTCATGAGGGGCGGCAATTGCATTTCCAGGGCGATGTCTTCGGCTTCGGCTTTGCCTAGCCCCACCGTGTAAACGGGAACGCCGAGGCCCAGGAGTGCGGATTCCGGCGACGGACCGGCGTTTTGATTGAAGTCGCTAAAGACCACGACGGCGGCCGGGTCCCGACCGTTCTTGCGGCGTGCCAGATCGGCCAGCGCCGCTCCCAGCGCCGTGACTCCGCCGCGAGCGGCGAGCCCTTGTCCGACGAGGTCGGCATTCTCGGCCGACGAATCCCCTTTCGTCTCGCCGTCTCCCAAGTCCAAGTAATCCACGCCGTCGGCGCGGTGGAACCGAAACAGACGCACGCGGCAGCGTCCGCGAAGTTCCCGCAAGAATGCCCCATCGTCCGCCGCAAACAGCCCGCGGAGCAAGTCTAAACGCGAAGGTGCAGGGAAGCCCGTTGTTGCATCGCCGCCTCGAGGTGCAATCTTGGAAGCCTCCGTCGAAGCCCGAATCAGGGGAGCCAAATCCGCAACTTCTCCGGGCGACCAAGCGTCGCGTATCGCCATGCTTTGGGTGTCGTCGAGCAGCAACCACACGGCGGGGCGAACCGGCTTGGCCAGGCGAATGACGGCGACCGGCTCGGCCAAAATCGTCACCACCAAGACCAACGCCGTCGCGCGGAGGACGGTCAGCGTCAGGCGCGTCAACGGCCGGGCGCATTTTTGGCGACGGTAGTAGAAATACACGGCCCAGCCGACAACGGCCAAGACCGCGATCGCCAGTCGGCCGGATCCGCTCTGTAACCAGGGCGCGGTCCAGCCGATTCGAATATGCTCGATGCTTCCGGAAGACACTCCGAGGAACCGAGCAAGCATGGCGGGGACGTTCATGGCCGCACCTCCCGCCGAGGAAAGGCAAGGAAGAGGGATTCCGCCAAGAGAAAGAGCATCCCGGCAAATATCAGGCATCGCCACAGCCCCGACGATCGCGTACGATCGGCGTGGTCGCCGGCCGCCGCGGCCAACACCCCGCCCAAGGTCCGTGACAGCGAAGCATCATCCAGGTATTGCAAATCGGACTCCTCGGCGGGACAGGCGACCGCGAATCGCAACTCTTCGCGCGGTGCGGCAGGTAGCGCCCGGCCGTCCGCCTGCGCCGACACCGCCCCATCGAACCATTGAAGTCGGTACTCTCCCTGGCGCGGCAAGGCACCGATTTCCGCCCCCCATTGCCCGGTCCCCAGCGCACCGGTAGTCACCGGCTCCGATGCTCCATCCGGCTTGATCATCCGGCATGGATCGCCGCGGAACGCAGCGGGAATCGTTACGGTGAGCGAATCATCGGTCGAAAGGTTCCGCCGTTCCAGGGTTTCTTCAATCAATCGGCGGCAAAGCCGATCCAGAACAACGACGGCAGGCGTCGCGGCGAGGGTATTCCATTCCCGAGCAATACCGCTGGTCAGAAAAAGTACCTTCCCTCGCTCCAACCGCCGTTCGATAAGGAACGGCGAGCCGTTCGTGAATCGGGCCGCCACGCGCGGCGCGGTCCCCTCCCCGCCCTGCTCATTGAGGTCCGCCGTGGCGTGTCGCACATCAAGGATTCCGGCGTCACTCACCTCCGTCGAGGGGCGCGATCCCGGTGCGGAGATCGCAATCTTCGGCGTCCGCTGTTCGTTCCGCCAACTCAACCAAGGTTCGATCGAGGCCGCCGTGATCGGTTTTGGCGACGGAATCACCCGCGCGGCATCCAGGTCCGGCTCGACGATTTGGAAGAAATAAGGCGTGCGATAGAGAGCCGAAAGCTCTTCCGCAGTCATACCCTCGATGCGAAAGCACTCATCCCGAAGGGACGCCGCGTCCCACTGCAAGACTCCCTCCAAGCCCCCGCCGTTCATCGTACGGGCGTCGAAAGGAAGAGGTTGCAACGGAGTCGGTAACAAGGGCAGCCCCGACTCCCAGGTATCGCGATTCCATGCCGCGGGGTCGAATTCGCCGCCCGCCGCAATCAGCACGTTTCCCCCGAGGATGGCATATTCGGTCAGGAGCTCGGCCGCCTTCCCCGGTGCTTGCACCCCCGCCACAACCACCAGCCTCGCCTCGGCCAAAAGTTCGCGTCGCAAGCGATCGAGCGTGACGGACGTCCACAACCGGTCGACGCCGGCGGAACCCTCGCCCTCGCTCGCCGCCAACAATCGGCGGAGCAGATAGGTCTCGCCCAGCCGGTCTTCCGCAACGACCTCGTTCTGCCCGATCTGATCGACAAAGATCGCGGGAAAGGCGGTAAATACCGGCACGAGAACGGTGCGTGAGTCGTCGGCGTTCAAGGCGTCGGGGGTGAGCGCCACCTTCGCCGTGACCCATTCCACGCCGTCCGGGGCGGAGCTTCCCGGTATAGGCACGGGCGGAAAGAGCACCTCTCGCACTTGATTCGGCTGGAGATCCACCACCTGCGATGCCGCCGGCACGCCCTCGATGAACAGCCGGAGTTCGACGCCCTCGCGCGGCCGATCACCGGAAAACCCGATTTCGGCTACAAAAACGGCGGACTCCTGCCGGGTGCAGAACCGGTCCCTCAAGAAAACGGCTTGTACCCAGGCATTGCTCGGCGTGGACGGCCGGACCGCTCGCACTTCGATCGGGCGGCCGAGTCCTTGGGCCGCGCTGCGGAGCCTCGCGTCGTCCCAGTTCATCCGCTGGCAATCCGAAAAGATGATGATCCGCTTGGTCGCCGGGCTGGGGACCCGACCGCAAGCCTCGGCGGCGTGCTCCAGAGCTTGAACGAGGTTGGGCATGCGATCGACTGCGGCAATCTCACGGACCGCGACTACGGCGTCGTCCACCTCCGGATACGCTCCCAGTAGCCAATCCCGGGGCGAGCCCGCGGCAGCGATGACGGTCGCTCGGCTTCCCGCCGGCAAATTCCGCAAGAACGACTCAGCCTGCCGCTTGGCATCGTCCAACAGCGAGCTTCCAAACACGCCGTAGCCCATGCTGAGGCTGTTATCCACGATGAGCACGGCATGAACGCTACCGCCCGGTTCGAAGGAGAACTGTCCCGGCAGGTAGGGCCTGGCCATGCCAAGCGCGAACAATAGCAGAAACGCGCCGCGCATCAGCAAGAGCAGCAGATCGCGAAGTTGCAGGATGCGGCGACTGCGGCGCGCGGCCTGCAAGAGAAAGTCCATAGCCGCCCAGCGCACGATGCGAAAGCGCCGCCGGTGCATCAGGTGAACGACGGTCAGTGCAACGACCGCGATCAACCCTCCGACCAGGAACCATGGCGCCGCGAACATCTTTTTCTTCCGATTGAAGGTTTCGCAAGGGACTCACGCAGCCGGGGCCGAATCGTATTGTCAGCCGGGTACCCTTCCCAAGGAATGCCCGCAATTAAGGACCTAAGGCGTGGGGGCCGAAAACCGTTTTTCCAAGGTCTCAATCCGCCCTTCCTGCAAGATGGGCAAGTAACGATCGGGAATAGCCAGCACAAAGCAACAAACGGCCGTCATGTACAAATCGCCCGGCTTGCCGCCGACATGTCCTTGAGCGCTCCACATGCCGTCGCGCGCGGGGTTTTGGGGATCTTCGATTTGTGAGGCTACCACGGCGTCCCGCAGCAGGGGGTAGCATTCCCGCCAAGGCTCATCACCGACCTGGTACAAGGCCTGCGAGACATAGTACAGGGTATAGGGATCAAAGGGTGCCCGTCCTTCCCGCCGCGCCCGCTCCGGCGATGCGGCCTCGCGCACCGCCTTGCGGATCACCTCGACGTTCTTGCTGATCCGCCAGTCATCGTACTGACCGAATTCTTGGAGGCAGACCACGCCCGCGGCGGCCATGGCCGTGGACGGATTGCCGCCGCCGCGCGTGTACGTGAATTGGCCGAGGTGGCGTTTCTGTTCCTCTTCGGGGGCGTCGCGCGGGCAATTGGACGGCGTGTAATGCTCCCGCACGCTGCGGATGGCCGCCTGAATCACGTTGGGCGAGACGTCCAAGCCGCTATCGACGGCGCTGCGCAGGGCCAAGGCCTGCATCACCGCCAAGCTCAGATCGTGCCCTTCTCGCTGCCGGACCGCAACATAATCCCACCCGCCGTCCTCGCACTGGGTGTCGGCAATCAAACGGAGCGCGCGATCGAGGACGGGGCCAAGCCGCGAATCGCGCGTCATTCCATAGGCCTGTCCCAGCACGAATGTGGAAAGCCCGTGGTTGTACACCCCACGGCGAGGCTCCGCGATGTTGAGCAATCCGGAGGTGTCGGCGCCGCGGATTACATAATCGATTGCGCGGCGCACCTGCCCGCCGTATTCGCCTCGATCCGGCAAGTGCCCGGCGGCGAGAAATGCCAAAACCCCCGTGCTCACCAACCCAAGATCGTTGGAGGACCAGTTTCCTTGCGGCCCCTGATTCCTCGCAAGCCACCGTAAGCCGCGATTCAGCGCCGCCTCGCTCGCCGGCGTAATCTCCCATTCATCGGCCGCGGCGGTCACACGCCCGAACGATGCGACGAGAATCGCGAGAAGGCAAAGCCACGATAATCGGCCAAGACGGGCCGAACGTCGCCTGCTCCGAGTGGAGGGAATCGGATCGCGAAGCGCGAAAACCTCGCGCCACTCTCCGTGCTTTCGCGACGGGAGATGTGTCTGCAAGTGAAGGGCCATCTTCTCAGTGTTCCGGCTGGAGAAGTGAGGCGTGCCGCCGTGCCTGGGCCGAATATTCCGCGCACGGCGGGAGCCCGGCGACCGGCAACCATCACACCTTTCGCCCATTTTTGGCAGCCCGTCGAACAAAGTCAACATTGGCGAAGATACCGTCGCGGAGACGCCCTTCGTTGCTCGCACTCGGCGAAGGAGTGCCGCTCACCGCACGGCTTCGGGAAATCCAAGCGGGCGTGCCGAACAACCGGATGCGGACGTCGCAGGCCGCGCCCTTGGGACAACGCCGCAGACGGCTCGTCGCTAGCGCCCTGGGTTGAACGACTTCCAATGGTCCGGTGCCCAAGGCGACGACGCTTTCGGCGGGAACTCCATGCGATAGCAACGGCGAGCGGCCGGTTGAACACGCGACGCCGTCATGAAGAGGATTCCTTCCGAATCGGCAATTACCGGCCCGAGGAACTGCCAATCCTTCCCCTCGGCCGGCACGGCCATTTCACGGACGATACGGCCGTCCCTCGCATCGAGCCAGAGAAACCGCCACTGCCGCTCGTCTCCCTTGCCCGGCACCTCGCGTGACGTCACACACCATACCTGTTCCGTTTTCGGCGAGAATCCGCATGCCAAGACATTCGTCAGCGGGCAAAATCGCTCCACTCGGCCGTCGCTTTTCGCCAGAATTAGCAGACCGTCCTCGGCTTGCAGCCACAGCCGATCATTCCAGGCGGCCAGGATGCCGATCAATCGCCCGTCGGAGCGACTCCAGATCGGCTCCCCCGTCTCTTGGAATAAAGCTTCCACGGTCCAACTCCCCGGCTGATGTACATACAGCCGACCATCGGTTGCGACAGGGGGAGTCGCGACCGGCACGTACCACGGGCCGGCCTGCCACCAACTGCGATCGCTCGGGGCAATCCAAGGTTGTTCTCGCAGCCAGTGTACTCTCCCGGCATAATCGGCCCGGAATACCACGCCCTCCCCTTGCGCGAAGAAGGTCCCGACGTTTGAACGAACGAGAAAGTTCAGGTCGTCGCTCCACACTCTCCGCAATTGGAGCAGCCTGTGCCGATGTAACACCGCTCCTCCGTCCGGATCGAGTGCCACGAGTACGACGCCCACCTGACCCGCCCCGAGACGATCGGCCGCCAGGACGAACAACTCGTCGCCGACGAACCAAGGGTCGCTCACGGCCGCGTCCAGCGGCAATAGGTTCCAGAGTACTTGGCCGTCCATGAGGCTAAGCGCCGCGATCTCCACGCCGCGGGCTGTCGATCGCCTACAGAAAACGGTCTCTCCGCGGAGGACGGGCTGCATCCTTGCCCACGGTGCGGTCCGATTGCCGATATCGCCGCCCAACCGCTGCTCCCAAAGTAAGGCACCGTCCCGGGAACGGTAGCAGACCACATCGCGTTGAGTGTTGAGGATCAGCCGCTCCTCGGCCGCCGCCGCTCCCAACTGCCGCCGGGGCCAATCGAAATCCCGCTCCGGGAGGTAGTCGGGACGTACCATGCGGTCAGCGGGAATCTCAAAGAGAGGCGTAATGCGACTGGGGGGCCCTGCTGGCGCAACGCCGCCATCAAGGTCCGCGCAGAGATAGTGGGGCTGCTCAGCGCCCCCGGTCGCTCGGCTTGCGGAGCCCCCTCCCAACACTCCCGTCGATTTGGTCGCAATCCGCTCCCGATCCGCTTCGCTCGCCGCATAGAGGAGGGCGGTTTCGTACCAGCCTCGGGCCTCCGCGAAGCGACCCAAGACCGCGCGTCGATCTCCCAGCCATTCTGCGGCATGCGCGGCTGCCGCCGGCCCGGGCAACCCCACCGCTACGGAGACCGCCAATCGCTCGTCCCCGCGGCGCTGTGCTTCCCGCACCAGGATTTCCGATTGCTCTTGGTATCGGTTCACCAAGGCTTCCTTCAGCTCGCGATGACGTTCGTACAGAACTCGAAGCAGACACGACAGGCTGAGCAACAAATCCGGCCGGTCCGGATGCGGGAAAAGCCCCGGCGGCGTATTGGAGGCGGACGCATTCCAAATGCGCTGCGCGGCTTCGTCCCAGGCCTTTTCGCGCAGCATCGCTTCCAGCTCGTGCCAAAAGGCATAGGCTTCCTTATCCCCGTCGGCAACGGCCCCGGAAGGCTCGCCCAAGTTCCTGCCGTGCGTCAAGCCCGCCGGGCAATAACGCGGATAGCGGGCCAGAGTCCCCAGCGAGAGACGTCGCATGTGACGGCTTACGAAATCGTCGCCGGGGACCGCCCAAAAAAGAGGTTGCAGGGCCAAATCCACGGCGGCCCGCTCGTCGCCTCGATGGATGCAAGTGAACAATTCGTGGCGTAGCAACGCTTCCGAGAACGAGGATCGCTGCCACTCGCTCCAGAGCGGAACGGCCATCATGGTTGCGGCATGTCGTTCGAAGACGTTTCCCTCGCCCTGCCGGGCGGTCTGGACCGCCGCCCTTTCCATCCGCTCGTAAAATCGCTCCGAAATATTCCAATCCCGCGGGTTCATGTAGCCGGCCAGGACACGACTGCCGCGCAACTTCTCTCCGTAAGGTAGATGTGAATCCAAGAGCGCAAACCAGTAAGCTTCCAAAACAGATGGGAGCAGCCACGCCCTTGGATTCTCCGCCAAAGTCTTCCGAGCGCAGGCCGCAGTCCACTCCGTAAACTCGGCGCCGAGAGGTTGAGCCATCCGGACCTCTTGCCACCAGCGATCGATGTTTTCCGCATCGCTGATTCCCGGCGGCACGAATGACGACCAATCGCGACTCGGCCAATCCGGCAAACCTTCGTCCACAGTCAAGCGAATCCCTCGCAACTCCAAAACGCGCTCTTGTTGGGCGGAGGTGTGGAAAACTCCGAACATGTGGGGCCTGCGATCGATTCGCTCAGCGAGCGGGCCGCAAAAACTCCAATGGATGCCGTCGGGGCTGATCATCCATTTCACGGTACCCGCACCCCAGAGGATGCGAAGCCGAATGCTTCCCTGCGTCACGGGAACGATTTCACGCGCGGGATCGCGGCTTTTCTGCTCGCTTCCTCGCCGGGCATCGGTGAAGCTCAGCCACAGAGTCCCCGCGTGCGGCGTCGGATCGAATTGCAGGCCGCAGATCGGTTTCTTTTCTCGATCCGCGAGGAAGATCCCCGTTCCCGGGGTCGCTCGGCCGACGTGTAACTCAGCGTCGTACAAGGCCCCGGCCGGCAATGTCGTCGCAAAATAGGCCGGTTCTCGCCCGGGCGGGGCGGCCATTCGCAGTGAGCCGTCCGACAAGTAGTCGAGCGAAACGGCGGACTTTTCGCCCAGTGGCTCCCACGCGATCCGTCCCGGCGGGTCGAGCTGCTTCCGTGCCTCTCCCGTCGCGGCCGCGATGCCCGGGGTTCGCGGCTCTGTTTCGCTGGGCGACATCTCCGCGGGTTGAACCTCAACACCGTCGCCGCTTTCACGGTCGAGCACGGAGTCGTCGTCCGGGATACCGCCGAAGGCATGTCGGCGACAGTCCTGCAAACGAAAATCACCCTCCAAAATGAGGTCCGTGGGCTGCCGGGGGAACGGAGCGGTGAGCAATCGAAGATTGCCGCGGCTTAGGGTGAGTTGCCCGGCCGACCAATGCAACGCAATGCTCCCGCCACCGCTGCGGCGGTATCGCCCATTGTCCGTGGCTAAGAGTTCCAACGGGCGGGCGGCCGTCGGAGTCGCAACGTTCACATCGACTTGATACGCGGCCCAGGCATCATAGAAAGAGGGATATAACCGCAATACGACGGCCTCGCGATCGTTCCGGATTAGGATTGCCAACCGTTCCGCCTTTACCAAGGCGATCCACAACGATCGGCCGTCACGGAAGGGATTCGCAATGCGGCACGCACCTTTGAATTCCCATTGGTTCACGTCGTCGCGGCGGACGGCGCGGAGGCCGAAACTGGGCCCCGGCGGTATCGACTCGAACAGTTGCGAGGCAAAATCCGAGTCGCCGTCGGCAGGCCAAGGCACGTCCCGAAACCAAATGCGATCCCATGGTAATGGTGGATCCTCCTTGGAGTCGGGCTGCTGGGAAAGGGCCTGCCAATCGCGCCATCCAGGAAGCGGCGATCCCAAACAGCCGAGTATCGCGGTCGCCGCAAGAACGGCCTTTATGAGCACGCCTCCGCGACGAGCATTGAATGCGAGAGACGCCCCAGTTCGATTTCCCAGCCGCATTTTCGCAACCCTAAAATGAAGGAAGTCCGGCAATGAAGCCGCACAAGTCGCCCGCCGCAGGGACGCGCTCCGTTATCTACCGCTTCCGTTTCTGACCAAGCAGCCGCCTCAACGCGTTAGATTAGACAATTCCCAAACAGCCTCATCTCATTCGTGAAAAAAGCCCCGCTGTCCGTCGCAATCTGCCGAAGTCTTGGGCCTGGAACGACGCACGGTTTGGCCTTGGCGAATTCCTTTCCGTGCCTCCGCGGGAGTCGAAGTCCCGCATGTTCGAGCGTACTCACAACGTTGCCGTCAGGACAAGCGGTGAAAGAGGAGGCCCATCACCACGCCGGCCCCCCAGTGCCCGGATGACGGCTTCGCCCGAGCCGAATTTGCGTGCCGAGCGAGGATTAATCGCTATTTGCGGGTCATGGTCACCGCACTAGAATCAGGGATCGTTGAAATCCCGATAACCAGCCATCCACCCGGAGCAAGCGGCCATGTTGGGGCGCACGGACGCGCACGTCTTTTGTGAGGAGGCCGTATCAACCTCGCACGCTGTATTGGACCATACAGAACCCGACGTCGCTTTCCGCGACGTGGCGTCCGGCGGGAACTCTCAGCGGTTCGCCAAACTTTCGGTTCTCATGCCCGTCTTCAATGAGGAAGCTACGGTCTCCGTAGCCATCCGCCGCGTGCTCCGTTCACCCGTCCCCCTGGAGGTCGAAATCATTGCGGTCGATGACGGCTCACAGGACGCAACGTGGAGTATTCTGCAAAGCTGGGCGGTGCAAGACCGCCGTGTGCGGGCAGTGCGTCATCCCGTCAATCAGGGCAAAGGTTCGGCGATTCGCACGGCCATCGAACATATGACCGGCGACGTGGCTGTGATTCAGGATGCCGACCTGGAATACGATCCCGCGGATTATCCCAACCTCCTGGCCCCGATCCTTTCCGGCAAGGCCGACGCCGTCTTCGGATCGCGTTTTGTGGGCCATCCGCGGCGCGTGCTGTATTTTTGGCATACTTTGGCGAACAAACTCCTCACGCTGGCAGCCAATGCCGTCAACGATCTGAATCTGACCGACATGGAGACCGGCTACAAGGTCATTCGCGCCGACATCCTTCGCCGCCTGAACTTGTCCTCTCGCAAGTTCACCATCGAACCCGAGTTGACCTGCCGTTTGGCCCAATTGGGAGCCAGAATCTACGAGGTCCCCATTACCTACGCGGGTCGAACCTATGCGGAAGGCAAGAAGATCGGTGCATGGGACGCCGTCCAGGCTTTGGCCATGTTGCTGTACTGCCGATTGTGGGATACTCGAGTGTCCCGCGATGACGGCTTGGCCACGCTGGACGCCGTGAGCCGAGCCTCAACCTACAATCGCTGGATCGTGGAGCAGGCCTCGCCCTTCTTGGGGCGCCGATTGCTGGAAGCAGGCGCGGGAATCGGCAACCTCAGCCGACTTTTGGTCCGTCGCGAGGCCCTGGTGTTGTTGGATCACGACCCGCAATACGTCAATATCCTGGAAGCACGCTTTTCCCACTCCCATACAGTGAGCGTCCGAAAAGGCGACTTGAATGATGCGGCCCTATACGAGGCCCTGAAGGCCGAGCGATTGGATTCGATCTTTTGTGCCAACGTACTGGAACATCTGCCGGACGACGAGAAAGTGTTGAAAGGCTTTTTCGAGGCGTTGCAGCCCGGCGGACGTTGTGTGCTGATCGTGCCGGCAAGTCGTCGGCTGTTCGGATCCTTGGACCGCGCCCTCGGGCATTTTCGCCGGTACGAGGGAGACGAGCTGCGGAAGAAGCTCGAACAGGCGGGTTTTCGCGTCATTCATCAGAGGGCTTTCAACCGCGTCGGGGCCGCAGCTTGGCTCGTTTCCGGTCAACTCCTGCGCCGCAATCGCCTTTACCCCGGCCAAATGCGTTGGTTCGATCGGCTCTGGCCGCTATTCCGGCTCTGCGACGGCGTACTGCCGACCCCCTGCCTATCCTGGATGATCGTCGGCGAGAAGCCCAAGGAGACAATCCAACGAGTAGCCGCCTAAAGCTGCGACGAGCGGATGATCAGCCGCCCGCAGTGCGGTCGGGCCGACGTGCGAGAATCGGGAACTCCAACACCGCGTCCCAAAAGCCCTTCAGCCGAGAATCCGCTTCCAGCGCTCGAGATTGTATTTTGCTTTTTCGGCAGGGGTCAACCGACTGAAGTCCGGATCGTCCGCCGGCGCACGCCAGGTGGACATGGTGACGCGCGACACGGGTTTTTCGGCAGGACCGCTCGGCGGCTTGACGGATCCACCACCCATGGGAACAACGGCCGCGGATGCATCCGTGCGCCCCGAGTATGAGCTTGAGCCGACCGTCCGTCGCAAGTCCTCTTCCAGACTGCGGTACGGCGTCAGGCCGAGTTTGCGGAGGTCGCCGTGATAGGCCCGAACGGCCTCCGCCGGTTCGATCTGGTCGTCGGCCACCCAACGAAGATAGCGGATAAAGGTCAACTGATCCTCCGCGTGATTGATCTTGCGCCCGTAGAGCGCAACCCGGGCACCGTACTTCTTCGCCTCCCACAGCATGTGGAATGCGTCCATAGTCGTCCCGGCCGAGCCGCCGAGGATTCCCACCACGACGGAGCTATCGTAGCGGACCAGCGATTCCATGGCTCGAGGGCCGAAATAGGGGATTTTGAGAAACAGCGGCCGACCACGACTGGTGACCCCGGCTAGCGTGCGGACAATATGATCGTTGACGAACCGGGCCACGTCGCCGGGGGCGTTTTCTCCCGGTGCATTAGGGCTGAAGACCTCTAAGAAATGCCGAAAGCCTTTCGCCTCCGCCTCCAACCGGAATGCGCGGTACGCCTCGAGCGTTCTGAGATCGGCCTCCGTCTCGTTGTTGAAAGTGACGGAGTACAACCCCAGGTCCGCCCCCAAGCCGCGCTCCGTCGGATCGCACGCCGCCTTGCCGCACATGATGTGGTCGATCGTGGCAGTACGAAAGGGGCGAGACGGTTGCCGGTCGTATTGGCCCAGCCCCCCGCCGGCCAGCCAAATATCGGTCGTGTCGTTGGCACGCACGGCGGGCGTCACGTGTGAGCCGTCGAATATCCGCTCGCGAATCGTGAGCACCTCGTTCGTGCTCGCGCTCATCAGTACGATATCCACCAAACCTTGCGCCACGATTTCGCGAATGATCTGGCGGTATTCATCGAGCGTGCGGAACCGGGCTTCGCCGGAGTGATGTTCCGGGCTTTTTCCCGGCGCCGAAAGCCCGAACGCCATGTCGGCATCCTTGGCGTCGGCCAAGATGAAATCCCGGCAAGAACGATCGGCCCGAATCCGAGCCAGCTTTTCGTCGAGGGTTTTTAACATCATGCGATCTCCGCGGCAGGCGACTTCTCTCAAGTATAGTCTACCCATTTTAGCGAAAACCTGCCGACCACCGCTTCATCAGCCCGTTGCCGCAGGCTGGTCGACGCCGTAACTACTTTCGAGCGTGTCTTGTTTCGGGCTATCCGGGACCGTATACTGCCGGCGAGCCGTGGGCAAGCCGGGCGGCAGATTGCTGTGTAGTACGGCACGTGCCGCCGGCGCATCATTCGGCGGGCGAACCCGGTGATGATTTAGTATTTGGAGCCGGTTCGGGCGAGGAGTCTACGATCATGGGAAAAGTATCCATCGGCGTCAACATGGAGTTCGTTCGCCATGCGGACAAGTCTTTCGAATGGGGAGTCCAAAAAGCGGCGGAATTGGGTTACGAGTACGTCGAACCCATGGTCCACTGGGGACGGGAATTGCTATCCGAGGCCGGGTATTTCCACAGCGTCTCCATGCTGGACGACCCGTACCGGATTCGGCGGGCTTGCGAAAAGGCGGGCGTCAAGTTATCCGGCCTTTCCGCCCATTGCCCACTGGGCAAACCGGAAATCAGCGTCGAATATCTCAAGCAAGCCGTTCGTTATGCGGCCGAGTGCGGTGCGCCGGTCGTGAACACGGATGAGGGGCCGAAAGCGACCTGGACCACGGAGGAGCATGACTTCGCCCTTATGCACTACACGCTACAAGAGGTCGCGTTCGTGGCGGAGCAACGGGGCATCCTGATCGGTTTGGAGCCGCATCAACAATACAGCAAGCACCCCGACGGCTTGGACCGGATTTGGAGCCTAGTTCGCTCTCCGGTCATCGGGATCAATTTCGATACGGGAAACTCCTATCTGGCCGGCCAAGACGAGATTGCTTGGCTGGAACGCGTGCTCGATCGGTTGGTGCACCTTCACGCCAAGGACATTTCGGTGACGCAATCCGAGCAAGAGCGGGGCAAAGTCACCGGCACCCCGGTGGGATGCGCCTGCGGCGATGGGGTCGTGGATTGGGCCAAGGTCATCGACCTGTGCCGGAAGGCCCCGCGCGACATCGTCCTGAGCGTGGAGTGCGGCACGATCGATCAGGCGGAACGCAGCATTCGCCACCTCCGTTCGCTCCTGTGACCGGGCACACCGGCATCCCGGGCGTATGTCGCGCAGTTGCACGTCGCCGGCTTGTGGGTCGGAACTCAAGCGCCGGCGGGGGCATGATCGTCGGCTTGAAATCCGCAAGTGCGATGCGAGCCGTCGCAAAATGGTCGCGTTTGAGATGCCCCGCAACGGCACAAGCCGACCGGCTTGCCGGGGGTGACCGGATACGGCTTGCCTTCGGCATCCACGATCTCAAAAGAGCCTTGAACGACGAGCGGACCATTGGGGCGAACAACGATGGTGGTTTTCGATTCCGACATTTTCACTCCCCTCGCCAGGTTTCAAATTCGTGACTTCGTAAAAGACGCCGCGTCCGGCTGGCGTTGCCATTGGGTTGCGGGATACTTGAGAGGATTGTATTCGAACGGTCAAGGCCGAGGCAAACCAGGTAACCGCTCGGTGCGGTGCAATCCGCGGAGGACTCGGCATCGGCCCATCAACCCAGCGCCGACGTCTTGCCCCGAACAAGGACCGAAGCCGGTGATTGTGCTTAAAGGACCTGAACTTGACCGCGCGACGGGACACATCCGTCCAACCATGATGCGATAGCAGAGGGACGCCGTCATGAAGGGCCGTCCTCCGTGGAGGCCGACATAAGGCAAACAGTTCTTCGTCATCGCAAAAGACTGTACGGGGCGCCCCGCGTTGATTTAGAATGATCTGGAGACGACCGCTCGATGGCACGGGTCGTAGCAGGGATGGGCCGGCACAGGGTGAGCCGTCGACACTGTTTTGCCCGTGTCTGACGACGGCGACATCGCGGCGGTCGGAGGAGCTCCCGAATCTTGTTGTGACGTCCTACTCCGTCTCGAAAAGGCTCGTCGATCGGAAAAGAGAAGCTCGGCTTTTGGAGAGTGTTCGATGCCTCAAGTGCCTCCAGCACCCAAAGCAGGTAACGGGGACGAAGGGAAGCCCAAGAATTCCGCCCCGCGGCAAACCGACACCGGCTCCGTCGGGAGTGCGCCGACCGGTGGACCGCCGGAGAGCCTTCCGCAGCAGAACACGTCGCCTGTAGATCGTCCGGCGGGCACGGTGGAAGGTGCTGCCGCAGAATCTAAACCCGCAGCCAAGCCTCCGGCGTTACCCAAAGCAAAGGCGGTGACCGCGGACACCGCCGGCTCTCCAGCCAAGAAGGAAAACGCCGGCGGCAAGGCCCGGCAACCATCTTCGGCTTCCCCCGGTGAGGGAGTCGTCATTGAGGAGGCCCCTCCGAAAAGTCGGCTTCGCTACCTTTTGGGCGAGATTCTTCATTGGACGCCCAGTTGGTTCGTGAGCATGGTGGTGCACGCGGCGGCCCTGCTGATTATGGCTATGATCACGATCCCCGCGCCGAAAGAGAGTACGGCCCAGCAATTGGTCGTGGCGCCGGGAGAAAATGAGGCCGTGGAAGAGATCGAGGATTTGCTGCAAGACGCCCCTCAGGACATCAACTTGGAGACGGATCTCTCCCCGGTCGAAGTGGCCTCGAACGTGGACTCGTCGCAAGACGTGTCGGCTTTCAACGATGCCACGGCGGCGACGGCGGTGGTGGAACTCAGCCCCATCGGCCTGGAACACGCCAATCAGTCCGATTTGATGGCGGCGGTCGGGGCCTTGTCCGGCAACGACATGTCGGGGCGAGGTTCGGGTAAGGCCCGGTTGGTGGCCACGGCCGGAGGCAGCGAGGGGAGCGAGCGGGCGGTAGCCCTGGCCTTGAAATGGCTGGCCGACCACCAAATGTCCGACGGCGGCTGGAGTTTCGATCACACTAAGGCCGGCGGTTGCAACAATCAGTGCCGAAACCCCGGCAGTCTCACCGATGCGCGAAGCGGTGCCACGGCCATGGCCCTGTTACCGTTTCTCGGTGCCGGCCAGACGCACCGGGAAGGGGAATACTCCAAAAACGTCCGAGCCGGCCTGTATTACCTAATTACCAACCGGATGAAGGTCTCTCCCGAGGGCGGAAGTTTTTACGAGAACGGCGGCAACATGTACTCTCATGGTTTGGCTGCCATCTGCCTAACCGAAGCGTACGCCATGACCCGGGACAAGGTGCTTCGTGCCCCAGCCCAAGAGGCCCTGAATTTCATCGTCTCGGCTCAAGACCCGGTCGGCGGGGGTTGGCGTTATCAGCCGAGGCAGAAAGGCGACACCTCCGTGGTGGGATGGCAATTGATGGCATTGAAAAGTGGTTACATGGGCTATCTTCAGGTCCCGCCCGTCACAATTCAGAAGGCCGTCCGCTTTTTAGACTCGGTACAGAGCAATGAGGGGGCCAACTACGGTTACACGGACCCCGGGGCCGGCCCCGCTACCACGGCGGTAGGCTTGCTTTGCCGCATGTACATGGGATGGGACAAAGATAACCCCGCACTCCAGCGAGGCGTCAAATGGCTCAGTGAGCGCGGTCCCTCCAAGACCGACATGTACTACAATTACTATGCCACCCAGGTTTTACGGCACTGGGAAGGCGAGGAGTGGAAAAAGTGGAATGCGGAGATGCGGGATTTCTTGGTCAACTCCCAGGCCAAGGCCGGGCACGAGACGGGAAGCTGGTTCTTCGCGGACGGCCATAAGACGGATCGCGGCGGGCGGCTCTACTGCACCGCTTTGGCCTGCATGATCTTGGAGGTCTACTACCGCCATCTGCCCCTATACCGTAAACAAACGACGGAAGAAAACTTCCCCCTGGATTGATCTGCGGCAGAAGTCGCCGCGCTTTCGCGATTTGCTATAAATTTTCGAAAAAGGCCTGGAAAATCGTGGGGCGGTGTGAGAAAATGATATTGGGCAAGGCGCAGGCATTCTAATCTCGGAGGAGTCCCATGGTTCGCAGACGTTCGCGGCGGAGAGGGTTCACGCTCGTCGAATTGCTGGTGGTCATCACGATTATAGGGATGTTGGTGGCCTTGCTGTTGCCCGCCGTTCAAGCCGCACGAGAAGCCGGTCGGCGCGCCCAATGCTTGAACAACCAAAAACAGCTAGCCACGGCGCTCCTCAACTACGAGTCGTCCCGCCGGGAGTTTCCGGGGTATCGTTTTATCGTGGACCCGGATGAGAATAACGACGGAACGGCGGATGATCCCATCGTCGGAACGTGGATGGTAAGCTTGTTCCCCTACTTGGAACGAGCCGACTTGGAGAGAATCTGGAAGGACGACAGCGTCACTTGGGCGAACAAGTCCGTGGTAGAGTTGAAGTTCCTGTCCTGCCCGAGCGACCCCCGTCGCGATAATCCCGCGATGTGCGCCTATGTCGTCAACTGCGGCGTGCCGGATCCGGACTCGGCGGCGGGCATCACCGGCTATCCCGGCGAAGGCATCGAGCACGGCGTCTTCTTCGACCATGCGGCCCCAATCGGCGGCAAGAAGGCCATGTCGTTGGATTACCTCAGCCGCCATGACGGCTCTACCAACACGCTCCTAATTTCCGAGAACATTCAGGCGACGCTGTGGAGGCCGATCGATTCTTCGGGCGGACCCCGCTGGCCGAACGAGCGGGATTTGGGGATCGTCTGGGACGTCACGCCGGGCTTGTGCGATCCCTCGGATTTGCGCCCTGCGAAGATCAATCAGTGCATCCCGGCGCCGCGCGATCTGTTTAATCCCGTTGTAAACACGGCGCGCCCGTCCAGCAGGCATCCGGGAATGGTAGTCGCTTTCTACTGCGATGGTCACGGTGATTACCTCCGCGACGACATCGACTGGCTGGTGTACAAGCACCTCATGACGCCGGACGGCTACCTGGCCGGCCGGACGGGTGGTCCAACACCCGATCCGGAGTTGCGTGCCGGTATCTTCGATGAAGGCAAGAAGTGATCGGGCGGGGTAATGCTCCGGCGTTCGGTTTAACCGTAGCTCGGTTGGAGCATCTCGAGTCATTGCAATTCCCAGGGCTGGGCGTGTTGTCGCCCGGCCTCTTTTTGTGCGCCGTTGCCCGATTTCCCAGCAACGATGTTTTAAGTTGCGCTGAATCAACACCGACGGGTGAGATAGGCCGCCGACTAACGGGCCCGGGGGTGGGCCTTTTCATAAACCGCCCGTAACCCTGCCGTGCTGACGTGGGTGTAGATCTGCGTTGTCACCAGACTTTTGTGCCCTAGCAGTTCCTGCACGCTGCGAATATCGGCTCCGCGATCCAAAAGGTGCGTAGCAAAACTGTGCCTCAACGTATGGGGTGTGGTACGGCGGTCCAGCCCGGTTTTCCGGAGGTATTTTTCGAGCATCCGAGCCACGCTCCGAGTCGTGAGACGGCAGCCGAATCGATTAACAAATACCGGCCGGTCCGGGGCTGCCGCCAGCCC
>Ga0067045_1028288_pt1 | contig 37172 bp, 30 predicted proteins | sample TerdegcTABiofilm_FD_59184 | JGI IMG/M metagenome (GOLD analysis project Ga0067045, IMG submission 59184) | Combined Assembly of (Gp0054472, Gp0054536) Wastewater bioreactor microbial communities from Singapore -Terephthalate degrading...
GATGTACCGGCAGTCATAAAGAAAATGCACAAACCTGACACGGCGCCTGATCCGGTGCGTGGACTATTTGAGATTACGATTCACGGCAAGCCGCGCGTGGTGGAATACGAACCCGACACGGAACTGCGCGACAGCGAGCAGATCCCCTTCCTCGAGTGCCCCGCCTGTCAGGAATCTGGCTACCTGCCGAGCCAGGAAGACCTGTGTACGGCCATCGAGGCCTTCCTGCGCCGCGAGGTGCTGCCCTATGCGCCGGACGCCTGGTACGACCCGGCCAGCGTCAATGTGGGCTACGAGATCAGTTTCAACCGCTACTTCTACAAGCCCAAGGCCCTGCGTCCGCTGGAGGAAATCCGCGCCGACCTGCTGGCGGTGGAGAAGGAGGCGGAGGGGTTGTTAAATGATATATTAGGAGGATAACCATGCAAATCCAACGTTTAAGAATCCACAACTACCGCAGCATTCGCAACTTAGAAATGGAATGCCAGGCCCTCGAAACATTGCTCGGTCCTAATAATCACGGCAAGTCTAATGTGCTCGCCGCTCTCGAGTTTTGCTTATCCACTTCCACCAAGCCTTTAGAGCAAGATTTCTTCATCAATCGCTCAGAAAGTGATAATGATTTTTGGGTTGAGATAACTTTTAATGAACTTACAGAACAAGAGAAAAACACTTTTAAGAAATATGTTCAGTCAGACGGAACTGTTTGTATCCGTAAAACAGCCAAGATAGAGAATGGCGAAATTGAGGTCTTCTATAATGGCTACATAGAACAGCCAAATAAAGAATGGCTAAAATCGGACAAGGCGGGGGATTATACATTACGGGAAGCCGTTAATCAGACACCTTTAAAAGATCTTGTTCTATCAAACGGTCGATTGACTAGAGCAAACATCGAAGATGCTCAACAAAAGTACATAGAACAACATCGAGAAGACCTCAGTTTTTCGCGGGTTCTCGAAGGAGGACCTTTACTTGGCCAAAAGAATGTCGGTGGCGGTGTATTGCCCGATTTCTATTTGATTCCGGCGGTACGCGACTTAACAGACGAGATTAAGGTGAAGACCTCGACGACCTTTGGACAATTGTTGAATCGTGCCGTGCGTGAAATGGCCGAGAGAGACCCCCGTTTTAAGGAAGCACGCAAGCAGCTGGAAGAAGTCGTGCAGTCATTGAACGTTCGTGATGACAAAGAACAAGAGAATAATCAATTGGCGGATCTCGAAAGGTCGATTGAGGAGGAACTCCAAACATGGGGTGTCAAAGTGAATATTGAAGTAACACCGCCAGAACTCGAACGACTCTTTGAACTCGGCACCGATGTCCACTTGAACGATGGTGTCAAGACCACTGCTGACCGAAAAGGCAATGGGCTGCAACGTGCAATGATGTTTGCTCTTCTTCGAGCTTGGGCGAAGACCCTGCATAAAGAAAAAAATTCCCACAATCAGGAAGGACCCGCTCCCCGAAAGCAATCGGACTCGGTTATTTTTGCCATGGAGGAACCTGAACTTTTTCTGCATCCCCACGCGCAACGTAAATTAGCTACGACACTTCGTGAAATAGCCGAAACACCAGAGCATCAAGTATTCATCTGTACACACTCGACACACTTTGTCGATCTTGAACACTACAAGGAACTGACAATTATCACTAAGCGTTCTCCGGAAGAAGGAAGCTGCATTCGCCAATGTGTTACGGAGTTGTTCGAAGGTGATGATATCCACGAAAGAACACAGCGGTTCCATATGGCTCGATGGATAAATCCCGACCGTGGTGAAATGTTCTTTGCCAAACGGGTTGTATTTGTCGAAGGTGAAACCGAAAAAGTGGTGTTACCATTTTTGGCTCAAAAACTGGGTGTCTTTGACCCAGATATTTCAATCATTGACTGCGGATCCAAGCATAATCTTCCCTTGTATATCGCCATCGCCAAAGCCTTCGAGATCCCGTATCTTGTGATACACGACGAAGACCCCTTGCCCGATCCGATACCTGATGACTGGAATGAAGATACAAGAAAGGCGAGGAAGAGAACGTTTGAGCTGAATGATCACATTAAAAATCTTGTTGAAGCGCCTTTGGGGCAGATCGAAATGCTTTCACCAGACTTCGAGAAGGTAAGTGGGGTCTCCAAGAGACAAGGTGAAAATAAGGGAAAGGCCCTCGCTGCGCTGGACCATTTTGAAGCGGTAGAAAAATCAAAAGTCCCCGAACGACTGCGACAAGTGGTCTATGCAGCCTTCAATGCTCAGAGGGAATAAGAATGATCGCCAACCTCAACCCCTACCCCGCTTACAAATACTCCGGTATGTCATGGCTGGGCCAAGTACCGGAGCATTGGGAGACTTGTAGGCTGAAGTCAAGGCTCGTTAAGAACGATTCTGGTATCTGGCGTGATCACCACGACCCAAACGGCACGATTATTCTTCGTTCTACTGAGCAAACAGTTTCAGGCGGTTAGAAGATTGAAAATCCAGCGCGAGTGCACCTGTCTCATATGGAGAGAGAAGCATACTTGCTCCGAGCAGGTGATCTCGTTGTAACGAAATCGAGTGGCAGTGCTGACCACATAGGGAAAACCAGTCTTGTAACTGAGGATGTTGCGACACTACGTTGTGCCTTTTCGAACTTCATGCAACGTCTTCGCCTCGGTGAGAACACTGATCCGAAATTGCTTTGGTATTACCTTAACTCACCGATAGGGCGTGAACAGCTCGTTTTTCAATCAACGACAACTACGGGACTTGCAAACTTGAATGGCAAAATCCTCGCCAATTGCGTTATTGCGCTTCCTCCCCTCCCCGAACAAACCGCCATCGCCCGCTTCCTCGATCACATGGACCGGCGGATCAGGCGGGTGCTCCAGGCGCGGCAGCGGAGGATCAAGCTGCTGCATGAGTACAAGCAGACCCTCACACACCAGGCCGTCACCGGTCAAATCGATGTCCGCACGGGCAAGCCCTACCACAGCTACAAGGACTCCGGCGTGGAGTGGTTGGGCGAGGTGCCAGCGCATTGGGAGGTGCGGCGGCTTGGTTCGGTCACACAGATTCTAAACGGCGCAACACCTTCAACCAGCAAATCGGAGTATTGGGATGGTAGCATCGTATGGATTACGCCAGATGACCTCGGAAAGCTGAAGAGCAGGTACATTGACAATAGCTCACGCGCCATAACTTCAGAGGGATACACCGCTTGTGGTACAACATTGGCTCCTGCTGGCAGTATCTCCATGTCTACACGCGCTCCAATAGGTCATCTCGGTATCTTGCGGGTTGCGGCGTGTGTAAACCAGGGCTGTAGGCTTCTTGTGCCTCAACCTACGACTGTGACCGAGTATCTTTACTATTCCTTGGTCGTGGGACGGCCAAACCTAGAGGTGCTCGGACAAGGAAGCACTTTCATGGAGTTATCGAGAGCAAAACTAGGGGCATTTTCTATTCCTTGCCCACCCCTCCCCGAACAAACCGCCATCGTCGAGTACCTCGACGCTCAGACGGCCAAAATCGACGCCGCCATTGAAGCCTCCCGCCGTGAAATCGACCTCCTGCGCGAATACCGCACCCGCCTTATTTCCGATGTGGTCACCGGCAAGGTGGACGTGCGCGAGGTCGCGGCACAGTTGCCAGAAGAGCCAGCGGAGGAAGAAGAACCTCTGCGCGCTGAGGATGCTGAAGCGGTGGCTGATGAGGAAACGGATAACAATGAGGAAACCGCTGATGCAGAAGAAGCTCGCTAAACCCTCAAGAGGCATAAGAGAGCCCGCGGCTTCTTATTGTCAGCCCGGCGGTGAGATTGTGCTGTACCAAGCCGCCGATGGCCGCGTTCAGCTCGAAGTGCGGCTCGAGCGCGAGACCATCTGGCTGAGCCTCAATCAGATGGCTGCTTTATTCGACCGGGATAAGTCCGTGATTTCTCGACACTTGCGCAACATTTATCGAGAAGGCGAGCTTGATGAGGGGGCAACTGTTGCATTTTTTGCAACAGTTCAGCAGGAAGGGGATCGCCAGGTTACGCGTCAAGTCGAATACTACAATCTCGACGCCATCATCTCGGTCGGCTATCGGGTCAACTCCAAGCGCGGCACCCAGTTTCGCATCTGGGCCACCGGGGTGCTGCACGATCACATTTTGAAGGGCTACACGGTCAATGCGCAACGGTTGGCCGCACTCCAGCAGACAATTCGCTTGATCTTCAATGTAGTTGATCAAAGGTCACTGGGCGGCGACGAGGCAGCAGCGATGCTGCGGGTCCTGCGGGATTATGCCGATGCCTTGAACGTTCTGGATGCTTATGACCACGGCAACGTGCCTCAGCTTGAAAAGGGACTGAAAAAAACAGAACCACTGAGCCTCCAAGAAGCGCGGCGGGTGGTTGCGGTCTTGCGGGAGCATTTCGGGGGAAGCGGCTTGTTCGGAAGGGAAAAAGACGACAGCCTCGACAGCTCGATCGCGGCTGTCTTTCAAACGGCAAACGGGCATGAGCTTTACCCCAGTCTTGAGGAAAAGGCGGCACACTTGCTTTATTTTGTGGTGAAAAATCACCCCTTTGTAGACGGAAACAAGCGGATTGGCGCAGCGTTGTTTCTGCGGTTTCTAGAGAAAAATAGCGCCCTCTATCAGAGCGATGGAACGCGAAGACTTTCGGACGAGGCCTTGGTTGCCCTGACCTTGCTCATTGCTGAAAGCTCACCGAAAGATAAAGACATCATTGTTCGTCTAGTAGCCTATTTGCTTCAGAAGCAAAAGATTGAGAGGGGAGAGGAGAAGCGATGAAACCCACCGACACGAGCGAAGCCGGGCTTGAAACGCTGATCTGCTTGATGCTCACGGGTACTGACTGCGTACCTCGACCTGCGGGTACCCGGGAATTAGTTACCGAGAAGCCGCCGTCCTTCAGCGGTATAGGCTGGCTTCCCGGCAACCCAGCCAATTACGACCGAGAGTACTGCGTCGATTTGGTTCAGCTTGCGGCCTTTCTGCGTTTAACGCAGCCTGCAGTCGCCGAAGCGCTCGATCTGGATCACGACAGCCCCACACGGCGTAAGTTTCTCGTGCGGCTTCAGGGCGAGGTGAGTAAACGCGGGGTGGTGGACGTGCTGCGCAACGGCGTCCAGCACGGGCCTTACCGCATTGAGCTTTTTTACGGCACGCCTTCCCCCGGAAACGAACGGGCGCGGGAGCTCTATACACAGAACTGCTTCACCGTCACGCGCCAGCTCCGCTACAGCCGTGAAGAGACGCAGCGGGCGCTGGACCTGGTGCTTTTCATCAACGGCCTGCCGATCTTCACCTTCGAGCTCAAAAACCGCCTCACCAAACAGACAGTGTACGACGCCATCGAGCAATACAAGCGCGACCGCAACCCGCGCGAAAAGCTCTTCGAGCTAGGCCGCTGCGTGGCGCACTTCGCGGTAGACGAAAACGAGGTGTGGTTCTGCACCCACCTTCAAGGCAAAGCCTCGTGGTTTCTGCCTTTCAACAAGGGATGGAACGACGGCGCGGGCAATCCTCCCAATCCGCAGGGGCTCAAGATCGATTACCTGTGGCTGGAGATACTCGCCCGTGAGAGCCTGACCGACATCCTAGAAAACTACGCGCAGATCGTCGAGACCAAGGACGAGAAGACAGGCCGCAAGAAAGCGGAGCAGATCTGGCCGCGCTACCACCAGCTCGACGTGGTGCGAAAACTCTTGGCGGACGCGGCGGCGCACGGCGTGGGCCGGCGCTACCTTATCCAACATTCCGCCGGCAGCGGCAAGTCCAACTCCATCGCCTGGCTGGCCCATCAGCTGATCGAGCTTGCGAGGAACGGTAGGCCCATTTTCGATTCCATGATCGTGGTGACCGACCGGCGCATCCTGGACCAACAGATCCGGGATACGGTCAAACAGTTTGCTCAGGTAAGGGCCACGGTAGGGCATGCCGAGCATTCGGAAGACCTGCGGCGATTCATCGAGAGCGGCAAGAAGATCATCATCACCACGCTGCAGAAGTTCCCGCGCATCCTCGAGGAAATCGGCAGGGAACACCGCGGGCGCCGTTTTGCCATCATCATCGACGAGGCGCACTCCAGTCAGGGCGGACGCACCTCGGCCAAGATGAGTATGGTCCTGTCTGAGGCCGGTGCCGAGGACGAAGACGAGACCTTCGAGGACGTCATCAATCGTCTGATGGAGGCCCAGAAGCTTTTGCCGAACGCAAGCTACTTCGCCTTCACTGCTACCCCGAAAAACAAGACGCTCGAGATGTTCGGTGAACCTGTCCCACAGACCGACGGTACGGTGAAACATAGGCCATTCCACAGCTACACCATGAAACAGGCCATTCAGGAAGGGTTCATTTTGGATGTACTGGTCAACTATACGCCTGTCAAGAGCTACTATAAGCTCATCAAGACTATCGAGGACGACCCCGAATTCGACGTCAAAAAGGCGCAAAAGAAGCTGCGCCGCTTCGTCGAGGGTCACGAGCACGCCATTCGGCTCAAGGCCGAGATCATGGTGGACCACTTTCACGAGCAGGTGATCGCCAAAGGCAAGATCGGTGGCCAGGCGCGCGCTATGGTGGTGACCGGTGGGATCGAACGGGCCATTCAGTACTTCCATGCCTTTCAGGCGTACCTTGCCGAACGCAAAAGTCCCTATCGGGCAATTGTGGCCTTCTCGGGGGAACATGAATTTGGCGGGCAACGAGTCACCGAGGCCAGCCTCAACGGCTTTCCCTCGAATCAGATCGCAGACAAGATTCAGGAAGATCCGTATCGGTTTTTGATCTGTGCCGACAAATTCCAGACCGGCTATGACGAGCCGCTTTTGCATACCATGTACGTGGACAAGGTGCTCTCCGGGGTCAAGGCAGTGCAGACCCTTTCGCGCCTCAATCGTGCCCACCCCCAGAAGCACGACACCTTCGTCCTCGATTTCGTCAACGATCCGGAGATGATCCAAAAGGCCTTCGAGCCCTACTACCGGACGACCATCCTCGCGGACGAGACCGACCCGAACAAGCTGCACGACCTTAAGGCCGATCTTGACGGCTACCAGGTGTACATGCCCGAACAGGTGGATGCACTGGTACGGCTGTATCTGGACGGCGCCGACCGTGACCATTTGGATCCGATACTCGACGAATGCGTTGCCGTCTATGTAGAGCATCTCGATGAGGACGACCAGGTCGACTTCAAGGGTAAATCCAAGGCCTTTCTGCGAACCTATGGCTTTTTGTCCTCGATCCTCCCGTACACCAACGCGGAATGGGAGAAGCTATCGATCTTCCTCAACTTCCTTGTGCCCAAGCTGCCGGCTCCGAAGGAGGAAGACCTTTCTAAAGGCATTCTTGAGGCGATCGACATGGACAGCTACCGTGTCGAAAAGCAGGCGACCATGAGGATTGCGCTTCCCGATGCGGATGCCGAAATCGAACCCGTACCCGGTACTGGCGGCGGACATAACCTCGAACCGGAGCTCGAACGCCTTTCGAACATCATCAAGGCTTTTAATGATCAGTTCGGCAATATTTCCTGGACGGATGCCGATCGGGTTCACAAATTGATTACAGAGGAGATTCCCGCACGGGTGGCAGCCGACAACGCCTACCAGAACGCCCTCAGGTATTCCGACAAACAAAACGCCCGCATCGAGCACGACAAAGCGCTCCAGCGGGTGATGACCGCGCTGCTCAAAGATGACACTGAACTATTCAAACAGTTCAGCGACAATGAGTCGTTCCGGCGCTGGCTGACCGATACGGTATTCGCGCTGACCTACAGCGAATCCGGCAGCAACTCGTAAACCAAGACGAGCTGTGTTCATATTTATATAAGATATTGCTCCCTTATTGATGGCGAAGTTCGGTATAAAATATTACGACATTTCAGCCCCAGGTAATGACTTCTAAAAATTTATTGCGCGATTCTCTCCTTGAGCTCGGTCATCGTATAGCCAAAATCCTTGGCCATATCCCGCAGGGGCTTATTCGTCGGGATATCGTGAGGAAGCCCTAATTTTTCGATGACCTGTTCGGGAGTGGTGTTGAGTTTGGACGCTGTTTCTTCAATGGTCAGCGTACCTTCAAGCGTGAAGCCCTCTGGTATTTTTAGTGTTGAGCCAGAGTCCGTGGTTTGGGCTGCGCTGGTGACTGGAACTGTTCCCTGGGCTGATGGAGGCGGTGAGGGAATCTGTGTCGTGGTACTTTCTGTGGATGCCTGTGGTTGAACAGCCTCTGACGGCGGATTTTCCACGGGTGCTGTTTCGGATTCAACAGCTTCTCCTTCACCGTCCTCGCCGGTATAAGGAATTCCAAGTCTCTTTGCGATTGCCATTCTCACCGCGTCGGTTTCGAAATCTTCTTTTCCTATAAGCGCGCCTGTATCTTTTATCTTCGTTGTTGCCGGAACGAGCGCCGGATCGACGCCGACATCGGTCAGGATCACTGCTGTCTCGATGCCGGTGACTTCGGCAAGCTCGGCATAGGTTGTAGAGCCTTTGACATTTTCAAGATTGAAAGTACCCTCTTCCAACGTTACTTGCTTGAGTGTGGGATTTGTGAATTCAAGCATACCGACAGCTTGACCGATAAGTGCTGCCGCAGCATAGATCCCTAATCCTACACCGATGATTGTCCAGATTTTCGTCTTTTTTCCGCCGAGCGTTGTATAGAGCGTATTCTTTTTTGTGGGACAAGCCGTCACACATTCCATACACCCGATACATTCTGGCGAATGAATGGCATCGGCATGCGAGACATCGATATTCATCGGACAGGCGCGGTCGCACAATGAACACGAGATACATGTAGGTTCATCCCGCTTAATTCTGAAAATAGGAATGCGACTTAGAATAGCAAGAAGAGCACCGAGTGGACAGGCGTATTTACAAAATGCGCGCTCGTACAACATCGAAAGCCCCAAAAAAAGAATCAACAAGATCAATCCGATTTTGAATTCAGCCCAAAGCTCGGCAAACCCCGCAGTTAGATGACCAAGCGCCGCCACCGGGTCATAAGGCCGAATGACGAGCTCTCCTGTTTTCCAAGTAAAATAGATAATTCCCACGAGGATAACGTATTTTGCCCATCGTAAAACGCGATCCACTTGTGGTGGTACCGTAAATCGCTTTTTGAAGATTTTTTTACCAATCCACCCGAAGACTCCTTGAAGAGCGCCAAAGGCGCAGAGCCAGCCGCAGAAAAATCGCGAAAGAACAATGCCGAGCACGACAACAGCACCAAATAAAACGATATTGCTTGGTGTAATATGCTTTAGAAATTCGCCGCTCGCGAGCCATTTCATCAGGGTTTCAAGCCCACCAAAGGGGCAGAGCGAATCAACAGAGGGCATATTCGGCAAAAGGTCATGCAATACAATCAGTATCAGGAAGCCTGACAACATTACACCGAGAACAATTCTTCTAAAAAGCTGGATTTTAGAAATCTTTTTCGCCATTATAGTGCCGCCTTTCTCGAATTCACGCTACAGATGACAACAATATGTCTTTGTCTCTTGTTATATAAGTATAGGGTAATGCTGTTTCGGTTTCAAAAAATCTGCGTTTTTGTCGAATCCATGGAAGCCAGGATCGGGCCTACCGTTTTAAGCTCCACTAATTTATGGAAGCATGGATCGGCCCTACCGCTTCAAGCCCCGCCAATTTACAGAAAGAACTTTACACTACCGTAATTGACGTGCTAGTGGCGGCCACCACTAGTAGTTTCTATTTATAAAATCCACGGTAAAGTTACAGGAGACATCCCAAGACGGCTCATGCCGTCGTGGATATGCTGGCGGAAAAGTGGCCAGAGAATCTTCTGAATCTGTTTTTCCATGAAGATTTTTCGAAGGTCCTCCTCTGCCCAGAGCTCATCGTATGCCACCAAGTCAGTGACTTTGAAGCTAATGACGAAGATCGAGATCTGCACAAAAAAAATCGCATTTTGAAATTTGACGGTAAACTCGTATTTTGGTCTGAATATTCTCAAATCGGGCGCCGGCGCTATTGGATCATCGCTTGCGAATGACTGTCCCCATTCTAGCTGAAGTTCGCTGCCATGGGGAGGCATAGGTCCCTTCACTTCAGATTGAAGGGACATCGGCCGTATTTCCTGTAGCTGGACAGCTCGAAGAAAACGCGCAAAACGTTCGTTGATATCATCACTCATCAAGCAGCTCCCAATGCAGAATTCACTGGCACAGAAGCGCCAGGTATTTGCCTTGTCGTTCCACTCGTCCATTGGGCTTCGGCGTAAAGGCGCGAGTAATCCTGGAATGACGCATATCCAACATAGCGAGCGATCTGTTCGGGCACTGACAGACCACTCTGATCCGCACAGGCTTCGATTTTCTCACGCTGAAGCGTTGTCAAGGAAGCCAAAAGCGCTTCGAGACCACCCCATCGCATCGCGGACCGAAAGCCTTCGGAAGCCTCGATCCGCTGGCGCTGGATAGCTCCGATCCTGTTTTTGTTGATGGTATACATCTCTTTGAAGATATACGGCTTGGCTGCGAGCTTGAGAAGAAGGCGGTTTGTCGAATCGGGAGTCGCACCATTTTCATAGTTGTTCATCGTGAGCTCGCCGAAACCGAGAATGATACTGAAGGCCTTCTGACTGGCGCCGTAGCGAGCACGGAGCGCGACCAGTTCTTCAGGCTTTGGGGATTCGTAGAGGCGGGCATAGGCATCTCGGGCTGCGTCGAGGTTCGCGTCGAGCTGACCTGGCGCCTCGAATTCCTCGCCACAAGTCATGCAGCGAGTGAATTTCGCAATAAAAGAAACTTCTCTGCCTTGTATCGTCACCTTCTCTTCGCGTTCGATAGTCTCAACATCCCGCGTTTTACCGCAGCGGGGACACGGCAATTGCATACTCATATATTCCCTTCATCGTGAAATGACATCACCACGCCAGCATCGCCATCGATGTCGGTCCAGATCTTCAGTTTTATGTACAACCGTACGGTATCCTTTGGTGGAACCTGGCGCCTGTACGGATAAAAGAACACCATGACATCCCCGGGAGAGCCATCATCATCTGGCTCTGGCCCTTGATGGTAGTGCTCAGGCTTCAGCTTCGCGACGATGTCATAAACATCTTCCTCAGAAAGCCCTTCCTTCAGCATGAATTCCATGGTTTTGCGCCAGTTGCGCGGTTTGAATTCAAGCTTTCCTGCCGCTAGAAGTGGTGTAAGGCGCCTCAGAAAAAGCGGAGCCGCCAAAAGCCTGTCCATCAAATATACTCCATGTTTTGGTATTGTGCAATACCAATTATTTTTTCTAATTTACTTTTCAATTATATAGGCCATTCCAGTCACACACAACCGCCGCGTTAACGATGATGCGCTCCAACCTATCCGCGTTAGGCGATTCTGTTAGTATGGCAAATGTGCCGCTATAGATATAGATAGCAGAGTCTTGAACCAGCGGCCAAGCTGATCGTGAGCCGGTTCGGGATGGATATCATCGAAAAAGGTGAGATTAACGACAGGGCGTGGATAGCGGTAGCCACGATCATAGTGATGACCAGCATCGTGATGAACCTTCTGCTCTCGATCGGTAAGAAGAAGGCTTGATCTTTTAAGGGCTTATACACCTTTTAAAGAAAGCCGGTATCTGAAATAATCCAACGCATTGCCGCTCATATTACCGATGCGGATCATATGCAGTATCAGACTGATGACTTCAGCTTTTTCTGCGCCGTAGGTCTGTTCGAGCTTCTGTACGGCTTCGGCGTCGGGATGGCCGTCGGTGTCAGCCCAGTGCTGTGCATAGAGCAGGGCTGGGAGCTGTTCCTGCGGACAATCGGCGAACTCACCTGCCAACAGGTCGGTTATCTGATCCCTATCTATACCACTTTTCAACGCCTGCCCAGTGTGAAAATATGAGCAATAGCGGCATTGATTGACAGAGGTCACAGCCAGCATCAGCCTTTCCATGAAATCGTGGGAAATGACTTTGTTTTTATTTACGGCATGCACCAGCCTGGGTCTGCTGAGAACGAAGCGGAGATCATCAAAAAAATCGCCCGGTTTTTTATACAGTCTTTTACTGAATTTCATTATTATGGCTCCCGAATTATGGCTCCCGATGTTTAAGGAGGTGATTATAATATAGTTTCGTTTCACTGATAACTGACTGACGGGCCCTTATCTATCCTCATCGAACACGTCCGGGTTCCTCAGCACATCCCTCGGTTTGGAGCCCTGGGCCGGGCCAACGATGCCTTTCTCCTCCATCATTTCGACGAGGCGGGCGGCGCGGTTGAAGCCGATCTTGAGGCGGCGCTGGATGTAGCTGACGGAGGCCTTGCCCTGCTGGAGGACGATTTCGAGAGCTTTCTGGAAGAGGGGGTCGCTTCCGTCTTCGTCGAAGAGGGTGGGCTCGTCGGAGTCTTCTTCGTCGATGAAGATCTCTTCGTCGATGTATTCGGGCTCTCCCAGGGTTTTGACGTGGGCGACGACGCGCTCGACTTCTTCTTCGGAGACAAAGGCGCCCTGCATGCGGACGGGGAAGGGGTCCTGGGCGCCGGAGAAGAGCATGTCGCCGCGCCCTAACAGTTTTTCGGCGCCGACCATGTCGATGATGGTGCGGCTGTCGAATTTGCTGGCGACCATAAAGGCGATGCGCGAGGGGATATTGGCCTTGATGAGGCCGGTGATGACATCGATGCTGGGGCGCTGGGTGGCGAGGACGAGGTGGATGCCCACGGCGCGAGACATGGCGGCGAGGCGTGCAAGGGTGGCCTCGAGTTCTTTGCCGGTGATCTGCATGAGGTCGGCGAATTCGTCGATGATAACGACGATGTAGGGCAGTTTTTCTTGGGCGAGGTTGCGCTCGCGGATGCGGCGGTTGTAGGAGCGTATGTCCCGCACGCCGAGGCTATCGAGCATGGAATAGCGACGCTCCATTTCGCAGATACAGTACTGGAGTGCCTGGAAGGCCTTCTTCGCCTCGGTGACCACGGGCGTCATGAGGTGGGGTATGTCGTTGTAGAGTTTGAGTTCGACGATTTTGGGATCGATGAGCATGAGTCTGACGTCTTCGGGTGTGCGCTTGTACAGGATCGAGAGAATAATCGAATTGACGCAGACAGACTTGCCTGAGCCTGTGGCGCCCGCAATGAGCAGGTGTGGCATCTGAGTGAGATCCACGAGCTGAACTTCGCCGGCGATGTCCTTGCCGAGTGCCACGGGAATTTCCATTTTGGTCTGGCGGAACATTTCGCTCTCGATAAGCTCACGCAGAGAGACGATGGAGCGGCGTTCGTTCGGCACCTCGATGCCCACGGCGTGCTTGCCGGGGATGGGCGCGACGATGCGCACGCTGGAAGCCGCAAGTCTAAGTGCGATGTTGTCGCTCAAGTTGGTGATCTTTGAGATTTTGACGCCGTGTGCGGGCAGAATTTCGAACATGGTGATGACCGGGCCCTTGCGGATGCCTGTCACTTCGGCCTCGATGCCGAACTCGGCAAGGGTTTCCTTGAGGACCCTGGCGCTGGCGCGGGTCTTGTCGTCGATGATCCAGTACTGGCCGTCGGGGTAGGTGTTGAGCAGTCCGTCAATGGGCACATGGTAGGTTTTGGCAGCCTTGCGCTCGAGGATGCGCTCGACGATGGCGCGCTTGGGCTCTTCTCCTGCCTGTGCGGGACGCGCGGGAGGAATGGAGGTGAAGGAGATTCCTTCTGTACCCAGTGCATCTGTGCCCAGTGCAAAAGAAAGAGACTGAGCTGCTGCCGACGAGTTCCCTTGTCGGAGCATCTCGCGAGCCTGAGCAGGGCTCGCGGCCGGGACCGAAACGGGCATTGAGCCCGGCGCGGAACCCGCCCATTCGGACCCCGTCGACATCGTCGCGGCCTTCTCTTCGGACTTGAGGGGATCGGGATGAGGCACCTCGGGAATATTGAGCGAGACATCCTTTTTTGCGAGGGCTTCTGCGCGCGCGAGACGAGCTTCTTCCTTTCGTTTGCGCCGGTCTTCACGCTTCATCGAGATATGCTTCAAAAAAATCGCCAATTTCTGGCCAAAACTCTGCGTCTCTCCATTCTTTTTCTTTTCCGCACGCGTCTTGATGTACCCATTTGCCCTGAGCCAGTCCGAGAGTTTTATGTAACCCGTGATCACCACCACAAAGCTCGCCGCGCACAAAAACCCCAGAGCCGCATACATCGAGGAGAGCCCCACCTTCGCCATCGCGGGGTGGCTTTCGAAGAATGCCCCGGGGTCGCTCGACAGACGCGCAAAGCCCGTCACCACAACAAAAGGAAGGGCCGAAACACCCAAAAGGTAGGTCATACGCGGACAGAATTTGGGTACGAACACGAGCCCGGCCGCCCAGAACAGCCACAAAGGCAAAAAATACGCCGCCCACGAAAAGACGTTCAGCAGGACCTTGCCCGGCACGACAAGCGGCTCCCAGAGCATAGGAAAGTGCGTCCACAGCACCATGGAAAGCAGCGCTACTATCCCTGCGGCCGCAAACAGGAGCGCCACAATGCCTCGGACGCTTTTCAACGGTGAACGCGAAGTAGAGACGCGAAGTGCCTTTTTTTTTGCGACGACGACCGAGGCTTTGGGCTGAGATTTTTTCTTTGCTTCCATGGGCACACTAATCCTGCCTAATTATCGGCATTTTCTGGCCCGAGCGTTACGGCGGACAAGGCTTTTCGAGCGGTATCTAGAGGCCCACCGAGAATATCTGCCGCAATTCGCGTAAGGACTGGAGTCCTCGCCGAGAGCGGCGAAGGGACCATTTTTGGCGGAAAGTCCAAGATATTTAATTATTTTGCTCGATTTATTTCTCTAGTCCATTGCCGCACAAGAGAATGATACATTATACTTATTGGACCTAAGGGATGTCCGCAATCGCAGCTCCATCCTCAATCACAAGCAAGGAAACGATATGGAAATCAAAAAAGACCGCGTAGTCACCATCGATTATTCCCTCCGCGACGATACGGGAAGGCTCATCGATTCATCCGAGGGAGCAGAGCCTCTCGTGTATCTCCATGGGAATGAAAATATTATCCCGGGTCTCGAAAAAGAGCTCGAAGGCAAGAATCCCGGCGACTCGATCGCGTGCAGCATCGCTCCGGAAGACGCCTACGGCGATCGAGACGAGGCCCTTGTGTTCAAGGTTCAGAAAAAGGACTTCGGCGAGAACGTCGAGGTCGCGCCAGGCATGCAGTTCGAGGCGCACGGCGAAAACGGCGTACAGATCGTCTCGGTGGTCAAAATCGAAGGCGAGGATGTCACGCTCGACGCGAACCACCCGCTTGCCGGCGAGACCCTCCATTTCGACGTGAAGGTCGTCGATGTCCGCGAAGCCACCCCCGAAGAGCTCGAACACGGTCATGTGCACGGAGAGCACGACGACTGCGACGATGACTGCGATGGCGACTGCGCGGGTGATGGCGACTGCGATGAAGGCTGCTGCAGCTGAACCGCATCGTCGATATTGCATTCTCCTGTGACAGGCATGTATGAAATTCTTTTCAAAAGTGCGTGTCCGGTTTCTTGATATTGCGATCTTCGGTCTGGCTGCCGTTCTGGTGGTGGGAACCTCGCTTCTGGTTCTGGATCGCCAGAGCGGTACTCGTTATGTCCAGATAACAGGTGAAACCGGCGAATGGATCGCTCCTCTCGACAAAGACGCCGAATTCGAGATACCGGGTCCGCTCGGCATCAGCATCGTGCACATCCATGACGGAACAGCAGCCATAGAGGAATCTCCCTGCAAAAACAAGCTCTGTATTCTGTCCGGCGCGATCTCTGAGCCGAATCAGTGGGTGGCCTGTCTGCCGAACAAGGTCTTCGTGCGAATTATGAGCAGCGGCGGCAGCAAGGATGAGGGAGGCGTCGATGCAAGCGCCTTCTAGTCGTTCGGAGGAAAGCCTGCGCTCGCGCTTCGCAAATCGCTCCGATGTGACGGCGCTGTTGGCCGCGTTTTGTTTCTTCCTTTCTACTATTGAGTATATGCTGCCGAAGCCCCTCCCTTTCATGCGGCTCGGCATCGCGAATCTGCCCATACTGCTGGCAGTGGATTTTTTGCCTTTCAAGTGGTTCCTCGTGCTGGTTGCCGCAAAAGTGGTCGGCATGAGCATCGTGTCGGGCACGCTCTTTTCGTATGTGGCGCTGTTCAGCCTGGCGGGGACGATGGTTTCGGCACTCGTAATGCGCGGTGTACGGCGCGTGGGCCGGCAGGCTGTATCGCTGGTCGGTGTTTCGATTGCGGGAGCAGTAGCATCGAACGCGACGCAGATGCTGATCGCACGCTTTGTCATCTTCGGCGAAGTGGCATGGCTGATTGCGCCGCTCTTTCTGCTGACGGGGCTCATCACCGGCACGCTGATGGGATTTTTCGCCGAATATTTCGTCGAACACTCGAACTGGTATGCGTATGCGACGGGCGCCTCGGAGATGTCGGCTACCGAAGGTGGGTCCGACATAGGCCTGGGGGTGGACTCGGCAGACAATGGCCTATGGGATGGTGTGCCTAGGGGAGCCGGCAGGACCGGTAGGACCGGCGGGGACACAGCGCCGTCGGGAAAGGCAGACGCGCAGGACGGAACCGAGCGGCAGGGCGCAAGAAAAGCGAGCCGATCCGTGCGGCGCCGGCGCTACGAGGCTCTGATCGAGCCATGGGTGGCGGCTGTGCTCGGCGTAATGATCGCCGTGGTCTTTCTGTTGCAGCAGGGCCTGTTTGTCAAAACCTTGTTCCTTCTTCTGTTTATTCTCTGGACCTGGGGTGCGGGCAAGCGCTTTTCGCTCATTTCCACCCTGATCGTAATGGTAGGAATCGTCGCGACGAATCTCCTCATTCCGTCGGGGCGCGTGCTCCTCAGACTCGGTCCCATTGTCATCACCGAAATGGCGCTCAGCGAAGGACTTTCCAAGGCACTGACCTTCGAAGGGCTCATGTATCTTTCCAAGGCGGCCATCATGCCGGGGCTTCATTTCCCAGGGAAGTTCGGCGCAATCATCGCAGAGGCCTTCCAATATTACGACCATATCATCGAGTATCGGGGCAGGGTGCATGCAAAGACGGCAGTGCGCGACATCGATATGCTATTGCAGAATATCTGGCTGGACGCACGGTTCGCAGGCCCCTCTGCAGAGCAAGCGGTCCACGCTGCCGGCACGGCCTTCCTTTCAAGACAATCCCGCACTCGTAGATCCTTCGTTTTTGCGCTCATCATTTTTACAATTGTTGCGGGCATACTGATTGCAGCGAAAACTGCCGCAATCTGATTCAGTAAAACGACGCGGCAAATAGGGTGGCAGAGGGCCGCCACAGGCCATACATCGGCTCGCCCTCGTGTGCACGCTTTCCGCCAAACCCTGCGGGCGCCCTCGTGTGTGCGCCATCTGGCAAAATCTGCGCGCGCCTCATGTGGACGCGCCATCGGTATAGTTTTCTCGCTTATCTTACCACAAAACTGACAAGCTTATCCGGCACGACAATCACTTTGACGATTTCCTTGCCGGCGAGCCAATCGGCTATTTTCTCTGCAGTCTTCGCCATTTCGATGAGCTGCTCTTTGGGTGTGTTTGCAGGCGCGGTGAATCTGCTGCGCACCTTACCGTTGACCTGCACGACAATTTCCTTCTCCTCGTCGTGGGTAAGCTCTTCGCGGTAGACAGGCCATGGGGCCTTCGAAACCGAACCTTCGTGGCCAAGCTTTGCCCAGAGCTCTTCGCCGAGGTGCGGTGCATAGGGAGCGACTAGAAGCACAAAGGGCTCCCAGGCAGCGCGTGGCATACTCTCGAGTTTGGCTAGTTCGTTCGAGTAGATCATCATCTGCGAGATCGCAGTGTTGAAATTCAGGGTGGCCGTATCGTTCGTCACTTTCTTGATGGTCTTGTGAAGAAGCTTTTCAAACTCGGCCGACAAGGGTTCCTCGACCACGGGGCGTTCGGAGAGGGCCCAGAGGCGTTCGAGGAAACGCGAGACACCCACAAGGCCGGCCGTCGACCATGGCTTGGAAACCTCGAGTGGGCCCATGAACATCTCGTAGACGCGCATGGTGTCTGCACCGTAGTTCTCGACGATATCGTCGGGATTGATGACGTTCCCGCGGCTTTTGGACATCTTCTGGTTGTCTTCACCGAGGATCATGCCCTGGTTCACGAGACGCACGAAGGGCTCGTCGGTGTTCACCAGCCCCAGGTCATAGAGCACCTTGTGCCAAAAGCGGCTGTACAGAAGATGCAGAACCGCATGCTCGGCGCCGCCCACGTAGAGATCGACGGGCATCCAGTAGTCGATCTTGGAGCGGTCCGCAAAGGCCTTGGGGTTGTGCGGATCGAGGTAACGCAGGAAATACCAGCAGGAACCGGCCCACTGGGGCATGGTGTTGGTCTCGCGTTTGGCGGGGCCGCCGCAGTGGGGGCAGGTGGTGTTGACCCATTCGGGGATGGCAGCAAGCGGGGAATCGCCCGTGCCGGTTGGGGCGTAGGATTTCACCTCGGGCAGGGTAAGAGGAAGGCTTTCTTCAGGGAGAGGCACAATGCCACATTTTGGGCAGTGAACGACGGGAATGGGCTCGCCCCAGTACCGCTGGCGGCTGAAGAGCCAGTCGCGGAGTTTGTAGTTGACGGCTTTCTTGCCGATGTTGCGCTCTTCGAGCCAGTCTGTAATGCGGGTTTTGAATTCGGCGGTGGAAAGGCCGTCGAATTGGCCCGAATTCACCGCAATGCCTTCCGCGTCGTTGCAGGCTTCCGGTTCTCTATCGAAGGGGCCGGTTTCGTCTGGCCTGGCGACGACCTGGATGATAGGCAGCTTGAATTTCTTTGCGAAATCCCAGTCGCGCGAGTCGTGCGCGGGCACAGCCATGATGGCTCCGGTCCCGTAGGAGATAAGGACGTAGTCGCTGATCCATATGGGTATGCGTGCGCCGTTGACGGGATTGATCGCATAGGCGCCCGTAAAGACGCCGGTTTTGTCCTTAGCGAGGTCGGTGCGCTCGAGGTCGCTCTTCGCCGCGGCCTCCTCGATGTAGGCCTCGACGGCCGCATGCTGCGCTGGAGTAGTTATGTGGGGCACAAAGGGATGTTCCGGCGCCAAGACCATATAGGTGGCGCCGAAGAGGGTGTCGGGACGGGTCGTGAAGATTTCGAGTGCCTCGTCGTATCCCTCGATGGGAAAGCGCACGGTCGCACCTTCGGATCTGCCGATCCAGTTCCGCTGCATGAGCTTTATGGGTTCCGGCCAGTCGAGTTTGTCGAGATCGGCCAAGAGGTGCTCAGCGTACGCGGTGATCTTGAGCACCCACTGGCGGATGCGCTTGCGGACGACTTTCGTGCCGCAGCGGTCACAGTGGCCATCCTTGACCTCCTCGTTGGCGAGCCCAGTCTTGCAGGACGGGCACCAGTTGATGGGCATCTCGGCCTCGTAGGCCAGGCCTTTCTTGAAGAGCTGGAGGAATATCCACTGAGTCCACTTGTAGTATTCAGGATCGCAGGTAACCACTTCGCGCGACCAGTCGTACGAAAAACCGAGCGATTTGATCTGCGTGCGAAATCGATCGATGTTCGCGTAGGTGGTCACTGCGGGGTGAGTGCCGGTCTGAATCGCATAGTTTTCGGCGGGAAGCCCGAAGGCATCGAATCCCATGGGGTGTAGGACATTGTAGCCGTTCATTCGCAGGTAGCGGCAGTAGATATCCGTGGCGGTGTAGCCTTCGGGGTGGCCGACATGCAGCCCTGCACCCGAGGGATAGGGAAACATGTCGAGCACATAGCGGCGTTTTTCCTTTGGAAAGCGTTCATCCTCGAACGCGCGGAAGGTCTGCTCGTCCTCCCAGCGCTGCTGCCACTTTTTTTCGATGTCTTTGAACGGGTATTTGGCCATATGTCCTTTCTCCTGCTGTGAAAACAATGCACCAATATTGCTAGGATACTATCCAACCAACGTAGAGATGGCAAGGGTACTGATTCCTTATCATCATCGTAAGTCTGTGGATCTAATTTTTTTAGGGAGTATCGTTACGCCTTATGTGGAATTTTTCCTTAAGACTACAAGAGCTACGCCTGCGAGCAGCAGTCCCACGACCAGCGGCCATTTGGGCTTTTTTCGAGTGTGAAGAATCGCAAAGGGGATTGGGGCCTCCGGATCGCCGTCCACGGCGATGCCATGCTCGAGCGCAAGAGCCTTTATATTGAGGAAATGCAGGGCTGGAATACCGCATCTGAGGTAGTAACCGAGCAACCCCTCACCCACACTGAGGGCGTCCCCCTCTGTTGTGGTGGCAGCACCCGCCCCGGTTAGTCTGCTCGGCTCCGCCTGCTTGTCCTGTGCTGGAGGAAGAATAAGGCCAGGCTTGCGCTCAAGCGACGATGGATCACTGCCGAAATTGATCTCCGCCCCGTCACTATTCTACTCTGCTTTGCCCTGATGTGCGACGGCCTCAGCCGCAGCCCTGACGGCGGTTTCATCGGCCAGATAATAGTGCCTAAGGGGCTTGAGCGCCTTGTCGAGCTCATAGACGAGGGGAATCCCCGTCGGAATGTTGAGATCGACAATCGCCTCGTCGCTTATGGAATCGAGGTATTTCACGAGCGCTCGCAGGGAATTGCCGTGCGCAGCGATAATGACGCGCTTACCTCCCCTAATATCGGGAGCAATGGCGTTGTGCCAGAGTGGCATAAACCGCTCGATCGTATCCTTGAGGCTCTCCGCCAGGGGAAGCTCCGACGCTGCGAGCCCGACATATCGTCTGTCGTTGCCGGGAAACCGTGGATCGTCCGGGCTGAGCTCCGGCGGTCTTATGTCGAAGCTCCGTCGCCAGATGTGCACCTGCTCCTCGCCGAATTTCCGCGCGGTTTCGGCCTTATTGAGGCCCTGCAGTGCCCCGTAGTGCCGCTCGTTGAGGCGCCACTCCTTGCGCACGGGAATCCACTGCATGTCCAACTCGTCCAAGACGAAGTTGAGCGTGCGGATCGCGCGCTTCAGCACCGAGGTATACGCGACATCGAAGAGGAATCCTGCCGCTTTCAGCCCCTTGCCGCACGAAATTGCCTCCTCGACGCCTTTGGCCGACAGATCCACATCGGTCCAGCCGGTAAACCGATTCTCCTTATTCCATTCGCTCTCTCCATGTCTTACGAGCACCAATATGTACATCGAATCTCCTTCCGTGCGCAGCAACCGCACGCACAAAAGCGTATCAGACGCGCAACGCGTTTCTATCTACCGATTAACTGAGGCTCTTTCAAAAGTCGGTTACTTTTGAAATTGGCTCAGTTAGTTGAAATATATGAAAAAGGGCGCGCGCCTTCAAATAGCGCACAGACTCTGATATGGCGACCGATTCATCGGAAGGGCGGGGCGCGCACACCCAGGCCCCATATCCGCGATGGCCCTATCTTGCAGTGCGCTGCATGGCGCCGCGGATCCTATCCATATGCCGCGCTTCACAAAGAAGGCGAACTCGGGACCTTTGCCTCCTGTTCCGAAGCGCCTCTTCATACGCCAGTTTTCATCCCCGGCCTCTTGCTTTTATTGAAATATTTTAATATAAATATATCTATATAAATCGGTCTGATGTATAGAGGAGAATTCAAATGGCACGATACATTATCGTAGGCGGCGTCGCAGGCGGGGCTTCGACCGCGGCTCGGCTCCGCAGGCTCAACGAGCACGCGGAGATTGTCCTATTCGAGCGCGGCGCACACATAAGCTACGCCAACTGCGGCCTGCCCTATTACGCAGGCGACACTATCAAGGAACGCGAACGGCTCTTCGTTATGACGCCCGAAAAATTCAAGGCATGGCTCAATATCGATGTGCGCGTCCGTACCGAGGTGACTGCCATCGATCGCGTGGCGAAGAAGATTCAGGCACGAGAACTGGACAGCGGCCGCGAATACGCGCTCGAGTACGACGCGCTCGTGCTGTCGCCCGGAGCGGACCCGATCAAACCGCCCATCCCCGGCATCGAAGACGCACGCATTTTCACACTTCGTTCAGTGAGCGATATCGACCATATAAAAGAGTACCTCGACACCAAACGCCCGGAGCGGACCATCGTCGTGGGTGGTGGTTTCATCGGCCTCGAAATGGCCGAGAACCTGCATGCGCGCGGTTCATTCGTCACCATCGTGGAAGCGCTCGATCAGGTGATGAACCCCATCGATTTCGAGATGGCGGCACTCGTCCATCAGCACCTCAAACAGAAAAACGTCGAACTCTACCTCAACTCTGCGGTTTCGAAATTCGAAGAGGCCGGTTCGCGGATCGTCGCGGTCCTTGCCGACGGAACGCGCCTCGACGCCGACATGATCGTGCTCTCTATCGGTGTCCGTCCCGAAACAGGCATCGTCAAGGCTGCCGGGCTCGAAACAACGCCAAACGGCGCGATTCTCGTCAACGAAAACCTGCAGACGAGCGACCCCGCAATCTATGCTCTAGGCGACGCCATCGCCTTTCCGCATCCCGTGCTCGGCATGGCGATGCCCGTGCCGCTCGCAGGCCCTGCGAACAAACAGGCGAGGGTGGTTGCTGACAACATTGTCAAAGGCCCTGGCACCCGCCGCTGGAAGGGCGCAATCGGCACCTCGATCGCCAAGGTCTTCGACATCACCGCGGCTGCTGCGGGCGTGGCCGAAAAACTCCTCAAGAAGAACAACATCCCCTGCATGTCGATCATCACCCACGGTTCGAGCCACGCGGGCTACTATCCCGGAGCCCAGCCCCTCACCATCAAGACCATTTTCTCGCCCGACGGGACGCTCCTCGGGGCGCAGGTCGTGGGGTACGACGGTGTCGACAAGCGCATTGATATAATTGCCGATTACATACGCCGTAAAGCAAAGGTGACGGAGCTCGGCGAAATCGAGCACGCCTACGCGCCGCCCTTCTCCAGCGCCAAGGATCCCGTCAACATCGCGGGGATGGTGGCAGAAAACGTACTAGCGGATTTAAGCCGTCATCTGCAATGGCATGAAGTAAAAGCCTTCCGAGAAAAGGGTGGTTTCGTGCTCGATGTGCGCACTCCGGAAGAGTTCTTCCTCGGCGCCATCCCCGGTGCGGCGAACATTCCTCTCGACGAGCTGCGCCAAAGGCTCGGTGATATCCCGCGGGACCAGGAAGTGCTGATATACTGCGGCGTCGGACTCCGCGGCTACCTTGCAGAGCGAATCTTACGACAACATGGTTGGACAGCTGTCTACAATTTGTCCGGCGGCTATAAGACATGGGAGATCGCAACCGAGCCTCAGTCCCACAAGGGCGTCTACAAGCCAGGCCTCGCAGGCCTTCAGTTCGGTCTAGCCAAGGGCTCACAGGAACTTCTGCACACGACCTTCGCGGAAGGTTCCGGCATGCCCGAATCGCTCGCCGCGAAGCGCCAGACAGTCGTCCAGGTCGACGCCTGCGGCCTCCAGTGCCCCGGCCCCATCATGCGCCTCAAAACCGAAATCGACAAACTGCCCGAAGGCGGCCGCGTGGTCATACGCGCGACCGATCCAGGATTCGTCCGCGACGCGGGAGCATGGTGCAAGGTCACTGGCAATCTGCTCATTTCGATGGAGGAATCGAACGGCACGTACACCGCGATGATCGAAAAAACCGTCAGGCAGAGCGCCATGGCAGCGGCACAGGCAGCGGCAACCGTGGGCGGTGCGCCCTTCGTCCAAATGACGCCCAAGGGCGCGACCTTCATCGTATTCTCGAACGACTTCGATCGCGCCCTCGCGAGCTTCGTACTTGCGAACGGGGCTGCCGCCGCTGGCAAGGATGTCACCATGTTCTTTACGTTCTGGGGGCTCTCGGTCATCCGCAAGCCGGACGCACCGAGCGTCGTCAAAGACTTCATGGGCAGGATGTTCGGCATGATGCTTCCCAAGCACGCAGGCGACCTTTCTCTCTCTCACATGAATTTCGGCGGTATCGGGCCGAAAATGATGAAATCGCGGATGAAAGCTAAGCGGATTGATGCGCTCGAAACCATGATGGCTCAGGCCCGCCAGGCAGGCATCCACCTCATCGCCTGCCAGATGTCTATGGACATTATGGGGGTCAAGCGCGAAGAGCTGCTCGACGGTGTCGAAATCGGCGGTGTCGCGACCTATATGGAAGCGGCGAGCAACGCAGGCGTAAACCTGTTCATTTGAAAAAAACCAAAGGCGGCTTACAGAAAGCGACTATCAAAATATCGCTGTCGAAAAGCCGCCAAGGTTATCTGCGCACCGCACGAAGCTTTTACGGAATTGGCTGCATCAGTTCGATCTCTTCGGGCGCAACACCGCCAAGACTTTGAAAGCTCATCTCGCCGGATGGCGGCCCGGATTCCTGGGCTTCCTGAATCTGTTCAGCCATCGTAAAAGGCTCGATCCATGGTTCGATGCCGGCCACCAGCTTCGGCACCGAGATGATCATCATGTCGCTCCAGAGGGGGACAGTGAACTCTTGCTCGATAGTCGTGTTGTCGTCAAAAATAGTCACCTGAATAGTATGCCGCTGTCCCTGGACCAGGGCTCTATCGCGGTCTCCCGGATAATATTCGGCGGATTCCTGGTTGTCTATCGAGACTTCCATGCCATCGATGGCGCTGTATGAACCATCGGGCGCATCTTTATTGTCGATGAGAATCGTATGTCGCCTGCCGGTAAGAACCATCAGCACCATGATCAGAATATACACAACCAGCAGTCCGCCCTGCACGAGACGGCGACGCTTCTTGGACTGGGGGGCACTTTTTGTAGTTACAGTGTCGTTCATGGCTGCCCTCCATTTCCCTTCACGGAGTCATTCTGGGGCCCGTGCAAACCAAGGCGCGCGTCCGAAGCGGCTCTCCTCGTTCTCCATGCGTAGAGTACGAGCGAAAGCGCAATGACACCATAGCCGATGAACTGGCGGAAATACTCGCCGATCATCGCCGACCCAAAGAGATTCTGTCCTGCGAGCGGCGACACCACAAACATGGCGTGCAACAGCATGACGCCCACGAACACGTTGACGATGCTGGCATGCGTGACCGAAGCACCACCGACAAGGATCGCGGCCACCGCGAAGAATCCCGTCTGATCGTGGGCATTGTAGGTCGCAAGGTTTCCCATATTCTGAAGAAAGATGATCTGCCCGGCGCAGGCCAACACCGTCGAGATGATAATCGCCACGATGCGCGTCTTTTCGACGGGAATGCCGGCCGCTTCCGCCACTGCCATATCCTGGCCCACGGCCCGCATATCCTGCCCCAGCTTCGTCTTCTTGAACCACACCACGAACACACACAGAAGTGCGATGATAATGAACGTCACGAGGGGAATCGTGTACCCGGCCACGCGCAGCATGACGATATTGTCGAGCGACTGCCGCACCGATTCGAGGTTGAGCGTGTTGCGGATGCCGTAGCCGCGCGACAGCACGATGGCCCTGTTGCGCATGGGTATGACCGAGCCCAGCATGTACATCACGAAAAACTGGTAGATACCGTTGATGAAGAAGGCCAGGATATAGCCTGTGACCATCTCGCGGCCCTTCGCCCTGTTCATGACGAGCCCGGCGATCGATCCCAGCAGCACCGCAATCGGCAAGCCCACCAACAGGGCGAACACAAGACCCTGCCAGTTCGCTATGCCGTAGTTTACGGCAAAAATGAGCCCGATCTGGCCGGCCATCGCGCCTAGCGTCATGCCGAAGTTCAGACCCATGCCTGCGTAGATCGGCAAGAGGAGCGCCAGCACGAGGAAGGAGTTCCGCCCCAACCTCGTGATGATTTCCTGCACGATATACTTGATCGAAAGGCCCGAGGGCGGAATCGCAACCAGCGTAATGATGACGAAAATGATGACGACCGCATACCGCGAGAACAACGTCGTAAGTCTTTTCTGTGCGCTCATTTTGACACCTTTATCTTGCGCGTGAGCGCGTAGAGAATCATGCCGTTCGATACGATAATCCGTATGACCTCCGACATGTCTGTCTGTAAAAGCGAGTTGATCACCGAGGGCGTCATGGTCAGAAGCCCCTGGAACAGAATAGTTCCCACAATCACATTCACCATGCTCGCCTTGTTGATGCTCGCCCCTCCGATCAGGATCGCCGCGACCGCAGGAAAGACCATTGGGCTGGGCGCAGTGTAGAGCTGGATAAAGCCGAAGCTCTGCTCGTACACGATGATCCCCACCGCCCCCAAGAACGTCGAAATGATGATGGAGATCGTGCGCATCTTGTCGACATCGACGCCCGAAGCGCGAGCGAAGTCAGGGTTAGAGCCCACCGCCGTCATGGCCGTGCCGGTTTTGGTGCGCAAAAACAGCCACATCAGAAACGCGAACAGCGCAACAAACAGCAGAAGCCCCGTCGGAAACACAAAGAACTGGCCTATCCGGATGGCCAGAAAGTCATTGAGTATATGCAGCCAATAATTCTCCACAGAAATGGTCGTACGCAGGCCCTTGCCCGCATAGCCCCACACCATTGTCGGATTGCTGTATGGCAGGATGAGCCACATGATGCACATGAACATAATGAACGAAAAACCCACGTACATCGCGATGGTCATCTCCTCGCCCTTTACTTTGTTGAGGAGTTTGGCGTATAACCAGCCAAAGATGATCGAAAACGGCGTCGCCAGCGCGATGGCCCCCAAGAAACCCAGCATCCCGTGAAGCTCGAATTGCAGCGACAGCGTCGCACCGAGAAGCCCTGAGACCAAGCCCAGCGCGAGGCCAAAATTCAAGCCACAGCCCGACTGGATCATCGGCACCATCGCGAGCACCATGATGGCGTTCTGTCCAAAGCGATTCAGCACATCGGAGATCGACGCGTCGAGACGGACATTGACAAAGGGCGCCATGATGAAGAGCCCCACCAGAAAGAAGAATATGATGATGCGCGGCCATCCGAAATCCTGAATAAATGTTTTGAGATTACGCATTGACGGCCTCCTCCACTGCGACGCCGGACATAAGGAGACCGAATTCGGAGATATCCGCCGTCGGCGGCAGGATACCGGCGATTCTGCCCTCGTCGACGATGGCGATGCGGTCGCAGATCGAGCGCAGCTCCTCGAGTTCACTCGACACCATGACGATGGTCGTTCCGAAGTCGCGGTTGTAGTGGTGCAGCGTGTCGAGCACGAGCTTCTTCGCGCCCACATCGATGCCGCGCGTCGGCTCCGATACGAACATCAGCCGCGGCTTGATCGCAAACGCCTTCGCAAGGCAGATCTTCTGCTGATTGCCGCCCGACAGCTCCTTGGCTTTCTGCTTCGTGCTCGTGCACTTGATGTCGAGGAGTCTTACATATTCTTGACAGAGTTCTTCCATCGCCTTCTCGTCTCTCAAAGAAAAAAGGCCAAGCGGCATCTTCTTCAGATACTGTCTATGCACCTGTATGGCAGTGAAGGCGATGTTCCATTCAAGGCTCTCGTCCAGCAAAAGCCCGACCCCGCGCCTATCCTCCGAAACAAAGGCCATTCCCATCGCCAGCGCTTTGGCCGGGTCGTTGAGGGGGACACTCTTACCGTCCAAGGTCACTTCGCCGCCGGCCGGAAACAGGCCCATGATCCCATTGGGGATACCAAGCTTACCCTGCCCCGCAAGCCCACCGATGCCGAAGATTTCCCCCTTCCGCACATCAAAGGACACATCGCGCACCGTTTCGCCGGGCATATCGACCCACAGGTGCCGCACACTGAATATGGTCTGTCCTAAATTCCGCGCTTCGGCACGCTTCCCGGCCTCACCAAGAGAACGACCGACCATCCAGGATGCAACATCACGCATGCCGATGTTCTCGTTGACCGTATCCTTGACGACATGGCCGTCGCGGAGCACCACGATGCGGCTCGCGATGGCCAAGACTTCCTGAAGACGGTGGGAAATGAAGATAATCGCGATACCTTCCGAAGCGAGGCGTTTGAGTGTCTTCAGCAGCACTTCGGCCTCCGATTCGGTGAGGACCGCGGTGGGTTCGTCGAGAATAAGAATCCGCGTCTGTTCGCGGTCGATCTCCCGGGCGATTTCGGTGAACTGCTTGTGGCCCACCGGCATCTCGGAGACCAGCATGTCGGGGTCGAGATCGACGCCGAGCTTGCTGATCGCCTTTTCGGCCCGTTCACGCATCTTGTCGCGCTCTAGTACGCTCATGCGCTCGCCGAACACGTCGTTCAGGATGGTTCTGCGCATAGGTTCGCGGTTGAGCACGATATTCTCCGTCGTCGTAAAACCGGGTATCAGGCTGAATTCCTGATGCACCATGCCGAGACCTGCATCCAGCGCATCGAAGGGGCTCGAAAAATGTACCTCCGTCCCTCCGATCTTGATGCTGCCTTGAAAACCGCCGGTCTCCATAATGACGGGCATGCCGAAAAGAATGCGCATGAGCGTGGTCTTGCCTGCCCCATTTTCTCCTACAAGGCCCAAAATCTCACCCTCATGCAGATCGAAACTCACGTCATGCAGTACGACGTTTCCATAAAAATCTTTGGAAACATGCTCGATGGAGAGAAGGGAACTTCCATTCGTCATAGTCATTCCATTGTACACGGGTTTATGAAAAAAATGGCCCGTATCCCGACAACGCCTGAATACGGGCCGGAATGTGCTGATACAAAAGGAGGCTGCCCAAATCCTGGGCAGCCCCATACGCTAACCTAGTTGCTCATCTTGATGGTGTAGTACTTGTCGGGGACCTTCTGCTGTGTCGTAGGCAGATACCCTTTACCGAAAATGTAGGTATCCATATAGACAAGAATCTGGTTCCTTGCGCGAACACCGGTGCCCAAATCGACATAATAGGCACCGTTCCACTTGGCTCCTGGCGTGTACTTGCCGAGCGAATCGAACACGTCCTTCATGCTGTCTTTCTTGGCCTTGCCTTCGACGACTCTCTTTGCGAATTCGCCGAGCCCGGCGGTGACAGTGTAGCCATAGGAATATGCCCAGGTTCCGAACCGGCCGGCGCCACCCTTTGCGACGACGGCGGCTTCAACCGCTTTGAGAATGGCGGGGAAATTGCCCGCTTCCTTGGAGAGGTCGAGTCCGAGTGCGCCAGGATAGCCCATGAGCGGGGACGGAAGGTCGGCTTCCACAAAGTAGCCACCGTACGCGAGGAGCTGCTTGAGAAGCGGCTCGGTATGCGCATCGTTGGTGCAGAAGAACGCGGTGTCCTTGCCATACTTCTGGATCCACTGCGGCACTTTCTCGAGGATGAACTGCTGGGCGCCGGCAACACCGACGTCGGAAGTCGGGTCCGGTGCGGTCTCGAAGTAGAAATTCATGCCCAAGTCCTTGCATGCCTGCTCCATAATCGCGCGGCGGCGGCCGAGCGACTCATAACTCATGTGGCGGGGGAAGGAGATGTGCACGAAGTTCTTCGCGCCGAGCTGCTTGGCTGCCCATATGATGGTGTAGCCACGCGAGACGAAGTCCGCGGAGAGCGCGAGGTCTGCGGCTTCCTGAATGACGAGCGGGTCCTCATGCGGCTCCCCTGCGAGAAGGAGAATGTCCGGTCTCTTGGCGCGCACACGCTTGAAAGCCTCTGCAGTACCGGGGACCGACTGGTTGATGACGATCGCCTTCATGAGCGGGTCGTCGGCAAGCGCGACCACATTGGAGATGAATGTCTCCTGCTGTGACATGAAATCGTCAGGATACGTAATGTGCTGAATCATGCCGCCATCTTTGACGTTGCCATATTCCTCGATCAGCCGTTCGGCACCGCGCAGATCGTCCTCGGACTGAGAGACTGTCCCCGTCACCACGCCGATATGGAATTTGGCCTTGGCCTGCGCAAATACATCGGCGCCAACCACGAGGAAGGCAAGCACGAGTACCACTGCGACAAGTTTTTTCATAGAACCTCCTTTTCAATAGATAATGCAAAGGTAATTTTACACTCTTTAAAGCGCCCGTCAAGTATATTACGGGACTTTCCATCCTTCGCTGCGGCATATACAATAGAGTCGATGCAATTTTCCCGAAAACGCTTTGCGGCTGAGCTGTATTATTATTCGAACCAATTCGTCCTCTTTTTCGTCATGATCATCTCCCTGACCTCCGGATCATGGAAAAACGCGCTCGTCTCTTCGCTCATCGTGCTGGCCTTCATGCTCATCCAGACAGGCCTTCTCACCCTGCAGGGGCACATTCCGATACTGAGAATTCTATATTCGTTCATCACAGCGGCAGGCTACTCGATTCTACGCATGACGTTCTCCGATACGGCCTTCACGGAAACGGCCAACATACTTCTATGGGGCTCTTCGATCTACATCGCCGCGTTTCAGACGCTGTCGATGGTAGTTCGTCGGCCTTTGCTGAAGAAGTTCTCCGAAATCGCCCTCTCGCTGGGTTCGGCGCTCATTTTTATTCTTTTCTATGCATATCTGGACCTGCGCATCTCGCTGAACACTTCTTTTTTACAGGGAGAAATCGACGCGGAAACAATGGCGCAAGCCCTGCGCATCCAGTCGTTCCCCGCAGTATTCGAAAAATTCATACGTGCGCCGCAGCATCTGTTCGCGCTGTTCGGCGTCATCTCCTTCGATTTTCTGCTCCTGATGGCGCGGATGAGGGCTCTGACCCTCGAACACAGGCTTACGCGGTTCATCGAAATGCCCCAGGAGGCCAAACGCATCATCGAAGCTTCCCCGCAGCAATCCCAGAATGAAGTTGCCGAGGAACATCTAAGCCAAAGCCAGCCGCAGCCGCCGAGCACGGATGCGCCCGAGAGCCTTGCCATACAATCGCCCACAGCCTTCTTCGTGACCGTGGTCTCCTCGGACATCATCGGCTTTACAGACCTCTCGGAACAGCTGGGCCGCACCGAGGCGACGGCGCTGCTCAACCGCTACTATGGGCTATGGACCCAATGCGCAGGAAGCTACGGCGGGAGGATCGCCTCGCTTTCAGCAGACACCGTGGTGACGATATACGGCCTTGTCGATGCCGAGCGCAGTGCGGACCGCGCCCTCAACGCGGCATTTGCATTTCTTGAAGAGTTGGAAGGCCTAAAAGAGGATATGATTGTAAAGTCGCTTCCGAGTGATATAAAGGTGTCGCTAGGTATTCATTCGGGATTTGTGACCGCTGCGCTCCTCGGCCCGCCGGGGCAGCAGAGAATGAGCTTCTACGGCGACACCATCGCGATCGCGGCCAGGCTCGATTCGCTCTGCCGCGAGTTTCACCAGAGTCTTCTTGTGAGCCATGCGACATACCGCCGGCTCTCTTTGGAAAGCCAGGTGAAGCTCGAACGATTCAGCGAGGCGCTGCTCCGCAAGAGCACGCGCCCAATGCCCCTGTACTCCAAAAAACCATAAGTGGAGAGATACCGTGTCCAAGAAACCAGCAAAAAATCAAAGATGTGTTTTTTCTTCTGTTATGGGTGCGGCGATCCTTGTCGCAATGCTTTTCGCAGCCACCTCGTGTTCCGGGAACCTCGACGCCACGCTGAAAGGGGACGGCTCTGTCCGCGCTGCAGTCAGGCTCACTATTCCCGAAGCGCTGAGCGCGCGAGTGCGACAGTTCGTGGGTCTTGGCCTGAGCGAGCCACTCTTCAGCCCCGAGGCGGTGAAGAATCAGTTTGTAGGTCGCACGAGCATCAATCTCGTCGACGTATCTTCGCCTACTCCCGATATCCTCACCTCCGTGGTCTGGGTACAGAACCTCGACACGCTCATCGCCGACACGAGCCTCGTACCCCCAGGCATGATTCAGTACAGAAAAATACCTGCGCAAGGCACAGTTCCTGCAATGCGCGAACTTTCGGTCGAGCTCTCGAGAGAAAATGCCCCCTATATGCTCAAACTCTTTCCGGGCATCGATAGGCGCATCATCGACAGCCTGAGCCCCCCGGCGCTCGAGCCCGACCCGGTGACGGCCGACGAATATCGGCTCAATCTAGAACAAGTCATCATAGGAAAGAAGAACATGCCTGCCTTCGACGCCTGCTCGGTCGAAATCGTCATCACCGTGCCGAAGGCGATTGCATCAGCATCGGGAGGAAGCTTTTCGGGGGTAATCTTTCGCACGGAGCTGCCGCTCTTCGATCTACTGACGTTGGAGAAACCGATCGCGTTCTCGATGCGATGGCCGGAGTAAAGGGGGATATCGGTGCACCTTCAGCCGGCGCGGCCAATAGGATGCAGGTCCCGGTCGGGGCGCACGGCCGAAGCGCCGGCTGAACTGCGTCGGCGCGCTCAATAGAGCAAAGTTCCGGATCGCGACGCTGGCATTCACTTTGCCATCGGCGAACTATACTTTTGCGTTAGGGCTCTTCTTCGATCCGATATTCGACCCAGCGCACTCGTCCCTGCACGATTGCCTCGCGGACGCTCCGTTCCACCGGACTTAAAGAAGAGTGCCCTGTCTTCACTTCTATGAACACGATTTCGTGCACCATGCCTTCGTCCGCGCCGCAAAACGCCACAAAATCCACGGGTTTGCCGATAAACCGTGCATCGGAAGGATTCACGGGAAAATCGGGCAGCCACGGCGCTATCTGTTCCGATATTTGCCCCGAAAGCACGGACCGCGACCTCTCGACTGCGTCCTTCCGAGCCAGCTCCATCCGGTCGCGCTCGGTGAGCTCCGCCTCGAGGTGCCCTCGGTTTTTCCCCAGCCGGTAGGCCAAAACTCCCGCAACAAGAATAGCGGCCGACACTACCACGAGAATTGCCATGAGCCACGGTGAAAGGGACCACGACTGAGCCTGAATTCCAAAACCACTCATGCATCCAGCATAAACGCAGCCTTCTTTTAAAAAAAGCCTCTAAGAAAAGCCGCCGATTCCGGAGCGCCGTACCGATTCCGGGTGCACAAAATCGAAAAACGGCCTTATAATGAAAAAACTCATCACGAACCCTCGGAGAAAATTCATGAGCACGATAATGCAAGCACCCTCGTATGTGAAAAACGAGCGTCTCCTGACCTGGGTCTCCACCATGCAGGCCCACTGCAGGCCTGATTTTGTTTACTGGTGCGATGGTTCAGAACAAGAGCGCGAGACCATATGCCGTTCGCTTGTCGCCTCGGGCACCTTCATCCCCCTCAATCCTGAAAAACGCCCCAACTCCTTCCTTGCGCGGTCCGACCCCAGCGACGTAGCCCGCGTCGAAGACCGTACCTTCATCTGCAGCCGGCGTAAAGCAGAGGCCGGCCCCACCAACAACTGGATGGACCCGCAGCAGATGCGGGATATCCTCGAGACGCTCTTCGAAGGATGCATGCGCGGCCGCACTATGTACGTCATCCCCTTTTCCATGGGCCCTATCGGCTCTCCAATGTCGTATATCGGCGTAGAGCTCACCGACTCCCCCTACGTTGTTGAGAATATGCGGATCATGACCCGAATGGGTCGAAAGGTGGTCGAGGCCCTCGGCGAAACCGGAGCGTTCGTGCCCTGCATGCACTCCGTCGGAATGCCTCTGGAACATGGGCAACAAGATGTCCCCTGGCCCTGCAATACAGAGACGAAGTACATTGTTCACTTTCCCGAAACCCGGGAAATCTGGTCCTACGGCTCCGGCTATGGAGGCAACGCCCTTCTCGGGAAAAAATGCTTCGCGCTGCGCATTGCGTCGGTCATGGCGCGCGATCAGGGATGGCTCGCGGAGCATATGCTCATCCTGGGCGTCGAGTCTCCCGAACATGAAAAGACATATGTCGCTGCTGCATTTCCGAGCGCGTGCGGCAAAACGAATTTCGCGATGCTCATACCGCCCAAGTCCTTCGAGGGCTGGAAAGTCACCACCGTCGGCGACGACATCGCATGGATTCACATCGGCAAAGATGGCCAGATGCGTGCCATAAACCCAGAGACCGGCTTTTTTGGAGTCGCGCCCGGCACATCCGAAAACTCCAACCCCAACGCGATGGCTACGATCCGGGCAAACACGATCTTTACGAACTGCGCACTCACCCCGGATGGCGATATATGGTGGGAAGGCATGAGCAAGACCCCACCGGAAGGTCTTATCGACTGGCAGGGGAAACTCTGGGATCCAGCCTCCGGCAAACCTGCCGCACATCCCAACGCCCGATTTACCGCACCCATCAAGCAATGCCCCTCTATCGACCCCGAGGTGGAGAACCCCGAAGGAGTGCAGATCAAGGCGTTCATCTTCGGCGGACGCAGAAGCACCGTGTATCCGCTTGTCTATCAGTCATTCAACTGGATCTACGGCGTGTATCTCGCCGCAACCCTCGGTTCCGAGACCACGGCCGCCTCGACGAGCACAGTGGGGCATGTGCGGCGCGATCCCTTCGCCATGCTTCCCTTCTGCGGCTACAACATAGCCTCATATTTCAACTACTGGCTGAACGTCGGCCGCTCAAACGGCAATCCTCCACGTATTTTCGGCGTAAATTGGTTCCGCAAGGACAAGGACGGCAATTTCCTGTGGCCAGGCTTCGGCGAAAACATCCGAGTCCTCAAGTGGATCGTCGAGCGCGCAAACAACCATGGCAAGGCCATCGAAAGCCCAATCGGCTGGATGCCCCGCTATGAAGATATCTGCTGGAACGGCCTGGATTTCTCGAAAGAACGCTTCAAGGAGCTTATGTCCGTGGACCGAGATCTATGGGCAAACGAGATACTTTCTCATGAAGAACTGTTTATGAAACTTTACGACCGCCTGCCCAAGGAACTCATCTTCGTGCGCGAGCTCATGCTTTCGAGCCTGTGGCGCGCACCCGAGCACTGGGAGTTTGCAACGGTGAGCCCACATATGTATAATGAATGAAAGTAAGGCTCATTCGATACTCCCCAAAGGAGGGTTAAAATGCGTATTGTCTATATTATTCTTTTAATAGTCCTGATCATCGCCGTGGTAGTGTTTGCGGTGCAGAACAGCGGGCCCATCACTGTGGCCTTTTTGGGATGGTCCGCGAACGCATCCATGTCCATTGTGCTTGTCATAACCCTTGCAGCCGGCATTGTGCTCGGCATGCTTCTTCTTCTGCCTTCGGTATGGAAGCAAATGCGCTCGCTTACCGCTCTGAAGAAAAAAGCGCATGAAAGCACCACCGCAGGGACGCAATCCCCGTCTCCGACCGAAACCGCCTCGGATAAACAAGCATCCCAGGACGCATCACAGGCGGAACGCGCACCATGATTGTCAGTACCATGGTGATTGCCAGTATCACCATGAGTACCGGCAGCGCTTAGAGTGCCGGTACCGCACAAAAAGGCCGCCCGAGAAATAATTCCCGGCAGCCTTTTTACTCCAATGTGAGCCGTGAAAGAACCTTTAACTACTTGGTCCCTTTGTCTTTACTCGGCTCTTTTTCTTTGGTGGAATTAGTAGAAATTTTTAACGCCTTGTAGAGAGGGCAGTAGGAAATCAAGCTCGTAATAGCAAGAATTACTGCGATAACCCCCAGAATCCAGGCCCATGCGCCCTGCACAACTCCGATCAAGATAAAAATCGCGATTACAATTGCGGCAACGAGCCGAATTGTCTTGTCGTTTTTCCCAACATTCTGTTCCATTCGTATTCCTCCTTGTTTGTCTGAAATACTAAATAGAAATATACAAAAAATCCGACAAATTTCAAAATGTGCAGCGTACTGGGACAAAACTTATTCATTATACCGAAAGTGAATGGATTTTATTGACATTTCGTTACAGGACATGCGCCGCAGAAACTGGACAACCGGCAACCTGGGCGCAGTCATTGTCACGGGCGATGCCTTAGTCGACCATTCTTTGTGTGGGGCTGCGTTGATCGGAAGGCTCCTCGAGGCTCGGAGATATCGCGTCGGGATCTTGAGCAGCCCCGATCCGGACGATCCGGAAGCATTCCGCATGTTCGGTAAGCCAAGGCTCGCCTTTCTCGGCACTGTTGGCGCCCTCGATTCGATGGTGTCTTCATATAGCGCGAATAAAACCACGGTCAAAAGACCAATTTGAGCCGGGCTGAGGCCTCTCAATCTGCATGAGGGCAGACGGAACAATCGGTAAAAGCAGGCTCGGGTACGTAAACGTGCGCCCGGACCGTGCAGCAATCGTGTTATTAAAACCTCTGCCAGCAGGCCTACAAATGAGTACTTGTGATTCTCGGAGGGATCGAGGCATTCCTCTACGGCGGCTTGCTCACTACGACTACTGGTCCGACACCTAAAAAGGTCACCGTGCCTTTGCAGAATCGTTCAGGATTCAGTATCGCAACACCAACCCATGGTCCGCGAAACTGTTGGTCGAGCCTTGCGACGACCGATTCCTTGTACAGGAGCCGGCCGAATTTCCTTTATCCCACAGAGAATTCGACGACGTGTACGAACTTCATTTCCGGCACGAGTGGCACCTATGTACCAGCAATTCGGCGGCGTGCCGGCCCTCGCCGAAGTGAAATTCTCGCTCGTATCCTTGCGAGTCTGCTTCGGCGGCTGTTCGTTCTGCGTCCTTTCCTTCCACGGAGGCCGCGTCGTCGCCTCGCGCATCATTGAATCGGTCGTAAAGAAATCCGAAAAGCTCACCCAAATCCCCGACTTCAAAGGTTACATCTACGACGTCGGCGGCCCAACACCAACTTGCGCGGCCCCGCCTGCGCCAAAATGGCCAAGCACGGCGCCTGCGTAGACCGGCGCTGCCTCGCGCCACTTCCCTGTCTAAACCTCGAAGTCGACCACCACGAATATCGCGAACTATTGCGGCAGTTGCGGAACCTGCCCGGCGTCAAGCGCGTCTTTATACGCTCGGGCATCCGCTATGACTACCTCATGCTCGACAAAGACCAGGGCTTTTTCAGCGACCTTGTTCAGTACCATATTTCAGAGCAGCTTAAGGTCGCCCCCGAACACGTCTCAAGGCGCGTTCTTGAACTCATGGGTAAGCCGCTGCTCGAAAGCTTCGACCGGTTCTCCGAAGAATATTTCCGCCTCAACAAGAAATTCGGCAAAAACCAGTACCTGATCCCCTATTTCATTTCCGGGCATCCCGGCGCCACCCTCGAGGACGCCCTCGAACTTGCCCTCTACCTCAAGCGTTTCGGCTTCGTGCCCGACCAGGTACAGGATTTTTACCCTACACCCGGCACACTCTCGACCGCCATGTGGCGCACCCGGATGAACCCCCTCGACGGAACACCGGTCTACATACCGCGCGGATCGAGTAGGAGGGGGACTTGCGCCCCCCGTCCTCTCACACCACCGTACGTACGGTTCCGTATACGGCGGTTTCCAGAATACTACCTCACCATACAAAGTCGATCAATCATTGACACGAGTCCCATGCT
>Ga0067045_1028289_pt1 | contig 37152 bp, 30 predicted proteins | sample TerdegcTABiofilm_FD_59184 | JGI IMG/M metagenome (GOLD analysis project Ga0067045, IMG submission 59184) | Combined Assembly of (Gp0054472, Gp0054536) Wastewater bioreactor microbial communities from Singapore -Terephthalate degrading...
TAAATTAAATGATCTAAAGCAAGAGATGAGTAAAGAAAAAGAAAAAGATATGGATCCTTTCATTTATATTTCTACTTGAGGCAGCGTATCGTATTTCCTTTATATTTTTATGTGAGGCATTAGGGTTTTTTTACTTATTGAAAATAAAAAAGTGCTACCTCTATTTTTCTTTAAGGTAACACTTTTATATATTTTTAAAAGAAAATAAAAATTAAGACTTCTTTTCTTTTTCTGATGCAACTACCAGGACTTTTTTCCCGTTATAATAACCACATTTTGGACAGGCTCGATGTGGTAGTCTCATCTCATGACATCTTGGACACTCCACTAATTCATTCTCTTTCAAAATCCAATGGGTACGTCTTTTATTTTTTCTGGATTTTGAGGTCTTTCTCTTTGGGTTTGCCACAATAGCTACCTCCTTTTATTCTCTATCCTATACCTGTTCGCTCAATAAGTATATTATTTCTTTTTTAAAATTGCAAATTTTTTATTCTTAGATTATAGGAATATCTAAATGATATCTTTTACTTTTTACAATTTTTAGAATATTTATTAAATCTAATCACTAAATCTCTTAATTCTGGCCTATCCTGGCATTCTTTTTCAAAAGCTCTTTCCCTCATTAGATTCTGATAGCCTTTATCCTGGAAAGAGTACTTAAAGTTAGTATGAATATCATAGGTGCCTTCCAGAAGTGCTACTACATCTTCTACAAACACTAGCTCTTCATCGGTAGGAATGATAAATATTTTAACTTTAGAGTCAGGAGCGGATATATCTGATTCTATATTTCGAGTCAAAGCTAATTTATTCTTTTCTGGGTCATATTTAATACCCAGAATCTCTAACCCTTCTAATACCTTTTTTCTGATTAAACTACTCATTTCTCCTACTCCAGCTGTAAAGATTAAAGCATCTAACCTTCCTAAAACAGCAGCGTAGGCACCAATATATTTTTTTAGGCGATAAGCTTCCATCTCGATAGCCAGTTTCGCCCTTTCATCACCTTCTGAGGCAGCTTTGACTACATCCCTCCTATCTACATATTTTCCAGTAATTCCCAAGAGTCCACTTCTTTTATTTAGTATCTTATCCATTTCCTGAGGAGAAATATTCTCTTTTTGCATTACATAGAGATCTAAAGCAGCATCATGATCGCCTGCTCTAGTTCCCATAATTGCCCCCTCTAAAGGAGTAAACCCCATACTGGTATCATAAGATAAACCATTTTTTACTGCATTCACACTTACTCCATTACCAATATGACAACTGATTAGATTACATTCAAAAGGATCTTTATCCAGGAGCACTGCAGCTCTTTTCGCTACATAAAGTAAGGAAGTACCATGAAAACCATATCTTCTTATCCTATATTTTTCATACCATTCATAGGGTACAGCGTAAATATAGACATATGGAGGCATAGTTTGGTGCCAGGCCGTATCCATTATCGCCATATGTGGAATATCTGGTAAAAGCTCCATAGCCGCTTCTATCCCCATAATATTAGGAGGATTATGTAAAGGAGCAAGTACAGACAATTCTTTAAAAGTATTCAATACTTCTTGATTAATAATTACAGATTTAGAAAATTTTTCCCCTCCATGGACAACTCTATGACCTACTGCAGAGATAGCGGAAAGATTTTCTATAGCTCCATATTCAGGATGAACAAGACAATCGATAATTAATTTTATAGCTTCTTTATGAGTAGGACAATCGTGTTTTATGGTAATCTTTTCTTTATTATTAACTTCATGAATGCAAAAAGAATTTCCAATGGTGACCCTTTCTACTATACCTTTGGCAATTATCTCTTTTTTATCCCAATTGTAAAGCTGGTATTTCACAGAAGAACTACCACAGTTAAAAGATAGAATAATCATCTTATAAATATCCTTCCTTAATTTATTTTCTAAAAATTATTTCTTTTCTTGGTTGGTAATTCTGAACTATTTATATTCCTCCCGCCTGGAGAACGGTGATGGCTACTACATTTACAATATCCTCCGGGCTACAACCTCTAGAAAGGTCATTAACCGGTTTTCTCATTCCTTGAGATACAGGACCAATGGCTTCGGCCTTAGCTAATCTTTCTACCAACTTATAAGCAATATTCCCGGCTTGTAAATCTGGGAAGATTAAGACATTTGCTCGACCAGCTATCTCACTATGGGGAGCCTTTCTCTGCCCAATTGACGGAACTAATGCAGCATCAGCCTGTAACTCACCATCAATTAGTAAATCTGGTTTCTTTTCTTTCGCAATTCGAGTTGCTTCTAATACTTTGTCTACTAAGGCATGTTTTGCACTACCCTTGGTGGAAAAAGATAACATAGCCACTCTCGGTTTAATGCCTACTAGAATTCTGCCTGTTTCAGCACTGGCAATGGCAATATCTGCAAGTTGTTCAGCATTGGGTTCTGGATTTAAAGCACAGTCTGCAAAAATAATAACTCCGTTATCACCATAGGAACATTCGGGAACTACCATAATAAAACAACTGGAAACAATTTGAATACCAGGTGCAGTCTTAATGGTTTGCAGGGCAGGTCTAAACACATCGCTGGTAGCATTAATAGAACCAGCAACCAATCCATGAGCATCGTCATGATAAACCATTAATGCTCCAAAATAAAGAGGATTTTTAAGAAGTTGGTAAGCCTCATCCAAAGTTACTCCCTTAGTCTGTCGAAGTTGATAATAAGTCTCTGCATATTTATTAATTCGATCAGAATTTTCCGGATTAATAATTTCTATTTCTTCTGAAAAGTCTACTTGTAATTCTTTAGTCAAACATCTTATTCTTTGTTCATTGCCCAAGAGGATTAGTTTAGCAAATCCTTCCCTTACTATAGTTTCCGCTGCTTTAATCATCCGTGGTTCTTCACCTTCGGGAAGAACTATAACCTTGGGATTCTTTTTAGCTTTTTGTCTAATAACTTCCGAAACTCTCATTTTCCTCTCCTTTTTATGGTATTTTTACTTGTTTTATTTTTAAAACAAATTTTGTATAATTATAACATAAAATATTTTCTTAATCGAGAAATATTATGAAAATTGTTGGAATTGTTGCTGAATATAATCCTTTTCACAATGGTCACCTTTATCAGCTACAAGAAGTAAAAAAAGCTATCAACCCTGATTTCATTATCATCATTATGGGTGGAAATTTTCTTCAAAGAGGTGAACCTGCTCTGGTTAATAAATGGATTAGAACTGAAATGGCCTTAAAAGCAGGAGTAGACTTAGTGATCGAACTGCCCTTTGCTTTTTCCACTCAAGATGCTAATGGTTTTGCCTGGGGGGCAGTAAAATTATTAGACTTACTGGGCATAGTAAATTATCTCTGCTTTGGTTGTGAAACTGCAGATCTAAATATCCTTTATCCCATCAGTAATTTTTTACAAAAAGAGAACAAAAAATATAAAGAAATTTTAAAACAAAAAAGTAAAACTGGCTACGAATATCCCCGGATCAGGGCACAAGCTTTATTAGAATATCATCAAAGTGTGGGCATAAAAAATCTAAAAAATTTAAGTCCCTCTAGACTGCAAAAAATCTTAAGTTATCCCAATAATATTTTAGCTATAGAATATGTCAAACATTTACTAAGGTTAAAGAGTAAGATTTCTCCTTTTCCAATAACTAGAGTTGGCTCAGCTTATCATCAAAGGGAGATTATGGGTGATATTGCCAGTGCCACCTCTATAAGAAAAGAAGTATTAGATAATTTTTACCACTCCCAAGATGGCCAGATAATTTTTAGCCAAAAATTAAAAAATGCTATACCCTGGTTTACCACCCATCTTTTAGAAAAAGAATTTCAAGAAGGTAGGAATCCAATAACTCTAAAATCATATGAACAGATTATCTTTGCTACCTTAAGAAAATTAACTCTAGAAGAAATATCCTGCATCCACGGGGTAAATGAAGGATTGGAGAGTAGGATAAAAAAATCCTCCCTTCAGGCCTTTACTATAGAACAACTAATTAATTCTATTAAAACCAGAAGATACACCCAGACTAAAATTCAAAGAATCTTGCTTCATTCCCTTCTGGGATTGAAAAAAGAAGATGTAATCAGAATTAACCTTCTTCCTTCATTCTATATCCGTATTTTAGGCTTCTCAAAAAAAGGCAGGAAGCTTTTAAAAATTATAAAAAAGATTCCTACTCTATATATAATTAATAATCTGTCAAAATTTCTAGCTACTAATAATGTTCTAAGAAACAACCAAACCTTACTTAGCATGCTTAATTTTGATATCCTGGCTACCGATTTATATGTGTTAGGATATAATCAAGAAAAAGATAGAATGGCTAGAATGGACTTTAGACGTAAAATAATTATGGTCTAGAAAGTCTCACTTGAAGAAAAGGTAAGATAAAAAAATTATAGTCTTATTAATTTCACAATTACCTCATCGAAATCTTCCACTGGTATCACTTTCATCCCCTGACTATATCTATTAGCTTCCCCATAATTATCTTTAGGAACTATAAAAACATCTGCCTTCTTTCTTTTAGCTGAAATAATCTTTTGTTTGATACCTTCAACTTTACTTATCTTACCATCGATTCCTAAATTACCTGTGCCAGCTATGATTAGGCCATTACTTAAATCATTTTCGGTAAGTTGATTTAATATTTCCAGAGCTATCATTAGACCAGCAGAAGATCCCTTTATTTCCTCTAAATCTATTTTAATATCGATGGGGAATTTGCATTCCAAATCTTTAGTAGAAGCATAAATACCAATTCCCCTTTTCTTTTCCATATGTTCACTTTGGTCAGGTAACTCAATCAGGGGAATAATTGTACTAAATAAAGAATTACCTCTTATAAAAGTTATCTTAATATTTTGATTAAGAGATAGTCTTTGGATATAGGTAGAAAATTCTTCTATAGTAAATACTGGCTTATCATTAATCTTTACAATAATATCGCCGGGTAACAATTTTTTATTCGCCGGACTATTCTCCAATATTTGGTTAACCAATACACCCTGGCCGGCTAACTCTGGGTTGTAACCTGCCTTTCTTAATGCTACTATCTTGGCAATTAACTGACTTTCCTCCATTATCTGGGAAGAAATATTCAGATAATCCTCGTAGCTAATCTCTGCCAGTAATTGTTCACTTTCTTTTACCAGATCTATGCTGGGGTCGAAAATACCATAAATAAATTGCCATAAATTTGTTCTTAACATAGTTATTGAGGTGAGGAGGATTTTCCCTTGGGCATCTCTTTCTCCATTTTCCACAATAATATATTCGCTAAGATTCAAAGCCTCACCAGGAGCTAGTAGATAATAATTAGTAGGAATAATATTCAATAAGATAATTATTAAAAAAAATAATAATAGATATTTTTTAAAAAATAACAACATAATCCTTCATCATTTAAATACTTCCAGAATCTAAAATTCAAATATATTACTTCATTATTTTCTTAAGACAATAACTTTTCTTTTAATTTCTTTTCTACAATTTCTGGAACTAATTGAGATACGCAACCTTTAAAACTGGCAATCTCTTTTACAATTCCAGAATTTAAATAAGCATACTTATAATCAGTAACCATAAAGATAGTTTCAATTTCAGGAGCTAGTTTTTTATTCATTAGGGCTAACTGTGATTCATATTCAAAATCAGAGATAGCTCTCATTCCTCGGATAATAACATGAGCATTATTTTGTTTCATAAAATCAATCAATAATCCAGAAAATTTTTTTACTTTTACCTTCGTCAAAGCTTGAGTGACTTCTTTTATCATTGAAATTCTTTCTTGAACAGAAAATAGAGTAGACTTGTGGGGATTTATGGCTACCGCTACTATTAATTCATCAAAAATACAGATTGCTCTTTCAATAATATCTAGATGTCCATTAGTAATGGGGTCAAAACTACCGGGATATACTGCTATTTTCATTTTTTTCTCCTTTTCCGATATTTAAATTATATTCTCTTACCTTCTATATAACTCAAGGTTTAAATAAAAGTAAAAAAATAACCATCATCCGATATTAAGTATTAACACTTGAGGCAGTATTTAAAAAAGGATAAGGTGCATTCTCCGTAGGTTCTTCTTTTATATATTTTTAAATGCTCAAGGTTTTCCTGGATACTCTCTTTTTTATGATGTTGTAAAATTACTATACTACTTTCTTTTAGAATTGATGATTGGTCTATTTCTAAAAGTGAAATATTTCCTAGTCCTTTATGATAAGGAGGATCTATAAATACATAGTCGAAATATACATTTTTTTGTTTTAATATTTTCAATCCTGAAAGATAATCCCTTTTATATACATCCGCATTCTGTTCATTCTTAGTAATCTGTAAATTTTTTTTAATATTGGCAATACATTTTGAAAATTTATCAATAAAAACTACCTTTTTTGCTCCCCTGCTCAATGCCTCGATACCTACTGCTCCGGTGCCGGCAAATAAATCCAGGAAATAGGTATCTATAAGATCATCCCCTATGATATCAAATAAAGCCTTTCTTACCTTTTGAGAAGTTGGACGAATATCCAAAGCTTTAGGAAATTTTAATTTATTCCCTTTATTTTTCCCCGTAGTTATTTTAATCATTCTGTACTCTTAAACTCCTCAGATAACCGAAAAAAATTAGGGACCAACTAATTAATAGCATTTTATAACTATAATCTATCTTTTTATATTCTTTATCTATTTTTTATAAAGAATAAATCAACCTGATAAATTTATTATTAATTATATCATAAATTCTATCTGGTTAATTTTAAGAAGGGGTATTCTTATCTTTTCTATTATATAATTGTAATAGCTACTTGCCAAACTATTTAATACTATGTTAAAATATAAATCACTTATTATTTATTAATTTTCAGGAGGAAATAAAATTGGCTAAATGTGAAATCTGTGGTAAAAGACCACAATTTGGAAATAAAATTAGTCACTCTCATAGAGTAACTAACAGAAGATGGCTGCCTAATATTCAAAAAACAAAGATTTCTATAGATAATACAGTTAAAAAAATAAATATTTGTACCAGTTGTTTAAAAGCCAGAAAAGTAAAAAAAGTGGTTTAATAGGGCCATTCTTTAAGTTTGTCGATTACTTCCTTAATTACCCAATCAGGAGTAGAGGCACCGCTAGTGATTCCTATAGAATCTTGTGGATGAAACCATTCATAATTCAACTCTTCTTTGCTTTCAATATGAAAAGTCTTTACTCCTTGATTGCGGCATATTTCTACTAATCGAGAAGTGTTTGCGCTTACTTTCCCCCCAATAACCAGCATAATATCTACCTTTTTAGATAACTCTAATGCACTTACCTGCCTTTTAGTGGTAGCTTTACAGATAGTATTAAATATTCTTAATTCTTCTGTTTTTTCCAATAGATAAAAGCATAACTCTTTAAAATCATTAATATTTTTAGTGGTCTGGGAAATTAGACCAATCTTTTTATAGTGTCCAATATTAATTAGATCACTTATCTGCTCTACTACTAAAGCATTTTGATGAATTATATCTAATATACTAGTAATTTCAGGATGTTTTCTTTCTCCAAATACAACTATAAAATAACTATTCTTATATAGATATTCAGCAATTTCCTGGACTTTTTTAACATAGGGGCAGGTAGTATTAACCACTCTTAATCTCTTTTGGCTGGCTTCTTTTAAAATAGAATGAGAAGCCCCGTGAGCTCTCGTTATTACTGTACTACCTTCTGGTATTTCTTGAATACTGGAGACAATCTTAACTCCCTTTTTTTGAAACATTTCTATTACTTGAGGATTATGAATGATAGGACCCAACATATAAACTAGCTCATCATTAATGTCTAAAGCTTTCTGCGCTATTTCAACCGCATTTTTAACTCCAAAACAAAAACCTATTTCTTTAGATAATATAATTTTCAATTCTCCACTTTCCTACCTTTTTTTATTCTATCTATTATTCCCATTATTTCTTCCTTTACTTCCGTTATACTTTTATAAGTGGAATCAATGACTATGGCATCCTTGGTCTTAACCAAGGGAGCATATTTTCTTTGACTGTCTATGAAATCTCTTTTTATAATCTGTTCTTTAACCTCTTCATAGTTTACCTGGTAACCCTTTTCTATAAGCTCCCGAAATCTTCTTTGTATTCTCGCTTCTTCGGAGGCAGTAAAGAAAAATTTTATATCTGCATGAGGTAATATCTTGGAACCAATATCTCTTCCCTCCATCACTACTTTCCCATTTTTAGCTAAATTTCTTTGTATAGAAACTAACTTCCCTCGAATTTTAGGAATCCTGGCAATCTGAGAGACATATTTATCTATATCGGGACTACGTATTTCTTTCGTCACTTCTTCTCCATCAATAAAGATACGAAAGTTTTCTTCCGATTGATTATTAGCACTTTTCATAGAAATATTAATCCGGGAAACTAGATCTATAATTATTACTTCATTATTTAAATCTATTTTATCCTTCAACGCTTTCCAGGTAATAGCCCTATATATTGCTCCGGTTTCTACATAAAGATATCCTAATTCTTGGGCAATTAATCTAGCTATAGTACTTTTACCCACTGCAGAAGGACCATCTATAGCAATAATCAAGTCTTTCTTCCCCATCTAATCCTTGCTCTCCCTATCTTTTTTATTTGAGTTAGATCATAGTAATTCTAAACCAAACAATCAATAAAAAATTACTAAAACCAATTTTTATTTTAATCAACAGTAGAATAACTGGTTTGATTATCTTTCTAAGCCTAAGAATTTTTTTAAAGCGGTAACCTCTCTCTTATTTAGATAGCGATATTCTCCCTCTCTTAATCTTCCTAACTTTATGGGTCCAATTTGAATCCTTTTTAATTCTAAGACTTTATAACCAATATAACCCATCATCTTTCTAATTTGTCTTTTTTTACCTTCCCAGATCTTAACCTTCAAATAAGTATGACCATTAGTGGTTTTTAATCTAAATATTTTACAGGGTAATAACCTAATAGTTCTATCCTCCTCATTTAATCTTACCCCTCGAGTTAATATTTGTAATTTTTCCTGCTCGGGTACTCCTTGAACTTTTACTAGATAAGTCTTTTCAATCTTTTTTGAAGGATGAGACAAGGCAAAAGCAACTTCGCCATCATTAGTTAAAAATATTAGGCCTTCGGAATTAAAATCTAAACGACCACAGGGATAGACTCTTTCTTCTATTCTGGTTAACAAATCTAAAATAGTCGGTCTTTTATAGGGATCCTTTAAGGTGGTTAAATATCCTTTAGGTTTATTCAGTATAATATAAACGTATTCTTTGCCCTCATATTTTATTCTTTTTCCTTTGAATTCTACTATATCCTTTTGCGGGTCTATTTTGATCCCTAATTTATTAACTACCTGCTGATTCACTTTTATCTTGCCTTGCCGGATAAATTCTTCGCATTTTCTTCGGGAGGCAATCCCTGCTCTAGCTAAATATTTTTGTAATCTTTCATACATTTTGTTCAGATCCAATTTCAGAAAGCCTGGGAAGATCGGATAGATTTTTTAGACCAAAATGTAATAAAAATAAATCGGTCACTCTGTATAATAATGGATTACCCGGAACTCTTTTCTTCCCACAAATTCTGATAAATCTGTACTTTAATAAATTAAGTAAAACTCCAGAACTATTTACTCCGCGTAATTTTTCAATTTCTGTTCTGGTTACTGGTTGATTATATGCAATAATAGCCAGGGTTTCTAATGCAGCTCTCGATAGCTTAGTTTCCTTTTTGCTCTCTAATAGCTTCTTTACCCACCGTGCATATTGGGATTTAGTTCCAAATTTATAACCCTTGGCAATTTCATATATCTTAAATGGCTTGCTGGAATTATCATAATCGGAAATTAATTTTTTGATTATGAAGCTGATTTTTTTCTTTTCTAAACCAGTAATCTCACTAATTTTCTCAATGGATAGCGGACCATTATTAACAAAAAGAAGACATTCTATTATGTTTTCACATTCATTTATATTACTCAATTCTTCTTTGAATTTACGACCTCTCCTTTCTTATAAAATATTATCTCTCCAAAATTTTCTCTTTGATGGCATCCTATTTTTTTTAAATAGATAAGTTCCAAGAGAGCAAGAAAGATAACAATCACTTCAATCTTACTCTCCGCATTTTTCATAAAATAATCAAAAGAGACCCCTCCATCATTAAACTTTAATATATTCAATATCTCCTTCATCTTGGAAGCTATGGTATAAGTTCGCTTTTGGATTGGTATGTACTCTTCTTTTTTCTTGGTAACTAAAACTTTTTCCAGAGCGACTAAAAGGTCAGAAATATCCAGGTCTTTAATATTAAATTCTTCCTTTTTTAAAGTGTCCTGGCTAAAAGGAAAAAATATTTCTGCTTGTTGGTATTTTTTCTGATCCAAAAATTCTACAATCTTTTTATATTTCTCATATTCTTTAAGGTATTTTTCTTTATTTTCTAAAAAACTTCCTTCTCCATCTTCTTCCTGCTCTTCATAATATTGATTCTTATTGTTTGGGTCTGGAATAACCTGCTCTGATTTTAATTTTAGGATCATTGCAAAATCAGAAGTGGTTTCACTTATAAAATCTATATCCACATTCTCCTTATCTTGTTGAATGATTTCCCAAAAATTTTGTAATATCTTTAGGATAGGTACCTGGTTAAGGTCTATTTTATTCTCTTTTATCTTCTTTATTAATTCTGCTGTCGAACCTTCAAAATTATCAAATTTAATTTTAAAATCTGTTTTTGCTTTATTCATAGATTATTTTCATAGCTTCTTTTACTTCTTCAATAGTTTGTTTAGCAATTTTACGAGCCTTTTTACTCCCTTCTATGACTATACTCTCTATTATTTCTGGATTTTTACTATAGTATTTTCTTTTTTCTCGGAAATCTTCAAACTTCTCCACTAAAACTTGTGCCAAAATCTTTTTACATTCCACACACCCTAACTTTCCACTCTGGCAATCTTTGGCTATTTCACTAATTCTTTCAGAATTAAATATCTTTTGATAAATAAATACTGAACATATCTTCGGATGCCCCTTATCGCTTAATCTTATTTTTTGGGGATCAGTAACCATTAATTTTACCTTTTCACTAATAGTCTTTGGCTCATCTGATAGAGAGATAGTATTCCCTAAACTTTTGCTCATTCTCTTACCATCAATACCAGGAACGCGGGGTATTTCGGTTAACTTGACTTCCGGTAAAGGAAACACTTCTCCATAGAGATAATTAAATCTTCGAGCAATTTCTCGAGCCAATTCAATATGATGTATCTGATCCTCACCCACAGGAACAGCATTGGATTTATAAATTAAGATATCTGCTGCCATTAAAACCGGATATCCCAAAAGACCATAATTTATATTCCCCTTTAAACCCAAATCTCTAACCATATCTTTTAACACAGGATTTCTTTCCAACCAGGAAAGAGGAGTAATCATAGAAAATAATAAATGTAAGTGCATATGTTCGGGAACATAAGATTGGATTAATATTGTGCTCTTTTCTGAATCTATCCCTGCGCTAAACCAATCAATAAGCATCTCTCGTATATTTTCTTTAAATTCCGAAGTATCTTTATAACCCGTAGTCAGGGCATGTAAATCTACTACCCCAAAAAAACACCTATACTCATTTTGTAATTTTACCCAGTTTTCTAAAGCCCCCAGATAATTTCCTAAATGTAATCTCCCTGTCGGGCGCATTCCACTAAATATTATTCCTTTCATCTTTTTAAACCTACCCCTCTTCTCAGTTTTATATTAGTTTAATTATACCAAAATTAACTATAAATTTTGAATTTTATTAGTCTATTTAACTTATTCAAACTAATAGTCGAAATAAGAAATACACTAAGGGAAATAAGATCTTTCCAATTATACCACTTAAAACAAGGATCAATAAAATTATAGAACCATAAGACTCTAATCGGTCATATTTCAAAAAATGAGCATCAGGTAATAATCCCCTTAATATTTTTGAACCATCCAACGGCGGAAATGGTATCAGATTAAATAAGGCTAAAGTCAGATTAATTAAAATCCCTGTTTGTAAAAAAATTAACCACCCTCTAAAAAAAGTTAAGAATAAGTGAAAAAATATCTTATCTTGAATAATAACTAGGTTATTAGAAAAAAAATAATCACTGATTTTTAATATAATACTAAAAATAATTGCCATAAGTATATTAGCTACCGGACCAGCCATGGAAACATAAATCATATCTCTTCTAGGAAAATTTAAATTATCAAAATTTACTGGTACAGGTTTAGCCCAACCAAATCTAAAGAGAAGTAACATTAAAGTTCCCACTGGATCAAGATGAGCTAAAGGATTAAGGGTGAGTCTACCTGCCTCCGCGGCTGTACGATCACCTAGATGATAAGCTATTCGGGCATGAGAATATTCGTGAATAGTAATGGCAATTAAAATAGCCGGGATACTCCATAAAATCCTAAATATATTGTCCAGCATTTATACTTCCTCTTCTTTTAGATATTTTAAAGCCATCTTTATCTCATCGTTTTTTGTAATTACCTTATTATTTAATCTGTTCTGGATTAAATTATTTAAAATCTTAGAATAAATAGGCCCGGGTTTTATACCTAACCTTTTTAGATCTCTCCCTGAAATAAGCAACCTTTCTTTTTTATAGATTTTTAAAAATTTAAATATTCTTTCTTTTAAGATAGAAGATTCACTCTTTAATATGGCAATAAATAAAAGTTCATTGGTGATATCTTTTAGTCTAATATAAATAGTACTAGGTAATAGTTCCTCCGGGGTAGATAAAAAGTTAATTACTGATTCTAAATTGGAATAAATATCGGTTATCTTCTCTAATATCTTTGGTTTTAACATCAACTTACTGATTAATCTCTGTATCTTTTTTAATCCAAGCTGTTCAATAATAAAATAAAGATAAACTATCCATAATTCTAATTCAAGGTCCGGTACATTCTTCTTCCATAAATTATGATTTTCTTTTATCTTTTCCAGCTTTTCTATTACGGAATCAGTAAGTTTCACTTCCGGGAAAATATAGCTTAACACCCCTAAATTATTCATTCGAACTATAGCTTTTACTGGATTTTGTTCTTTTAAGATCAATAATAGTTCTTCACTTAATCTTTTCTTTCTTAATCGAGTAATTAATTTATCATCTATCGCTTTTATTAAAAAATCTTCGGTAGACTTATCAATTTTAAAATTGTAACGTTGCTCAAATCTAATTGCCCTCAGGATTCGAGCAGGATCTTCAACAAAACTTAAATTATATAAAACTCTGATATTTCCGGATTTTAAATCTCTCTGACCTCCAAAAAAATCAATCAATTTTCCATAATTTTGACTATTTAATTGAATAGCCATGGCATTAATAGTAAAATCCCGGCGGTATAAATCTCTTTTTATAGAACTTAGCTCTACCTGGGGAAAGGCAGCGGGATATTCATAAAACTCCAGTCGGGCAGTAGCAATATCCAGTTTCAAATTATCGGGCAGAATCACTACTGCGGTATTGAATTTTTCATGAATTCTTACCTTCCCACCCAACTCCTTAACTAAGTGCTGAGCAAATTTTATCCCATATTTTTCGACCACGATATCAATATCCAGATTCGGTATTTCTAAAAGAAGGTCTCTTACTACTCCACCTACCATAAAGACGGGAAAATTTAATTGATCACCAATCTCTCCAATTTTTTTCAAAACTTCTTGTATCCGGTAAGGGAAAACCCTTTTAATTAGATTTATTATCTTTTCTCTTTCCATCTTAGATTTGCTCTCAATATAGGTAGCAAATGAGCCTTTCAAAGAAATATGCTCACCATATAGGTTTCTGATTATGTCAGTTCGGGTCACTATTCCACTTAATCTATTCAATGAATCAACTACCAGAATTCTACCGATATCGTGGGAGATCATCAATTCTTGAATCTCATTTAAGGGTGTATTCATTTCTACGCTAATTACCTGATTAGTCATAAATTTACTTACTGGCTCTTTGCCAAAGCCATGCCTGGTAGCCCGATTCACCTCTTGCATAGTAATAATTCCCTTTAAATTACCCTCTTCTACTACCGGAATCCCCATATGTCCGTACCTCAATAAAATCTTTTCTACTTCTTCAATGGTGGTAGTAGTGCTAACCGTTTTTACGGGGGACGACATTATATCTCGAGCAGTAATTCCTACTTTAATCTTCTCTTCTAACACTTTTAATATTTTTTCTTCTAATTCCTCTAAGCTTAAATCCTTTACTACTGCTGAGGCTGCTTGAAAATGTCCTCCTCCCCCCAATTCTTTTAAAACCTCATCAACATCTACTAAATTGGTCCTACTCCTTCCCACAATATAGATTCTGTCACTCATCTTTACTAAACTAAAAAATACATCACAGTTTTCAATGTCCACTAATTTATGAGTAAGGAGAGCAAGCCCTTCGGTATAATTTTTAACTTCCGCTTTGGCTATATCTAATCTTATCCCTTTACAAAATATTTCTCGCGAGGAAAGCAATAGTTGATTGAGTAATTTTTTTTGATTTAAACTTAAACCGATGTTCATAAAACTGGAAACTACTTTTAATTTTATTCCTTTTTCAAATAGATAAGAAATACAATCTACATCTTCTATAGTAGTGGTAGTAAAAGTTAAAGAACCAGTATCTTCATAAATTCCTAAAGCAAATAGAGTAGCTTCAATAGGAGTGATCTCTAGATTCAATTTTCTAATTTTTTTTAGGAGGATGGTGGTTGTAGCACCAACCTCTTCAATAACATTAATATTACCCTTGATATCATCATGGGTTGAAGGATGATGATCAAAGATATGGATATCTAAATCTCTCTTATTCAAAATGCGAGCGAAATTACCGATCCTACCCTTGATACGTGTATCGACTATGATTAATCGCTCGATATCCTGTAATTTGATATCTTTTAAGGGAGTAATTTGAATAATTTCTCCATAAATAGAAACAAACTTCTTAACATTCTTTTCTATAGCGCCGGAAAAGACTAATTTTGCATTCGGATATATCTTTTTAGCAGCTACCATGGAGGCCAAAGAATCAAAGTCTGCACTTATATGACTGGTAATAATTTCCAACTAATTAACTTCTCCTTTTTTATTTTTTCTCATTAGAATTATAACATAAAAACTGGATATATATAAATTAACTCCTTTGATGGGGCTTAAATATAAATTTTAGCTTTCGAAAAAGTTGAATTTAAAAAAAGAGGTTGAATTAAAAAGCAGGAATAAAAATATTTAATTGCAGATAAAATTACATCCAATTTATCAAGGGTGACAAATATAATTATATAGACTAATTATATTCTCTTAAACCCTCTTTATCGATTACCGCTAAAATTAAAGGAATTTTTGGTGGTTTTTTCTTACCTATCTTGAAGGCAGAGGTGATCCTTTCTCTTGCTTCTTCTAATTTTTTAATCTCGTTATAATGTATCTCCATTAAATCATCATTGACTTTTACCTGATCACCTATTTTCTTTTTCAGAACTATACCTACTGATAGATCTATTCTCGAATCTTTCCTCTCTCGGCCAGCACCCAAAATCATGGCACCTTCACCTATTAGGCGTGCATTTATTCTCTGTACATACCCAGCTTCTTTTGCTTTAATTGTAGTACAATTCTTAGCTAAAGGTAATAAATTAAGATTTTCAATTATCTGTGCATTACCCCCCTGGGCAATAATCATCTCTTTAAATTTTTCCAATGCCCTTCCTTCTCTTAGGTTTTTAATTAACTTGTTCTTCCCCTCTTGATTAGTATTTACTACTCCGCTCAATTTTAACATATAAGACCCTAACTCAAGGCAAAGTTCCCTTAAATCATTCGGCCCCTCATTTTTTAATACCTCGATAGCTTCTTTAACTTCTAAAGAATTTCCAATGGCAAATCCCAGAGGTTCATCCATGTTTGTAATTACTGCTACTACCTCTTTTTTAAACTCCCTTCCAATATCAACCATAATTTTAGCAAGTGTTAAAGCATCTTTATATTTATTCATAAAAGCTCCACTACCAGTAGTAACTTCTAAAACAATGGCATCTGCTCCAGCTGCTATTTTCTTGCTCATTATACTGCTTACTATTAAAGGTATACTGTTCAGAGTTCCTGTCACATCCCTTAAAGCGTAAAACTTTTTATCTGCAGGTACTAAATTAGAACCTGAACTAATTACTGCTAATCCAATTTTTTTTACTATTTTAATGAATTCTTCTATATTTAATTCAGTTCTAAAACCTTCAATTGATTCCAGTTTATCTATTGTTCCCCCTGTATGTCCCAATCCGCGGCCGGACATTTTTGCCACTGGTACTCCTGCAGAAGATACCAAGGGAGCTAAAACCAAGGTTGTAGTATCACCGACTCCACCAGTGCTATGTTTATCTACCTTGATTCCGGGAATAGAGCTTAAGTCTATCACTTTCCCTGATTCAATCATCGCCCTGGTCAAGTATTTTGTTTCCTGGAAGGTCATCCCTTGAAAATAAATAGCCATTAATAAAGCTGCCATCTGATAATCTGGAACTTTATCTTCAATATACTCCTTTACTAAATATTCTATCTCTTCCTTGGTTAATTCCTTACCATCCCTTTTTTTTACTATTAAATCATAGACTCTCAATCTTAATCTCCCTAACTCTTTTTTTAAGGCATTCAATATTATCTTTTCTCATTTTTAGTTATTTTTTAAAAGTCAAATATATCTAATCTTTTTTAACTAGATTATAAAATATCGCCTTATTTTTCATTATGTTTTTACTGCGCAACCTATAAATTTTTATTATCTTTTCCTTACAAAAAAATAATTATTACAAAATATAATTCCTTACTTTCTTATTATTTAATAAATAAGGGAACAAAGACTAGAGAAACTATAGTCATTACCTTAATCAGGATATTCATAGAAGGTCCAGCTGTATCTTTAAGTGGATCTCCTACCGTATCTCCAATTACCGCTGCCGCATGGGTGGCGGTCCCTTTTCCTCCATAATTTCCTAATTCAATATACTTTTTGGCATTATCCCAGGCTCCACCACAATTAGCCATCATAATAGCTAATAAGACACCAGCCAGGATTGCCCCAATTAATAATCCTCCTAAGGCTTCAGGTCCCAGAATAATCCCGATGGCAATGGGAGTGATAATAGAAAGTAAACCGGGTATAATCATTTCTTTTAAAGCACCCTTGGTGCTAATATCTACACACTTAGAAGGATCAGGTTGGGCTTTACCTTCTTTTAAACCAGCTATTTCTCTAAATTGTCTTCTCACTTCTTCAATCATCAAAGAGGCAGTCTTCCCCACTGCATTTAAGGCCAAAGCTGAAAATAGATAAGGTAAAACTCCTCCTATAAATATCCCTGCTACTACTCGAGGATTGGTAATGCTAATTGATTCCAAACCTACGGTTTGACAATAGGCAGAGAATAAAGCTAAAGCAGTCAACGCTGCTGAACCAATGGCAAAACCTTTTCCCATGGCAGCAGTGGTATTACCTACAGCGTCTAAAGAATCTGTAATTTTACGAACTTCTGGATTAAGTCCGGCCATTTCAGCAATACCACCAGAATTATCTGCTATTGGACCATAACAATCAACTGATACAGTCATACCTACAATGGAAAGCATTCCTACTGCCGAAACAGCAATACCATACATTCCAGCAAATTTAAAAGCAATTAAGATAGTTAAAGCAATGATACATAATGGGATAGCAGTACTTAACATCCCCACTGCTAAACCTGTAATAATGGTGGTAGCAGTGCCAGTTAAGGAAGATTTAGAAATAGATTTTACTGGATTATAATGATAAGAAGTATAATATTCGGTAATTAAACCGATAAAAATACCGGCAATTAATCCGACGAGGGTAGCATAAAATACATTTAAATTTCCAAATAAGACATTAGATAAAAAAGCAGTGCAGATAGAAACCAGAAAACCACTCACCAGGGTACCTCTAGTCATAGCTTTATGAAGACTTTTTTCATCTTTGGTCTGAACAAAAAAAGTCCCTATAATGGCAGAGATAGCCCCACAACCTACTAACAACAGGGGGAAAATTATTCCTTTAACCCCCTCAAACAATAATTTACCTATAATCATGGTAGAGATTATTGAACCTACATAGGATTCAAATAAATCAGCTCCCATACCCGCTATATCTCCTACATTATCTCCTACATTATCAGCAATAACCGCTGGATTTCGAGGATCATCCTCTGGTATACCTGCTTCTATCTTACCTACTAAATCTGCACCAACATCTGCTGCTTTAGTAAATATTCCACCACCTACTCGAGCAAATAACGCAATTGAACTTGCTCCTAAGGCGAATCCATTTATAATTTCAGGATCTCTAATAAAATAGTATAAACAACCTAACCCCAATAATCCGAATCCAGCAACAGACATACCCATCACTGCACCACCTGAAAAAGCAATGTTTAATGCCTTTCTTACTCCCCCTTCCTGGGCAGCAAAAGTGGTTCTAGTATTTGCTTTCGTGGCAGTTTTCATTCCGGTCAGACCAGCTAAACCAGAACAGGTTGCTCCCAGGATAAAAGTCAGGCTAGTAATATAATTTCGGACCAAAGCAATCACTATACTAACCAATATCACAAAGAAGACTAGGGTAAGATATTCTCTTTTCAAAAAGGTCATTGCCCCTCTTTCAATCATTTTTGAAATAGATTGCATTGATTCATTGCCGGGTTTTTCTCGAATTATTTTAAAATATAATAGCAGGGCAAAAATTAAAGAAACTAAACCACTTAACGGGATTAGGATTTCGATGAGCATATTAAATATTTCCTTTCTTAATAATTTTCTATTAAAGTCATATTTTTTACTGGTAAACAATAATTATTGTGGGGAGTTAACTCCCCACAATCTTTTCATTAAAAAATTACCAAGAATTCCTTTTTAACCTTAATTTCTATTGAATGGAAGATCTTCTTTCTTTTAATACCGCCTGGGCTGCAGCCAACCGGGCAATAGGAACTCTAAAGGGAGAACAGCTTACATAAGTCAGACCAACTAAATGACAGAATTCTATAGATTTTGGTTCTCCGCCATGTTCTCCACAAATTCCCACTTCTAAGTCCGGGCGTGTCTTTCTTCCTAATCTGGTTCCTAATTCTACTAATTGACCTACCCCTTCTCGATCTAATACTTCAAAAGGATTTTCCTCTAAAATTCTTTCTTCTACATATTTTAATAAAAATTTTCCCTCTGCATCATCACGGCTGATCCCGAAGGTAGTTTGAGTTAAATCATTAGTTCCAAAGGAAAAGAATTCTGCTTCCTGGGCAATCTGATCAGCAGTTAAAGCAGCTCTTGGCAATTCAATCATAGTGCCTACTTTATATTCTAATTTTACCCCCGCATTTTTTATTTTTTCATTGACGATCTCTCGAGTCTTTTTAGCTATAGGAATAAATTCATTTATATGGCTTACCAGGGGAATCATAATTTCAGGTTTAACCTGTATCCCCTGCTCAGTTAATTCTATCGCTGCTTCGATTATTGCTTTGACCTGCATTTCATAAATCTCCGGGTAGAGTAATCCCAATCTACAACCTCTAAGTCCTAACATAGGATTCATCTCATGTAATGATTCTACTCTAGCTAATATCTCTTCCTTTTTCTTGAGTTCTTCTGAATCCTCACCCTTAAGCCTTAAAGTATTTACTTCTATCAAAATCTCTTCTAAATTAGGAAGGAATTCATGAAGGGGTGGATCTAGTAATCTAATAATTACTGGTAATCCTTCCATTGCTTTTAAAATCCCTATAAAATCACCTTTTTGTATTGGCAATAATTTATTTAAAGCTTCTACCCTGCTTGTATGATTATCTGCCATAATCATTTCTTGTACAATAGGTAATCTATCCTGTTCCATAAACATATGCTCTGTTCTAGCTAATCCGATCCCCTCTGCCCCTAGTTCTCTCGCTTTTCTAGCATCTACCGGGGTATCGGCATTCGCATAAACACCCAAGCTTCTTATTTCATCAGCCCAGGACAATAACAATTTAAATTCTGTACTTATTTCGGGTTCAATGGTGGGAACCTGGCCTAAAAACACTTCTCCAGTTCCCCCATCTATGGTAATAAAATCGCCTTTTTTTATTACCATATTACCTACGGTCACCTTTTCCTTTTTAATATCTATATTTAAAGCATTACAACCTGCGACACAACATTTACCCATTCCTCTGGCTACTACTGCAGCATGGCTGGTCATTCCTCCGCGACTGGTTAATACACCCTGAGCTTGTACCATACCATGGATATCGTCGGGAGTAGTTTCTGGCCTTACCAGGATTATCTTCTCGCCTGCTTTCCCTCTTTCCTCTGCCTCATCAGCATCAAAAACTACCTTTCCAAAAGCAGCCCCGGGAGAAGCAGGCAATCCTCGGGCTATAGCCTGAGTCTTTGTGGTAGGATCTATTCTTCTATGTAATAACTGATTCAATTGATCGGGTTCAACTCTTAAAATAGCTTCTTCTTTACTGATTATTCCTTCTTTTACCATATCCACAGCAATCTTTACAGCTGCCTGAGCGGTTCTTTTACCAGTTCTGGTTTGTAATAAATAGAGTTTACCTTTTTCTATAGTAAATTCATAATCTTGAACATCTCTATAATTTTTTTCTAATGTTTCAATTACTTGAATAAGTTCTTCGTATACCTTGGGTAAGTCTTTCTTTAGATTAGAAAGGGGTAAAGGAGTTCGGATTCCAGCAACTACATCTTCACCTTGAGCATTTAAAAGATATTCTCCGTAATATTCTTTTTCCCCAGTCGAGGGATTTCGAGTAAATCCTACTCCAGTTCCTGAATCTTCTCCCATATTTCCAAAGACCATCTCCTGCACATTGACCGCAGTCCCTAAATTATCCGGTATTTTATTTATCTTTCTATAGGTTATGGCTCTCTTATTATTCCAAGATTTAAATACTGCTTCGATAGCCATTTCTAACTGAGTAAAGGGATCTTGGGGAAAATCTTTTCCTATTTCTTGTCTCACCAAGTTTTTATATCTCTTTACCAACTCTTGTAAACCATCAACATCTATTTCTGTATCTAATTTTACTACTTTTTCCTTTTTAAGTTCATCCAAAAGGATTTCAAACTTATCATGCTCAATACCCAGGACTACATTGCCAAACATTTGAATAAATCTTCGATAGCTATCATATGCAAACCTTTCATTATTAGTCTTCTGGATAATTCCCTGAATAGTCTTATCATTTAGACCTAAATTTAAAACAGTATCCATCATTCCAGGCATCGAAACCGCAGCGCCTGAACGAACTGAAACTAATAAGGGATTGTGGGGATCACCAAACTTCTTTCCGGAGATTTTTTCTAAACGTTTTAATTTATCATTTATCTGATTCTTTAGTCCTTCGGGATATCGACCATTATTTTTATAATATTCCACGCAGACTTCAGCACTTATAGTAAATCCTTGAGGAACAGGTAATTTCATTCTGGTCATTTCCGCTAATCCTGCTCCTTTTCCTCCTAAAATTGATTTCATTTGTCCATTGCCTTCATCGAAAAAATAGACATATTTTTTCATAGTTTTTTTTCTCCTCCTATCATTTCTAGTATCTGAGTAGCAATATCTTCTATTGCTTTATTGGTAATATTAATAATTCTACAACCAATCTTCTTATAGATATTATGTGCATAGTTTATCTCTTTAATTACCCTTTCTCTATCCGTATAAACACTTTGATCGGATAAGCCCAAAATCCTTAATTGTTCCATCCTAATCTCTATTAAATTATCTGGATCAATAGTTAAGCCGATTATCTTTTCCCTAGGTACTTTATTAAGACTAGAGGGCGGTTCAACTTCATATTCCAAAATAATATTAGCAACCTTTACACCTTTATGGGCTAAATACATACTTAAAGGTGTTTTAGAGGTTCTGGAAACCCCCAGAATAACTATATCGGCAGGAATTAAATCTAATTCTCCTTGACAAGCATCATATTTTACTGCAAACTCCATTGCTTCCATTCTTTTAAAATACTGCTTATCTATCTTCCTCAGTAGCCCAGGAGTTAATTTGGGGGGAATCCCACTTATTATCTCAATATGTTCTAGAAGAGGTCCTAATAAATCGAAGGCAAAGATTGATTTTCTTTTTGTTTCTTCTTTTAAGAACGATCTTAATTCGGGTTTAACAATAGTAAACACTATAAAACTTTTCTCTGGGCTAATCTTTTCAATTATCCCTTTTATATCCTTAATAGATTCAATATGTGCAAATAACCTTACTTTAATGCTTTCAGTATCAAATTGGCTAATGGCAGCACTTATTATACTCTGAGCCGTTTCTCCGGTAGAATCAGAAATTATATAAATTATAGGTTGAATAGATTCTTTTTCCGTAATTATTCTAATCACCGCCTCTCTAAAACAATTTTAGATAAATCTGCTATCTGATTAAATAATAAACCTACTCTCTTTATAAGAGCAAGTCTGTTTTGTCTAATATCTTGATGTTTATCCATTACTAGTATAGCATCAAAAAAATCATCAATCGGTTGACATAAATTTTCCAATAACTCAAAGGTTTTTTCATATTTTTGGGAGGCAATTGATTCCTCTATCTGAGGTAAAAAAAGATTATATTTATAAAATAAATTTAACTCCTCTTCTTCCTTAAATAATTTTTCATTGATTTTATTCTCTTGACAATTTCTGGATAAATTAGCCACTCTATTATTCGCTTTTAAAATTTTGGAGAAAATAGGCTTATTATAAATTGATTCTAGAACATCAATCCTCTTTTTAATTTCTAATACATTTCCCTCTACATTTGTAGTTAATACCGCATCGATAATATCATAACGATATCCTTTCTCTAAAAAGATATTTCTAATCCTTTGTTGTAAGAAATTAAGAAGGGAGGAAATTAAATCAACTTTATCTATCTTATATTCTAAACTATTACTTTGCTGATATAAATCTATCGATTTCTCAAAAACACCTTTTAAAGAAATAGTTAAGTTATTTTCTAAAATTATTGAGATTATCCCTCTAAAGTGTCTTCTTACGCCATAGGGATCCTGAGAACCAGTAGGAATTAAATTTAATATAAAACACCCGGTAATATTATCTATTTTATCAATAATTGCTAAAATTGTACCTTCTTTAGTCTGGGGCAACAGGTCATTGGAAAATCGAGGTAGATAATGTTCAAATATCGCTTCCGCAACTTCCTTCTTTTCTTTTGATAAAATAGCATATTCTCTGCCCATTATACCCTGTAGTTCAGGAAACTCTTTAACCATTTCGGTAACTAAGTCTGCTTTGCTTAAATAAGCCGCTCTTAAAATATTGCTCTTCATCTCATTTTTAAGATTTAAATCTTTAGCTAAATACTCAGCTAATGATTGCAGTCTCACTGTCTTATCCCAAAGAGTACCCAAATTCTCGATAAAAACAACATCCTTTAATTTCGATACCCTTTCCGGTAAAGAGATCTTCTGATCTACCTCATAAAAGAATCTGGCATCTTCTAATCTTGCTTTCAGTACATTCTCATTGCCCTTTTTAATGAGAGAAGAATATTTCTTTGCCCCATTACTTACTACTATAAAAAAAGGTAATAAGATGTTATTATTTTTATATAAAGGAAAGTATTTCTGATGTTTTTCCATCACCATAGTTAAAACTTCCCGAGGTAATCTCAAATAATCTCGATTGAATTCTCCTAAAATAACACTGGGATATTCTAATAAAAAGACTATTTCCTTTAGTTGATTCTCGTTGAGTACTTCCTGACCTTGCTTTTCATTAATTATTTTTCTTATCTGTCTTCTTATCCGGTTCTCCCGATATTCCTGGTCAACCAATACATAATTCTTCTTTAATTCCAGAAAATACATCTCTGGATTTAAAATTCTTATTTTACGAGGAGATAATAAGCGGTGACCATATGTTTCATTACTGGATACTATTCCCTCTAAATTAAACTTTATTACTTCTTGATTATATAAAGCAAGTATCCAACGAATCGGCCTAATAAATCTAATCTTTTTATCTTCCCAACGCATGGATTTAGGAAAGTTTAAGTTATTTATTACTTTAGGAAAAATCTCGGTTAATAAATCCCGGCTAGACCTACCTTTTATCACTTTTAAAGCAAAAATATATTTACCTTTTTCAGTATCTTCAACTATTAACTCTTCTACGTTTATTCCCTGGGCTTGCGCAAATTTAAGAGCCGGCATTAATGGTTTTCCCTGATTATCATAACTAATCTGATAAGCTGGACCTTTTATTTTTTGAACAATATTTTCTTGAGCCTGGGCAATATCGGCAATATATACTACCAATCTTCTGGGTGTACCATAAACTTTAATTTCCCCAAAAGGTATTTTTAATTCCTCCAGATTCTCTTTCACCATTCTTTTTAAATCAGCCAAAGCATCTTCTATATATACTGCCGGGATTTCCTCAGTTCCGATTTCTAAGAGAGCTTTATTCATAATACTAATTCCTTTTTTTTCGCTTTTTTTCCATTAAGGGAAAACCCATTTTTTCTCTTTGTTTTATATACTTTTCTGCACAATAACGGGAAATATTTCTTACCCGAGAAATATATCCTGTTCTCTCCGTTACACTGATTGCTCCTCTTGCATCTAATAAATTAAAGATGTGAGAACATTTCAATATATAATCATAGGCAGGGAGAGTTAAATCTTTTTCTAATAATCTGTTAGCCTCTTTTTCAAAAAGATTAAAAAGATGAAATAACATAGAGATATCTGATTCTTCAAAGTTATACTTCGAATGCTCAACCTCTCCTTGATGGTGGATATCTCCATAGGTAATATTATCACTCCATTTCAGATTAAAGACATTATCCTCTGTTTGAATTACCATAGCCAATCTTTCCAAACCATAGGTAATTTCAACCGGGATAATATCTAAATCAATACCTCCAGCCTGCTGGAAGTAAGTAAATTGGGTAATTTCTAAACCATCTAACCAGATCTCCCAACCCAATCCCCAGGCACCTAAAGTTGGGGCTTCCCAATCCCCTTCAACAAATCTAATATCATGCCGTTTTCTGGAAATACCTAAATTTTCTAAGCTCTCCAAATAAATTTCTTGAATATTTTCTGGGGAAGGTTTTAATATAACTTGAAATTGATAATGCTGTTGAACTCGATTGGGGTTCTCACCATATCTTCCATCGGTGGGGCGTCGGGAAGGCTCTACATATGCTACTTTCCAGGGTTCTGGCCCCAATACTCTCAAAAAAGTAGCGGGATTCATTGTCCCTGCTCCAACTTCTACATCATAAGGTTGCTGAATAACACAACCTTTCTCACCCCAAAAATGCTGCAATTTGAAGATAAGCTTTTGAAAATTCATAGTAAAATCCTTTTAATTATATAAAATACCCTGTCTCTTCTAAAATAATCTCTTTATCTTAATTAATCCTATAGAAGGGAAAATCTTTATACTATGATAATATACCAAAATCACCTTTTATTGTCAATGAGAATGATTGAAGTGAAATAACCTTTCCAGGATTAGAGATTATGGAATTAATAATATTTCCATTAAAGAGATTCTAAAAAAGATTGGGTCTTAAAGATTTTATTGAAATGGTAAAGCAGATATGTTTCGGTAATTTTATCTAATTCCTTCCTTCTTTTTACTGGAATGGTATAATGGGTAATCTTAGAAAGAGGAGTAATTATTATTTTCTTTACTAAATTAATAAAATAATCGGAGACTGGTAGATATTCAGCACTATCTATTTCAGAAGATTCATTGGTAACAATTCCCCCATCTTTGATACTAAAATACTTACTAATTTTTTGGTTTCCTATTAAATTATTCTCCTTACTATAATTATAAAAACTAAATAATGGTCTATAACCCAGATTAGTAATTGCTTTCCACTTGAAAGCTAAATTTATCAATTGAGGGTCTTTGGCCTCTTTTAAGTAGTGTAAAGTATTTTTTAATAAAGTAAAAAGGGCTACATTGGTATCCCCTTCTTCGGTTAGCTTATTGACTATTTCTGCACAATTAGAAGCAAAGGCAAATCTTCTTACCTCTTTGCAAGTAGAAAAAAAAGATTCCAATATTTCCGTTTGACTGATTATGTCAATGTTCTTCCCCCTATAAAATAAAAAGATAGCATCAGTCAGGATTTCCAGGCTACTGCCAAATTTACTTTTCGTTTTTCTTACTCCTTTAGCGATAGCTTGGATTTTACCATAATTTTTAGTATAAATAGTAACTATCTTATCTGCATCGCTATATTCTATACTTCTTAATACTATCCCTTCATTTCGGAATAACATATCCCTTGGCAAAATCCTCCCAGTTATTATTCGAGCAAATCACTTTTTTTAAAAGCCTGAGAAAGTAATTTATCTATTCGCTTGATGGCAACCTTCCCCTTCATATTGGACATGACTACCTTAATGTCTTCTCCAAATTCCAAAATTACCTGTCTACAGGCTCCGCAAGGAGTACAGGGTTGATTTGTATCACCAATAATAGCTATAGCCTTAAATCTGGAATATCCTTCCGAAATCGCTTTAAATATAGCGACTCTTTCTGCACATATACTTAAACCAAAGGAGGCATTTTCAATATTACAGCCAGTAAATATCTTTCCCTCAAAAGTAAGAACTGCCGCCCCCACTTTAAATTTAGAATAGGGTGCATAAGCCCTCTTCCTTGCTTCTTCTGCCGCATGTATTAATTTTTCATATTTCACGTTTATTTATATCTCCTTCTTGAGAATAGATGCTAAAATATTTTCTTGCTTAATCCTCTTTTTGTTTTAAACTACTTTACCGTAGAATATTCTATAATATCTTTAAATATAAGGCTGGAAATTTCATTTAAACCATAATTCAGTCCGGTCCGAAACTAAGTGAATCCAGACCTTCCCTTGATTAAGAGGCAAAAGATTACCCTGATTATCATAATATTTAGTAGCATGGTCTTTTGACTCTTTAATCCACTTGGCTAAATAATAATGACCTCCATAAAAAATTTTGGCTACTCCTTCACCAATAACCTCTACATTGATTCTTCCCTCTTCATCTTGAACTATCTTTTCCTCTTTCACATATTGTACTATGATGTTGGATACGGTAATAGTTTCCAAACTTCTACTATCCTGATGTGGATTAGAATTTACTAATCTAAGGTAATAATTACCATCTTTATTATACTGGTAGGATACGAGATACTTCTGGTTATATTTTAATGATACTCTGGAGATGTTGCCTCCAGAAACTTCCATTACTCTCTGTCCAGAGAAAAAATTTTCCACTTCTACCTTTTCTGGAAAACCCATTTTTTTTATTTTTTCTCTTATATTTTTGGTATTGGTAAAAAGATTTATCCAGCCTCCAATGTTTTTATCCCGCCAATAAGGAGAAGGATAATGCATTTCGTCTAGATCGATAATCTTTTCATCTCTAAAACTCTGTCCTCCACAATGTACAAAGACAGGAGACCATTCTCTGGCTAATCTTGAAAAATAGTATCTACTACTTCTAATTGGGCCCACTAGTACAGATTTATCTTGTAGATATATAGCCATTAGTCGGGTAAAGGGATATTCTACATCTATCTCATAGATTACATCTGCAGAGATTAAACCGGTCTGGTGTTCTACTTCTGGAGGGCTATTCCCAATCATTACAGCTAAGGGTATGCCCTGACTAGAATAAACTTGATAGACTCCTATTATAAAAACATAAATAAAGAGCAATAAAAATTTAAATAAAATTTTATCAAGTAGTAACTTAAATGTAATTTTCAATGGTATAATTCCTTCCAGCTGATATTTTTAATTTGGTAAATTTAATATAATAAATAATTTAGTGAACCTTGTCATATTCGTCTTCTATTTCGCCAAATATTTCCTCTAAGAGGTCTTCAATAGTCACTACCCCTGATAAATTTTCTTGTTTTCCCAGAACTACAGCTATGTGAATTTTTCGCCGCTGGAATTCCCTTAATAGGTCAGTTATGATAGTATCTTCGGAAACAAAATACGGGTTATGTATTAAATTCAAACGATCTAAAGGAGTATTTATCTTCTTTTTCAAATTAATCATTAAAAAATCTTTGGCATAAATAAAGCCAGTAATATTATCCATATTATCTTTATAAACTGGAACTCTAGAAAGCCCTTTTTCTTTCATCACTCCTATCGCTTCTTTCACTGAAACAGAATCACTGATAGCTACTACCTGTTCTCTTGGTCTCATTACATTCTTTACATAAGTATCATTTAAATTTAATATTTTTTCAATCATACTTTTTTCTTTTTTTTCTAAAGCTCCATCTTTTTCTCCTATCTCAAAAAGTAATTTAATCTCCTTTTTAGAAAAAAAACTATTTTGGTATTTGAATTTTTCTCGAAAAAAAAGTTTAACAAAAAAATTAGAAATTCCCCTAAAAAAAACTTCTAAAGGGGAAAGTAAGGTAGAAATTAATTTTATATAATAAGCATTTTTCAGGGAAATATTTTCGGCATTATTCTGGGCTATTGTTTTAGGAACTATCTCGCAAAATATCAAAAATATCAAAGTTACCAAGATAGTAGAAATAGTGGCTCCTTTTTCGCCCCAGAAATATATCGCTAGAAAAGAAGATAGACTGGCGGAGATAACCACCAAGATATTCGTGCCAATGAGAACCACTCTCAAGAATTTATCTGGTTTACGAATCAACTCATAAATAACTGCAGCATTACGATCTTTTTTTTTCATCAGATATCTTAAGTGCAACTTATTCGCTGAGATAACTGCAGTTTCTACCTCCGAAAAATAAGCGGTTAAAAATATACAGAAAAAAAGAATGACAAAAATTATCTTAGTCCATAATAAAGCCAAAATTTCTTACCTCCAAAATCAGTCTCTGCTTATTCATCAATTTCTTCTTCAGATTCTGGATAATTTCTGATGATCTTCACTTTTCTTATCCTGTTTTTTACTACTCTTTCTATTATTAAATCCAAATTTTTATATTTTATTATTTCACCCTTCAGGGGTACTTTGCCGATTAAATGGTAAATAAACCCTCCCAGGGTTTCAAAATCATCTTCTGGAATCTCTATATTGACCAATTCCCTCACTTGGTCGATCTCCATCATCCCATCAGCAATTATAGTATTTTCATCTATTACTTCAAATAATTTTCTCTCTTTATCGTATTCATCAATTATTTCACCAACAATTTCCTCGATTACATCTTCTAAGGTAATTAAACCTGCTGTCCCTCCATATTCATCTATTACTACCGCAATTTGAATTCTATTTTTTTGCAGAATATCTAATAAATCATCTATCTTTTTATTTTCGGGAACAAAGTAAGCTTTTCTAATTATATTTCTTAAATTGAATTTTCTTTTATCTTTATACCAAAGCTCATAACAGGATAATAAATCTTTGGTATATAATATCCCAATAATATTATCCACAACTTCTTCATAAACCGGAAATCTAGAATGCCGAATCTTATTAATTAAATCCAATAATGCATTTAATCTAATATCAGAGGGTATACAAACTATGTCAACACGAGGGATCATGATTTCCTTTACTGTAGTCTCGCCAAACTCAAAGATGTTTTTAATCATTTCCTCTTCTTCTTTTTTTATAATCCCTTCATCTTTACCCGCATCTATTAAAGTTATTAAATCATCTTCGGTAATCTCCTGTTTTCTTTTGCTGAATCTTTTACCCAGAAATTTATAAAGTAAGCTGACCAGAAGCTGTAAAAAATGGACAATTGGTAATACCAAAGAGGCAATTATATCTAATGGTTTAGCTACTTTTCGGGATATTCTTTCCGCATTGCTGAGCGCCAAGGTTTTTGGAATAATTTCTCCAAAGACCATTACCAAAAAAATCATCAGTATAGTGGAAATACTTATAAATCGGCTACCAAAAGATTTAACAGTGAGATAGGTTGCTAAAGAAGAAGCAGCAATATTGACGAACATATTACCAGTTAAAATGGCAATAAGAGTTCTTTGGGGGTCATCCAGAAGTTTAAGGATGGCTTTAACTGCTTGATTACCCTCTTCTTCTCTCTGCATTTTCTTTAATTGAAGCTTATTAAGAGAAAATAATGCAGTCTCTGCACCAGAAAAAAATGCTGATAATATTAAAAATGTAACTAAAGCCAAAAACCCGCCACACCATATGGCTAAACTAAAATAATCATCCAAAAAATCTCACCATAACTTTTTATCATTTACCAGAATAGTTTTTGACTAATCTTTGGGCTTTACTGGATATTCTATGCCTTTGTAAAAATATTACCAATACCAATAAACCGACCCCAACAATATCGGTCAAAATATCAGGTCTAATCAAGGTAATAGCACTAATAGCTAATAAAACTCTTTCATAGACTCTGGTATTATCCAATAGATAACCACCCGCCGCAGCACCTAAAGCCAATACTCCGGCCAAAGAAGTAATAATTAATTGTAAGGTATGACCAATGGAACTATTTATATACATTAATCCGGGATCTAAAGCAAATAAATAGGGGATCATAAATCCCGCTACTGCCAACCTCACCGAAATAAAACCTGTTTTCATAGAATTTCCTCCCGAGATTCCTGCACCTGCATAAGCAGCAACCGCCACTGGAGGAGTCAAATCAGCAATTACCCCAAAATATAATATAAACAAATGAGCGGCTAAAGGTATTACTCCTAAATCGATTAAGGCTGGTGCAGCCATAATAGAAAGAATAATATACTTAGCGGTAGTCGGCAGTCCCATTCCCAGTATAATAGAAGCAATCATAGTAAAGAAGAGGGTTAATAATAAATTCCCCTGTCCTAATAATATCAACCCATTAGCAATCTTCAATCCTAAACCAGTAAGAGTTACTGCTCCCACTACCATTCCTGCACAGGCACAGGCAGCTGCTACACCTAATGCACTTTTAGCTCCCTCTTCGAAAGCTTCTCCCAGTTTCTTCCAATTTAAACGGGTTTCAGACTTTACCATACTAATAAGTAAGCTCATTACGATAGCCCAAAAAGCAGAAAATAGAGGAGTATAACCCTTGATTAGTAAATAAACTAAGCCAAGGATAGGTATCACCAGATGTCCTTTTTCTCTTAAAACTTTCTTTAGATCAGGTAATTGTTCCTTGGGTAATCCTTTTAATCCATACTTACTGGCTTCTAGATGAACCATGGTACCCACTGCGATATAGTAAATTATTGCTGGTATAGCTGCGGCCGCAGCAATCTTTATATAAGGAATTCCCAGGAACTCTGCCATTACAAAAGCTGCTGCTCCCATAACTGGAGGAAGTATCTGTCCACCCGTAGAGGCAGCAGCCTCCACAGCTCCAGCAAAATCTTTTCGATAACCAATACTTTTCATTAAAGGAATAGTAAAGGTTCCGGTGGTCACTACATTTGCTACTGAACTTCCATTAATTGACCCAAAAAAACCACTAGCTATTACCGCAACTTTTGCTGGCCCTCCCACAGTGTGACCGGCTAAAGCCATGGCTACATCAATAAAAAACTTACCCATTCCAGTCTTATTTAAAACTGCTCCAAAAAGTATGAACAGGAATACAAAAGAAGAAGATACTCCTAATGGTATGCCAAAGATACCTTCTGTTCCTGCATATAAGTGTTCAATTATTCTTTCCAGGGAATAACCCCGATGGGCAAAAAAACCAGGCATGATTTGACCAAAGTAAGAATACAGCAAAAATACTATTACTACCATAGGAAGGGCCATTCCGATTACCCTTCTGGTTCCCTCTAAGACCAAAATTATTGCCAATCCTCCCATTATCAAATCTAAAGTAGTAGGTAATCCTGAACGAAGCACCATATCTCTATAAAATACCACTAAATATAGACAAACCACCGCTCCTAATCCAGCCAGGATTAGGTCATAGAAAGGTATTTTGATCCTATTTTGTTCAAACTGCCCTTTAGATACCGGATAGATAAGAAAGATTAAACACAAAGCAAAAGCCAGGTGAACTGCCCTTTGTACCAGGGCTAAAAGCAATCCAAATCCACCAGTGTAAAATTGAAAAACCGACATACCTATAGCAATGAATGAAATTATAATTGCCATGATACCTATTGGTTTACGGACTCTTGATTCTGAATCATACTTCTCTAAAAGTTCTTGAACATTTATTTCTTCTTTTGGTTTTTGCTGATTTTCTGCGTTCACTTATTATTCAACCCCCCAGAGTAAATTTAAGTTATTCTGTTTAACTATTTTTATAGTTAATAATGTATCTCCTAATAAAGAAGATAAATCTATTTTATTATCTCGGAAATAAAAACAATTATTTGAACTTTCTCCTACCCTATAATAAAGAGGAACTGGAATAACTCTTTGCATATTTTTTATTTTAAACTTTCCCTCTTCTTTTAGAAAAACCTCTTGACCAAAATTAGTATAGGGAAGGCCTGCTCCATGATCAAGAAAATCTGTTTCAACTAAAATAATTTGATACTCTTCATCAATTTTGAAAAATTCCTGGACTGAAGTGAGAGATACAGAATGAATATATTCTAAAACAAATATATCTCCTGGTTTAATTTGTTCTAAAAAAATTAATTTATTATCATTGATTGACCTTAATTCTAAAAAATATCGGGGAATAAAAAGAAAAATAATGACCACTATTCCTAGACCGATAAGTAATAAAAGGTTTCTCTTTTTTAGCATAAAAATTAATACCGGGTATCATATAAAGCTGCTTTTCTCCTTTTATGATACCCGGGGATTTTTTTACTCTAACTTATTTGATCAAGCCAATTTCTTTATAATATAATTCTGCTCCTGGATGTAAGGGTATTCCCATACCAGAAAGAGCAGTCTCTAAGGTAATATTCTTGCCTTGAGAATGTACTTTTTCTAAAACATCTCTATGTTCCCATAAAGCTTTAGTCATTTTATATACGATAGTGGGTTCCAATCTTGCGTCACAGATCCACAAAGCTGGTGTGGCAAGCGCAGGAACAGGTTCATCTATTCCTTTATATATTCCTGCTGGAATAGTAGTAGCTCCATAATAGGGAATGGTCTCCACTAATTCTTTCATTTTATCTTCTCTAATCGGTATTAGGACCATCTCTCTCTTGGTAGCAATATCAATAATGCTAGAAGTAGGATAACCAGCAGTAGTAAAGCCAGCATCTATCTGGCCATCGACCAAGCGCTGGGCAACTTCATTAAAATCTATAAAATCAGCTTTAATATCATCAAAGGTAAGACCATGGGCTTTTAGAATTATCTCTGCATCAGCCGCGGTTCCGCTATTGGGAGCACCGACACCTACACTCTTTCCCTTTAAGTCTTCAATATTTTTAATCCCTGAGGCCTTAGTAGCAATGATATGAATGGTTTCCGGGTACAAAGAGGCAATTCCTCTTAAGTTAGTAATAACCGGCTCGTTCTTATATATCCCCGTTCCGGTATAACTCCAGTAGGTGACATTAGCTTGGGAAAATGCAGTTTCAATCTGACCTCTGCTTATTAAATTACAATTGGCTCGAGAAGCATTTCCAGTTTGGGCAGTAACAATCAATCCTTCTACATAATTAGAAAGTAGTTGAGCCAAGGCTCCACCTAAAGGATAATAGGTTCCTCCTGTACCTCCGGTGGCAATAGCAATAAATTGTTTCTCTGCAGAAAATCCAATACCAACCATCCCAATTATTAAACAAACAGTCAATAGTAAAACTAATATGGTCTTATTCTTTAACATTAAAAAATCTCCTCCTATTTCAAAATTTATTCCTTACTTTAACTAAAAAAACTTTTAATTCTTATCCTGATTCCCCTCACCTCCTCTATATCAATTTAAACTATGGATGAAGCAACCTCTCTAATTATACCTTAGAAGTTTCTCTTAAAAGGTAAAAAGGTTAGGATTCCAGTACCTACAAATTTATTATATTAGAAACTCTCAGAAAAATCAAAAATATTTAATAATTCCAGCTCTTTTTCCCGCATAACTTTTTCCTCCTCTCCCTCCCTATGATCGAATCCTAGTAAATGCAATAAACCATGTATTAGCAGGAAAGTTATTTCTTTTTCCACAGAATGATTCAACAAGCAAGCTTGTCTTTGCGCGGTTTCCACTGAAATAATAATATCACCAAGCATTATATTTTCCTCTATTATTGAACTCTCTTCCTTCTCTTCTTGAAAACTGAACGACAGAACATCAGTGGATTCATCTATACCCCGATATTTCTTATTTAACCTTCGAATAAATTTATCCTTAGTAAATAAGATACTTATTTCAATATTATCTTCAACTTTCAGATATTGGAGGATCTTTTTGATCTTTGCTTTCATTACTTTTTGGTTTATCTTTACTATTTTCTGTTGATTTTTTATTAGTACTTCCATTCTTTTTCTTCTCTTCTTTTAATTTCATAATTATCTTTTCATCAGGATATTCTACTCGGCTATGGAACATTCCAGTAAGAATTCGAGTAAAGCTTTCTTCAACTTTATCTAAATCTTTTAAAGTTAAAGCACTCTCATCTAATTGGCCATTATCTAAATTTTTCTTAATAATCTCCTTTACCAGAGTTTTTATTCTGGTAGCAGTAGGATTGGTCAAGCTTCGGGTTGCTGCTTCTACCGAATCAGCCAGCAAAATAATCCCTGCTTCCTTAGTTTGGGGTTTTGGACCGGAATAACGATAATTCTCTTCTGCAACTTCTTCTGTATTTAATTCCTCTTCCTTTAAAGCCCTATGGAAGAAATAGGTTATTAGACCGGTACCATGATGCTGGTTAATTATATCAATTATGTCTTTGGGAAGCTTATTTTTCTTAGCCATCTCTACTCCTTCTTTTACATGAGAAGCAATTACTAGAGCACTTAAACTTGGTTCTAGATCATCATGGATATTTTTATAAGCCTCTTGATTCTCTGCAAAGAAGTAGGGTCTTTTTATCTTGCCAATATCGTGATAAAGTGAACCGACCCGGGCTAATAATCCGTCTCCTCCCATTTCTTCTGTAGCTGCTTCTGATAGATTTCCCACTACTATACTATGATGGTAAGTCCCGGGAGCTTCTACTATTAACCTCTTTAATAAAGGTTGATTTGGATTAGATAATTCCATTAATTTGAAAGGGGTAGTGATATCAAAAACATTTTCCAGAAAAGGTAAAATTCCTATAGTTAACACCACCGCCAGAAAACCATTTAATAATCCATATAAACTCTCTTTTAAAATAAAGTAAGAATCCTTATTTTGAATTAATCCCAAAGCAGAGATAGTACTTACATTAACCAAAGCCACCCATAGTCCTGCTCTAGTTAAACCTGAGCGCTGGGTAGTTTTTCTAATACTAAATATAGCGATTACTCCCGAAACAATAGCCACCAGAAAAAAGTTTATTTCCCCTACAATAATTAAAGTAATTAATAAACTCAGCAGTGTAGTAATCAGCAAGGATATTTCAGGTTTTATAGTAATAGCCAACAACATAGCCCCGGAAGCAACCGGGATAATATAAGGAGAAACCTGATAAGTTATCTTGGCTAACAAGAATAAAAAGGTAGAGATAATACTGATCAATATCAATTTACTTATATTATTATAAATTTCTAGATGAAAAGAATGTAAATAAAAGGATACCAATACCAACAAAATCGTAATCACCAGTATTATTCCCAAAAAATTAAGATAATTGATTTGAATATTCTGTAAACCTAAGGCATTAAGTATAGCAATTTGTTCAGCAGTAGCCACTTCTCCTTTCCGAATAATTATCTGTCCTTTTTGAATCATCTTTTTAATCTCTTCTATTGAACTAATAGCGGCCTGACGCCTTTTTTCTGTTTCCTCCTTATTCAGGAATAAACTGGGGAGTATAGCGGAACTGGCAATTTCGCTGGCAATTAAAGCATCATTGTGATCGATGGATATCTCACTAATTTCTCTAATTAACTGTTTTTTAGCAGTATCTAAATCTTCTTCCCTGATTCCCTGTTCCATTATTTTTCGTACTGCGTTCTTCACATCTACTCTTATCTTTTCTAAAGTCAAATCATCCAGCTGAAGGCAACTGGTTAATATGGGTCTACTAATATATAATCTTAAATTTTTATCTATTTCTTCCGCCATTTTCTGAGATTCTTCTTCTATTAACTGTCTTTGGGCCTTCTCGGATAAAGGTTCAGGTGAATTCTCAATTAATTCTTTAATCCCCTCTTTATACTTCTTGATCTTTAAAAATAAATCATCCGTTTGAAGTTCAGCATTTTCAATATTAGCTAAATTCAATTCATATACTTCTTTTATTGATTTAGCTGCTTTTTCTCTCAAATTGATAGTAGCTTCTACATCTACAAATTCCATAGTTCGAGGAGAAAGAATATCCTGAGAAGCTATTTCACCTTCTTTCAAAATAGTCTTACCTGGAATAAAATTAATCAAGGAGATCAGAGAGAGAACAATTAAGATAGTCAAAAATATTACTATTTTAGGCCAGGAAAATTTTTGTAACCAATTAAGAGATAAGGGTTTTTCTGCTATTACTTCCCTATTTTTCGATCTTTTATACCAAGCCATATGAATCACTCCGTCTCGCTATTTTTTAAATCTTCTCTTTCGTATGCTCTAATAATTTCTTGTACCAATCTATGCCTTACTACATCCTGATCATTAAGATAAACAAATTCTATACCCTCAATATTCTGAAGTATCTTAGCAATTCTGATCAAACCTGACTGTTCTCTTTTGGGTAAGTCTATCTGGGTAATATCACCATTAACTATAATCTTCGAACCAAAACCAAATCTAGTCAAAAACATTCTCATTTGTCCTAGAGTAGTATTCTGAGCATCATCTAAAATAATGAAAGAATCATTAAGAGTTCTACCCCGCATATAAGCCAAGGGAGCTATTTCTATGATTCCGCTCTCCATAAATTTGTGGAATTTCTCCGGAGGGATCATATCATACATAGCATCATACAAAGGTCGAAAATAAGGTTCTATCTTTTCTAAAAGATCACCAGG
>Ga0067045_1028290_pt1 | contig 37117 bp, 33 predicted proteins | sample TerdegcTABiofilm_FD_59184 | JGI IMG/M metagenome (GOLD analysis project Ga0067045, IMG submission 59184) | Combined Assembly of (Gp0054472, Gp0054536) Wastewater bioreactor microbial communities from Singapore -Terephthalate degrading...
CTTTTCAGAAAGGTTTAATAAAAGGGTTTGATCAATTTTTCTTAACGACATGGTTAAAATTTTCTGTCGGCGAAAGCTTGAGGTTTATCATCCTCGTTATATTTCGACGGGCATTTCAATAGTATTGAATTGGCCTGAAAATTTTTCCCTTGCATACGACCTATTAAGACAATCTTTTCTGATTTCTCAAAGTCCTGAGGTTTTGCATTGTGATATTCTACCTGTGTGACTATGCCTTTATCGTCTTTTACATAAAAAGAGAAATAATTAGGTTTCAAGGGGTCGTATTGCATGGGGCGTGTGGTGTCTAAGGTACCGATTACATGGAACTCTCTGTCAGGGTTCTTCGAGGCAATGGCAAAATCAGCATAGGGATTAGTATCGCTGAATGTGCTGATAACCACCCCTAATGCTATTGCTAGAAAAATAATAATAAATATATGTTTTGTCTTCATGTGTTTTTACTTTGTTTTTTCAACAATTCATCCAGTTCTTTCTCTAATCGTTGTGTTTTACGGTCGAGAAACAACAGGTAAACGAATAAGCCAATAAAGATAAGGGTAATGACTCCAATTACAACAAATAATTTATTCGTGAGCATAGCCTGAAATTTATAATTCAGCAATTTTCTGATGAATGGTTTTGATGCGGATACGTATTTTCCAAATCCAAAAGGCAATCATGATCCAACCCAATACAGCCGGATAAAAAACCAGGCGCATAGTAGGATCTAAACCTTTAACCCCGAGTGCCGGATTTCCGCTTTTTCCGGGGTGAATACTGTGCTCGGCCAGGCGCGGCATGATGCCGATGAATACTAGCATAAGTACAAAAGCAAATATATTGTATACCGCAGACACCCTGGCCTTTTTTTCCTGGTCGTCAATCGAAGAGCGAAGGACAAAGTAGGCTAAATATACTAAAATGGCTGTTGCTGCGCCATTCAGTTGTGGGTCATTTGTCCATGGTTTACCCCAGGTGAAATTTGCCCACATCATACCGGTAACGATTCCAAGAAACCCAAAAAACAGTCCCACTGCAGCAGCTTGAACGGCAGCTGTATCTGTTTTTGCGAGAGGTTGTCGAAGATATTTTATGCTGAAAATGAAAGCAGTAGCCATCATTGTGGTCATTGTAAACCACATGCTAACGTGGTAAAAGAGGTTTCTGATGCTCTCGTAGATGATGGGTAATTGAGGCACATGTATAGAGAGGCCGGCAATCAGGCTGTAGGCAACCAAGAGACCACCGGTTATTTTCCACCAATCTTTTTTTAATTTCGGCATTTATAAAGCGTTATGTAAAGTAAACAATGTTTTGGGCTGTTTGCTCAAATTATTCCATCCATAAATATGGAAAAAGTATCCATGCCAATGTGATGCACAATATGTCGAGCAAAAGTAAAGCCAAAACCATGGCGCTTAAATTTGAAGCAACCGTAGGTTGAATAGCTGAGGTTGACAGTCGGATTACAAGTAGAAGCAGAGGGGCAGTGAGAGGTAAGCTCAGAATAGCCATTAATGAAAAGTTACGGGCTTCCTGAGAGGCAATAGCTGAAGTAAAGGTGAGTATTCCGGCCAGGCCAATGCTGGCCAGAAGCAGGGCAAGGATGAATCTTAAAGGATGAAGTATTGGATTTCCGTTGAAAAGCAGAAAAACCATGCTGGTAATTGCGCTTAACGTTAGGATTAAAAGTATGTTATAAATAATTTTGGCCAAAATGATATGCCGTGCATCAGCGAGAGTATAGTAATAAAGCTTCCTTCCGCCGGAATCACTGCCAAAAGCACGGTTAGAAGAATGAACCGCCGAAAAAAGAAGTATAATCCAAAGCAGACTGTTCCATGTATTTGTTGGAATTATTCCTTTGAAGGCGAGATAGGCTATCCACACCGAGCCCAAAGCATGCAAAATTATCCCGCTGATTACCTGTGGCTGCCTCAGCTCCAGCAGAATGTCTCGCCTTATCAACCAATAAATTTGCTTCACAAAGGTGGATTTTATTAGGAGCTAAATTACCTAAATTCCTTTGTTTTTAAAAAAAGAGCCCCGGATAAATTTCCGGAGCTCCCCATTAGGTAGTTGATAAATTTTCAGATATTATTTTTTGATCACACGTAAAGTTTGGCGTGTTTTTCCACATTCGATGGTAACAAGGTAAAGGCCGCTTTTAAGTTGGTTCATCGGAATATCAATCAGGTGCTGTCCAGCCTTCAGGGTTCCTTGAGGCAGCGACATAATTTGACGGCCGTCGAGGCTGCTTAGGCTGATGTTGACATTGGCCGACTGGTTGAGGGTGAAGCCAATGACAGTTTTATCAACAGCAGGATTGGGATAAAGGCCTTTTACTGCAATGGCGGTTGTATTGTTTTCACTGATACCTACTCCTAATTGATCTTTGGGCACCTCAACAAAAATCTGGTGGTTGTCAACCGGATCGTGGTCTCCATCGAGTGCAAGCCCTGGGTTGGGGTCAATGTTGTAAACCAGGTAAATGTTGTTATCACTTAATTGACCCATCTGAGGATAGATGCCTTCATCGAAAATATGGGTTATGTCGCCCATTAAGTCAGTAAAAGTGCCTGACCAGGTTTCACCTTTGTTGGAGGCAATACGCAGCCATATATGCTTATAGTTATTCACCCCGTTGTCGTAGCCTTCAGTAGTACTAGCGTACGCCAGATAAACATTGTCCTGGTCATCTATATGCAAAGTGGGCATTGTTGATAAACCAATTGATCGGTAATAATAGAGATCGTTTGTAAAATCAATCTGGCCGTTACCATTTACATCCTGAGTCCAGCCAACGAGGTTATAGTCGGGAATAAGTTCGCTGCCTTCGTAGCCCCAGGGGCAAAGTCCCATCTGGCTATTTTCGAAAACAGGACGAGTTTCATTCCAGTATACAATACCATCAGTTCCAGGCCAGAGAGAATAAGTTTCATCTGCATGTCCTTGAACCTTACAAACACCGAAAGCAACATGGCAGATACCGTCTTTATCTATAGCCAGAGCAGAAGAATTGTCAACAGTATAGAAAGTATCTGTTTCATAGGAGAAATCATAGAACGGATAGGGGTGTTGCCAGATGACGGTTTTTTGCCAAGTATCGCCGTTATCGGTTGATTTCATGAGAACTAAATCAGTCCATGCGCTTCCAATGAGGAAGGCAACCGTGTTGCCTCTGGCTGCCATGGGATAAACATCGGCCCTTATGGAATAGTAATAGTCTGGCCCCACGTCGGCAAGGGTTTGATACTGGAAATCCCAGGTAGCACCACCATCTGAGGAACGGGAGTAAAGAAGGGCCATGTCCTGGTTATTGTAAGGATTGTAACTGTTTGAAAGAATATGTAAATACTGGAAGTTATCACCCGAGGCTACCATTCTGGGCCAGGCTGGTTCAGCACCGTTTCCCGGGCCAGGCATTGAAGTGAATGTCCAATTTCCGCTGAAGCGATTTTCTCTTCTCGAAAAATTCAGGTCGGTAGCAGTATGGGCAATAACAGCTTCACCGGTTGCCCCGGCGGGAGCATATGAAGGCCAGCCTGTTCGCACGTTCTCAATACGAGTGGTGGGCGCTGGTTGCCAGGTAGTCCCATTGTAATAATTATATCCTGTTCCCCTATCGGGATAAGAGGAGGGTGTCAAGCCCATAGTCCAGACATCAGCCATATATCCGTCAGGATACATGAAAAATCGGTTGCTTACAGTTGCATTGGATAGCAAATCGTATTTGGTAATACCAAGGTCTGTTTCATTAAAAGCGACGACGCTTTCCAGTCCAGAATTACTAAATTGGCCATAAGAGGAAACCCCTTCTTTTATGGGGCGAGCTTCTCTGACAGTTTTTTGCTGGTTTCGTACAGCTTTCGATGGGGGTATTCTATCTGTTGCCCATGATAGCGTAGCTAAGGTGGCCAGGAAAAAAAGGCTAAAGTTTTTTTCATGATTTATCAAATTTGTGGTTTCGCGTAGCAAATATAAGTTATTTTAAGAATAGGTATGGGTTGAATGCATGTTTTGTACTTTGACATTTTTTGTAAAATAGTGACAGAGTGATTAATATTAAAAAAAAAGTTGCAGGACAAAGGCCCTGCAACTTTAAACTGAGAATAAGAAATAGGTTTGGATATTATTTCACGAGCATTTTGCGTGTAACTTTTTCGTTATCAATTGTGAAAGTAACGAAATAGAGGCCACTGTGCAAATTGCTGACCGGAATGGAGAGATAGTTGGCACCAGCATTCAATTTTACAGGTGTGCTTTCCAACACTTTCTGCCCGGCAGCTGTTGAGATACTGTAGCTTATCCGGGCAGGCTGTTCAAGAGAAATCATAACCCTTGCTGTTTCCTGCACTGGGTTTGGATTAATTTCGGATATAGCAGCCTGAACACGGTTCACCGGAGCAATACCCACACCGGGATTTCCAACCGGGAATACAAAGTCGGCATCGGTATAGTAAAAGTCGGGTATATACTTAAATTGTACCGGATTTGTTACTCCTGCTGGATCGGTGAGGCCTTCTACTACGAAGGGAACAATGTATTTGTCGTTGTCGGTGAGGGTATACCGAGACATTCCAAAGAAATAAGCCTGGAAATAAACATCGGAGAAGTAGGTGACATTGTTGGGCTGGTCGAGGTATCCGGCACCTTGTGCTACACCGGTTACTTTATTGGCCAGGAGGTCAAATCCACGGCAGTAAATATCAGGCTGGTTGTTTTCCTGAGCAATGGTGGGGTCGGTGTCGAGCCATGCAACGAATACTTTGTCACCGGTCCAGTTGCTGGCAATCTGAATACGGTTGTCTTCGGTGAGGTCACCAAAAGTTCCCCTAAACTGTTTGGGATATCCCATGATTTGGCCAAACCAGGTGTTACCGCCGTCTATACTGTAAATATCCATAGCAGCAAAGGCTCCGTAAGCGGTAACTATGCTATAATCGCTGCTTCCGGTAACCCCAACAATCACGCCAATATGAGGATTACCAAATTTATCTACAACAATATCGCAATCGAAGGCAGTAGTATAACCAATTTGTGTACGATCGGGCAGGGGAGGATTATATAGAGCTGCGATCATGGTGTCATCTAAAAGCTCATAAACTATTGCCTGAATGCCGTTTTCTCCATCTAACTGTACTTCAATGGGGCCTTCCCAGGTTTGTCCTGCGTCAGTCGATTTATAAAGTATAGGATAATAATTGAGCATTCCCGGGGTAGTAAGGTTTCCTGTATTGGCAAGAGCAACCATCCAGGCTGTTTGACCGTCAGGGCTGAATGCGACCCTCTCATTTGTAGGACGATCGTTGTTAAGTGTTTCCAGGGGAATGAGGATGTCTTCATAGAAAACATCTTTCTCAACAGCATCCCAAACGCCACGATAAATGATGATATTGCCCTGATAAACAACACTACCTGTGGTCCAATCCTGGTCTATATCCGAAACCAAAACTACACCCTGGCGGTTGATGTCCATACCATCAGGAATATAAGTAAATGGGGGTGGGTTATAAGCCCTGAGGTGTTTGGTTGAATCAGAATTGTTCATAAGATTAGCTACGCCGTAACTTAAACCACCCCAAGTAGTTGCAGTGCTTGAAAGATTTGGAGCGAAGAATACTGTATATGCATTGGCAGGGTCGGTGTTCCCTTCAGGATTATAAATTACACCTTGAGGATAGCGGGCAGCGTCCAGATAATACTGGCTGCCGGGCATTAGGGCATTATAAATCTGGTAGTTATTTGTCCAGTCATTAGGGGTTGCCCCAAAATTCAAACCGCGGTCGATACCAATATAACCCGAAAGGCTGGGCGGTGTAGAACCTGGGCCCATTCGATGCGTGTTAATAACCGTTTTAAGGTTATCATCGGCCCAAACAAGGGTTTTTTGTCCACCAGCGTACCCATAGCCATAGGCATTGGCTGAGGTTCCGATAGGTATTACACTGACAATCCCTTTGCTGCCGTTGCTGCTGCCCTGAGTGTAGGAGGCAACTGGCAAAGGAGTCGTGCTGGCCGGTTCAATGGCTTCAAGCATTTTTTTGGGTGCTGCCTGCTGAGGTAGGTTATTTTTGAGTTGAGGTACTTGTTGAGCCATTACCATCAGTGTGGCAGTAAAAAAGAAAACAAAGAGTAAGGTTTTTTTCATGGTTTTGGAATTTTGGTTAAACAGGAGGCGAAAATAATATTTTTTTACTATTTTACAAAATTTTCAATAAAAAAAGCTGTCGAACCATATGCTGACAGCTTTTTTTTATTAAAATTAATTAGAAAGCTATTTAACTAATAGCTTTCGGGTAAGTTTTTGGTTTCCAATATGGAAATTCACAAAGAAAAGTCCTGAGGATAACTGTTCAACAGGAATCTGGATGTAGTTAGAACCTCCGTTAATATTTGTGGCGTTACTTTCAAATACCTTCTGCCCCATAGCATTTACGATAGTGTAGCTGATACGGGCGGGTTTATCGAGGGTAACCATCACCCGGGCATTTTCCCTGGCCGGGTTGGGATGGATTTCCGAAACAGCAGCTTCGAGCTTGTTGACCGGAGCAATACCCACACCGGGATTATTCACTGGAAATACAAAGTCGGCGTCGGTGTAATAGAAATCGGGAATGTATTTAAACTGCACGGGATTGGTTACTCCGGCAGGGTCGGTCAGCCCTTCAACCACAAAGGGAATGATGTATTTGTCGTTGTTGGTGAGGGTGTAGCGCGACATAGCGAAGAAGTAAGCCTGGAAATATACATCGGAGAAATAGGTAACATTGTTGGGTTTGTCAAGATAGCCGGCTCCCTGGGCTACCCCGGTGATGGCATTGGCCATGAGGTCGAAACCGCGGCAGTAGATATCAGGCTGGTTATTTTCCTGGGCAATGGAGGGGTCGGTATCGAGCCATGCCACAAATACTTTGTCGCCCGTCCAGTTGCTGGCAATCTGGATGCGGTTGTCTTCAGTCAGGTCGCCGAATGTTCCGCGGAATTGCTGAGGATAACCCATGATTTGACCAAACCAGGTGTTGCCTCCGTCGATACTGTAAATATCCATGGCAGCAAAGGCACCATAGGCTGTCACAATGCTATAGTCGCTGCTCCCCGTAACCCCGACAATGACTCCAATGTGGGGGTTGCCGAATTTATCTACCACAATATCGCAGTCGAAAGCGGTGGTATAACCAATCTGGGTACGTTCGGGCAGGGGAGGATTGAAGAGAGCGGCAATCATAGTGTCGTGCAGCAATTGATAAACCACAGCCTGAATACCGTTTTCGCCATCGAGTTGAACTTCAATGGGGCCTTCCCAGGTTTGACCCGCATCGGTCGATTTGTAAAGAATGGGATAGTAATTGAGCATGCCAGGGGTAGTGAGGTTACCCGTGTTACCAAGGGTTACCATCCAGGCAGTTTGTCCATCGGGGCTGAAAGCCACGCGGTCGTTTGCTGGCCGGCTGTTGTCGAGGGTGGCCACGGGAATAAGGATATCTTCATAGAAAACATCCTTTTCCACAGCATCCCATACCCCCCGGTAGATGATGATATTCCCTTGATAAACAACGCTGCCAGAGGACCAGTCTTGATCTATGTCAGAGACCAGTACTACCCCTTGACGGTTGATGTCCATTCCGTCGGGGATGTAAGAATAAGGAGGAGGGTTGTAGGCTCTGAGATGTTTAGTGGAATCAGCATTATTCATAAGGTTAGCCACTCCGTAGCTTAGGCCTCCCCAAGAAGAAGTAGTATTAGAGAGATTTGGAGCGAAAAAAACTGTGTAGGCTTTGGTCGGGTCGGTATTTCCTTCAGGATTGTAGATGACACCCTGAGGATAACGAGCTGCGTCGAGGTAGTACTGCCCGCCGGGAATCTGAGCAGCATAAACCTGGTAGTTGTTGGTCCAATCGCCAGGGGTAGCCCCGAAGTTTAAACCCCTGTCTATTCCCAAATATCCTGAGAAGGAAGGAGGAGTTGACCCAGGCCCCATGCGGTGGATGTTGATTATGGCTTTTAGGTTATCATCGGCCCAAACCATTGTTTTTTGTCCGCCAGCATATCCGTATGAGTATGCATTAGCGGAAGTTCCGATGGGAATGACTGATACAATTCCTTTACTACCTAGCTTTTCTCCTTCAGTGTAATTGGCAGTTGGAATTGGAGCGGAAGAGATTGGTTCGTTTGAAACCAGTGTGTGATTGATAGCTTTTGCCTGTGGTAAGCCTTGCCTTGGCAAAGTTTTGTTTTGTGCGAAACTTGTAATCACAGTAAGCACAACAACTAACAACAAAGTAAATTTCCTCATAGCGACAATAGGTATTTAATTTGACGCTTCAAAAATACCAAGAGAAATCAATAAAACAACAAAAAAAGGGTCTCTGCAGAAAATTTTGTCGTCGGGCCCCGGGCCCCTTTATTTCATTAGTAATCTGCAAATGATTTAACCCTAATTATTTAATCGGGTATCCCTGGGAATTTCGCGGGCAGGGCGAAAAGCAAGGCTGGGGTCAAAAAGTTTTCGGAGGGTCCAGTGTTCTTTCGCCTTCACACCCCCCACGGCTTCGAGCATGGCCTGCATTTTAGGATTAAAATCTCCAACCCAGCTGATTTCGAGCTCGCGATACCAGGGCCTTTTCTTCATGGCTTCGTTTAAATGCCAAATCATTCCGGCATCTACTCCATAGCGCTGTACTTTGGGGGCAACTCCGAAAATTACCATTCTTGCTCTGTCAAGCTGGTGAGTTTTTAATCGATAAAGTAATCTCAGTTTGTTTACAATATGAAGTTTGCCCTTAAAGGGTTTGATTAATTGATTTAGATCAGGGAAAACTACAAGAAAACCAGCGGGTTCTCCTTTATGATAAGCAAACCATATTAATTCGGGATCGATGATAAAGCGGTTTTCTTTGAAGGTTTTGATGAGTGTGGCAATTTCGATGGGAGTAAAGTTTTCGTGCCATTGCCATGCCTCATCGTAAACTTTTTTAAAATCGGCCGCAAATTTCTCAATTTGGTTTATATCGAGCGGGTGGAAGGTAAACTCTGTTTTTTTAAGTATCCAATCAGCTACCTTCCAGAATCTTTCCGAAAAGGGTGCGTGAATATCAAGGTGTTTGGTTACCTGGCTGTAGTATCGACGAAAGCCGAAGTCTTCGAACAGTTTTTTGTAATAGGGTGGATTGTAATTCATTCCGAATCCAGGCTGGGTAAATCCTTCTACCAGCAACCCCCAGAAATTGTCGTTTTCGCCGAAATTAATAGGGCCGTCCATGGCCTTCATGCCCCGCTGTTGCAACCAATCGCGACAAGCATCAAACAATAGATTGGCTGCCTCCTGATTATCAATGCATTCAAAGAATCCCATGCCTCCCACCGGATAATCGCCTGCCCAGGCCTTTTTATGGTTAATGAAGGCTGCCACCCGGCCTATCAGTCGGCCCTCGTGCCTCAAGATCCATCGGGTGGCCTCTCCGTGGTTGAAAAAAACATTGACCTTGGGGTCAAAAATGTTGTTGATCAGCATATCGGGAGGACAAACCCAGGTCGTATCGTTTTGGTAAAGCACCCGTGCGACATCGAGAAACTGACGAGCGGTTTTTCGGTCAGTAACAGGAATGAGTTCCATGGTGATTCGTTTTGCAGGGAGGCAAAGGTAGAAAGATTGAATAATGGATGTTGGCTTTGGGTCGAGTGGAGGGTGTGCGTATGAAACTATTGCTAACTTGCAGGGGATGAATTTTGGGTCATGATTAAAAATATTCTTTGTCTTGTTGTTTCATTTACATTTATTTCAGGGGTCTGGGCGCAATTTACCGATGTTTCCAGCATCGCGGATTTTCACAGAAAACTTCTGACGCTTGATTCGCATACCGACACCCCTTTGCGGTTGGTAAGAGAGGAATTCGATTTTATGGCCGATAATCGGGGGAAATGGGGAAGTAAGGTGGATTTTCCCCGCATGGAAGAGGGGGGGCTTGATGCAGTGTTTATGGCTGTTTTTACGCCCCAGGGAAGAACCGACTCGCTGGGATACGCTAAAGCTTATGCGCAAGCATTGAATCTCTTCGATGCTATTCACCAGATGGTGACCTCTCATTCCGATAAATTGGCTTTGGCCATGCATCCAGCGCAGTTGATGGAAAATGCTGAAAAAGGCAAGCTTTCGATCGTTATTGGGGTGGAAAATGGTTACCCCATAGGTGAAAATCTGAGCAGAGTGGAAGAATTCTATCAATCAGGAGCCCGTTATATTACCCTGAGCCATACTCGAAACAATCAGATTTGCGACGCATCAACCGATGAACCCTCGGCCGGGGGGCTTACCGCCTTTGGAAGGGAGGTTGTCGTAGAGATGAATCGATTGGGGATGCTGGTAGACGTATCACATATTTCTGATTCCGCCTTTTATGATGTGTTGAGAATAAGTACTAAGCCGGTGATAGCCAGCCATAGTAATGCCAGAGCAGTATGCAACCATCCTCGCAATCTTACGGATGACATGCTTAAAGCCATTGCTGCAAGAGGAGGCGTTGTGCAGGTTTGCTTGTTGAGTGATTATGTAAAGACCTTTCCACCCAATCCGGCAAGAGATTCAGCCTTAAAAGCCTGGGAAAGTCGTTATCCCGATTATGGTTCGCTGGATGATGCGAATAAGGCAAAGGCTAGGGCCGAGCGTAGGGATATTGATCAGCAATTTCCGCGACCTAAGGCTACGGTTAGCGACCTGGTTGATCACATAGATCATATAGTAAAAGTAGCCGGCATTGATCATGTAGGTGTCGGCAGTGATTTTGATGGCGGTGGCGGTTTGGTTGATTGTCAGGATGTTTCTGAAATGTGGAGGATTACCGCTGAGTTGGTAAAACGCGGTTATACTTATGAGGATCTGACGAAAATCTGGGGAGGAAATTTCTTACGCGTGTGGAGAGCCAATCTCAGGTAATAGCCATGGCCCTTACAGGAGCACCGTCGGCATTGATGTAATGTAAGGGTAATGCGGAAAACCCAATGAGGCTGTTATTGGGTAAAGGTTCCAGTCCACGGAGGTTTTCAACAAGCAAAATATTCTTTTCTAAAAACAGAAAGTGGTTGGGGTAATTTTTACTTTCAAAGGCATCGAACGAAGGAGCGTCGATGCCTATACCTTTCAAAGTAAGATTACATAGCAATGCTGCAGCTTCCTCCGCTAGTACAGGATAAGAACCAAAATAGCCTGGATGTCCCCAGTAACGGCTCCATCCGGTTTGCAATAAAAGCCATTCAAACGGAAATTCAAGATGAAAAAGTCTGTCGATATCCTGTGGTTGAATTAATCTGCAGCAATGAGTCAAATCGATTTTCACCGCACGACCTGTAAAATGACTTATGGGCAACCGGTCAAGGGTGAGGCCGTCTTTTATCATATGGGCAGGAGCATCTATGTGGGTTCCTGTGTGCGAAACCAAGTTCAGCCCTGTTTCCATGAATCCATGGTTTTCAACCGTAAAAAGCGTGCGAATATCAGGACCTGGTGTCCCCGGCCAAACCTGTATGTCTCCCTTAATAAGATGCGTGAGATCGTATACCATATAGAAATGGGATTTAATTAGGCAACTCTGGCTTTTCTTGTCATAAGATAAATTCCGGCGAGGATAAAAGGAATGCTTAGCAATTGTCCCATGTTGAGCACCATATGCTGCTCGAATCCCACCTGAGGTTCTTTAAGAAATTCAATCAGCACACGCAATGTGAATACTAAAATAAGCAGCATGCCTAAAAGCCAGCCTGGTCTGAAGGTCTCCCCGGCGTGCTTGCGTTTGCGGTAAAGCCCATACATCCACAAAAAAATTGAAAAATAAGCGATTGCTTCATAGATTTGGGTAGGGTGCCTGGGTATATTATCAACTCTTTCAAAAATAAAAGCCCAGGGTACATCAGTGGGTTTACCGTAAATTTCGCTGTTAAACAGGTTTCCGGTTCGAATGGTAAGTCCTGCCAATCCCACCAGTATGGCCAGCCTGTCGATGACCCACCAGAATGAAATTTTAGTATGTCGTGAGAAAAGCAAAATTCCAATAATGACTCCGATGCCGGCACCATGGCTTGCCAAACCCCCTTCCCATATTTTCAAAATACGCAGAGGTTCGGCCAGATAAACATCAGGTTCGTAAAAGAGACAGTGTCCCAACCGGGCACCAACAACAGTGCTTACTACAACGTAGGTAAGCAGGGTATCGAGGTGTTGCATGGGTTGATTTTCGCGACGAAACATTTCTCGCATGAGGTAGTATCCGACAGCAAAGGGTAGGGCAAACAATAAACCATACCACCTTACATGAATAAAACCCAGTGAGAATGCAACAGGATCAGGATTCCAGTGGATATATTGCAATGGCATAGGTAGTGTATTGATGTACAAATTTCAGAATTTATTATTCACATGGGAAGCTTTTACAATAATTTTATAATTGATTGACAAGCCTCTTTAAGATATATGCTGTAATCTGGAAAGATAATCTCGTTGTTGAATGTATCGGGTAATATGAAATTTTCTGGTTGAAGTTTTTGCAATTCTTCTTGGCTAATTATCCGAAATTGAGGATTATTGCGGTGGATATCAGCCAGATATTCCTGTTCGGGTTGGCCAGGGGTGGGGACAAGTACAGCCTGGCGTTGCAATACCCTAAGATCCATCAATGTGGAATAACCGGGTCTGGAGATCAGATGGGCCGAATGGCAAATCATGTGGTGCATTTCTTCATCGGGGAGATGAGGTATCAAAGTCAGATAGGGGGATTTATGAATGATTTCCCGGCTTCCCGGTAACCCCCGAATTATCACGGTCTTAAAGGGACCAGCATGGAAAAGCTTAACAAGGATCTTTTCAAAAATTGTCCTTTGCGGCTCCGGACCCGACACAATGGCCAGGAAGTCGTAATCAGGGTGAGCCACCTTCGGCGCCGGAGAGGTAAAGCGGGAGAGGGGACCTAAATATTTGTAATTCGATGGGGTTTTGCGAGGATGAGAGAGTCTGCCGGCCAGTCCGGGATAGGAGGCATAGTCGGGAATCCAGATTTCGTCGAAATTGCTGAAAAACAAGTTTGTGACCAATTTTACAAACGGGGTTCCGGTTTTCCAAAAGCCATTTAACCTTATATTTATCTGGTGAGTGACCAAAGCTGAAGGAATTTCACGATGCCAAAGCCCATAACGATTGTCGGAAATAATAAAACCAAGGTTGTATTTGGTTATCAGGAGCTTGATTGCATTATGCTCGTTAAAAAAGCTGTGTATAAAACCCGGCAAACCTTTAAGAACAGGAATCATCAGCCAGCGGCCCTGGGATTGATATTTTACAACATGGCCGGGTAGCCTGATAAGCTCCAGATGTGAAAAGCGTTTTTCGAAATAATGGTAAACAGGTCCGTCGCCTGCGAGTACTATATCAGCACCAAGCTTTTCTAATGTTTCTATGATAGGGACGCAGCGGGTAGCATGTCCCATACCCCAGTTAAGCGGCGCTACCAATACTTTTTTCATTTCGGGAAATTACATGTTTCCGCGGGCATAAGGAGCAAGGTCTTGGGTGGCAAATAAACCTCTTTGGTATTTAAAGTACCCGGTGATGGCTATCATAGCAGCGTTATCGGTGGTAAACGCAAATTCCGGGATGTAAACCCTCCATCCGAGTTTTTCTCCTGCCTTGGTCATGGCCTGGCGTAAACCCGAGTTGGCCGATACCCCCCCGGCAATGGCAATCTGGTGAATACCGGTTATTTGAGAGGCTTGAATAAGTTTGTCCATCAGTATCTCAATGATAGTGTGCTGGATGGAGGCGCAAAGGTCAGCTTTATTTTTTTCGATAAAGTTTTCGTCTTCTTTCAGCCTGTCGCGTAAGAAATATAGAATATTCGTTTTAAGTCCACTAAAACTAAAATCGAGGCCGGGGATAGAGGGTTTAGCAAAATTAAAAGCGGATGGATTGCCTTCGCGGGCAAGTTTGTCAACCACAGGGCCACCGGGATAAGGTAAACTCATGATTTTAGCTGCTTTATCGAAGGCTTCGCCCGCTGCGTCATCAATGGTCTTTCCAATTACCGTCATGTTAAAATAATCGTCCACTTTAACGATTTGGGTATGTCCTCCTGATACGGTAAGACAGAGGAAAGGGAAGGAAGGCGCTTGGAATTCTTTGCCTTGTTTACGAATAAAATGTGCAAGGACATGAGCTTGCATATGGTCAACTTCCATCATGGGAATTTTACGAGCCATAGCAAATGCCTTTGCAAAAGAAACACCCACCAGAAGGCTGCCTAATAAACCCGGGCCTCGGGTAAAGGCAATCGCACCAATATCGTCCGGGGTGATACCGGCTTCTTTTATCGCCTGGTCAACAACAGGAATAATACTTTGCTGATGCGCCCGTGACGCAAGTTCAGGTACTACTCCTCCAAATTTGCGATGCACTTCCTGGCTCGCTATAATATTGCTAAGAAGCAGGTCGTTTTTAAGAACTGCAGCTGAAGTGTCGTCGCATGATGATTCTATTCCTAATATATACAATTCCTTCATTGTAATGATAAAAAGAGGATGCAAAGGTAGATAAATTAGGGGTGAAAGACCCTTTATTATAGCATGCTGCCCGGATTGTAACCCGGTTGAAAGTCGAACTGCTGTCGACCCTCGCCAAACCAAAAAGTTACCTGCCCCCAGCAACGCACCTTTTGACGGCCAACTTCAGCAGGCTTCCATTTGAGCATCTCTGTCAGACGAATAGCTTCTTCGTTACAGCCCATACCTAAGTATTCCTCTGTAATGATGTTTGAAGCTGTTCCATCGGGTTCTATAATAAACCTGAGCCTCACTTTTCCTGAAATGCCCATACGCCGGGCTGCCTCAGGAGTTTTCAGGTTTTTGGCTACCCAGGCCGAAAAAGTCATTCCTTCGGGCAATATTGGCCGGGCAGCAGCTGTAAGCTTTGAAGCTGGCCAGATTCGCATAGTCGTATCCCATGTAGTGTCGGGGCGCATCCATCCCCGCTTTTCCGCCATGCGCTGATATTTACGTATATTGAACTCAATCTTAACCTCAACTGTATCTCGAACTGCCTTGCCCATTTTTACCGCCGGGCTCCACCGACTGCCTGAAACCAGTCGCTTCGCCTCATAATTGAGCAAAGGATGATTGCCTTCTTTAATTCTTGCATTAACTGGTATTCCTTCTTCATTGATGATGCAATCAAGCACTACTTTGCCTTCTTCCTTTTGTTCTATCATAGATTCCGGATATATCATCTGAAGGCTAAAAAACTCCTTTAGCCCCTTCCAACCCCCGCCCGGCTTGGCTTCCTGTCCCAAAAGAGTAATGGTCAACGTCCCCATCAATACAGCCAATATGAAATGTTTCATAGGTGTTTTTTTTTGTTTAAAATTATGCATTTCTGCCCTCAATTGTAAATTTGGCCTACGCCTTTTTTAAAATCTCGATAAACTTACACATTATACCTATTTGATTATGTTTCTTCACTTGAGTTTAAATTTTTTAGGTATTTTCAACCGAAAACCTTTTTTCCGGGGAATAGTTTTATTACTTACTGGAGTAATGGCCACGGCCTGCAATCAAATGCTCTTTGTAACGAACAACAGGGTTGAAACCTGGAATTATAAAAAATGGCATGGGCCAAGGCAGGTAATTTTTTCAGCGATCAATGCTGATTCTGTTTGTGTTTTTTTAGAAATTGACCCTGCAGTCATACCCGTGGAGCGTAATTTTGGTGAAGAGTCATATAAAGTAGTGAGATATAGCGTAGGAGTTTTTTCTGACTTTCGAAACGACAGTATTATAGATAGTTCCAGGGTTGAGTTTCTCTATTCAATGCCTCAAGAGGCAAAAAGTTTCATTGAAAAAGTGCACATGAAAGCTCCCGCTGGAAAAGATTACTTTTTATGGATTAAACCACAGAGACAAGAGGCAGGAATATACTCTGTTCAGCGTTCTACCTTTCAGTCTGATGCTGAATGGCTTTTAACTTCACAGAAGGGAGATGCTGTTTTGAATCCTGAAAACCTTTTGGTTAATCCGTTTGTAATTCGTTCTAATTCTGTTGGGAACAAAAGTGTATTCATCAGGCGCTTCCAAATGGGTAATTGCTTACCCCAGCCTCCTTTTGTAACTTATCCAGCCCGATGTCCTGCAATCTTAAATACTGTGGGAATTCTTTCGATAAATGAAAATCAAACAGCACCTATGATTTTGCCAGGCGGTGGTATCTATTTGTTGCAGACCGATACGTCGCAGCCTGGAGCCAAAATTTTAAATGTTTTTGATGAGAAGACTTTGCAATGGGTCGTTCGTTATGCTCTTCGCTACATTACTACTGCAGAGGAATGGACTGCCCTTGAGGAAGGGCGCATGGAGCCATGGGATTTTTGGGAATCGATAGCCGGAAGCACACAACGGGCACTACAATTATCGTCGGTTTTCAGAAGGGCAGTGGAAGAGTCATGTCGGCTTTTTAGCGAGGATTTTCCGGGAGCCCTTACAGATCGGGGAATGGTTTACCTTGTTTTTGGCACACCTGCCTCGGTAGTAACTTCCAAAACCATTGAAACCTGGACTTATGCACCCACCGACAACACTCCTCCTTTAGTCTTTGATTTTGATATCCATGTCACTCGGCACGGTATCCTTCAATATCAACTCCGTCGTAAGCCTGAATGGCGCCAGCCATGGATGCAGGCTGTTGAAAGGTACCGTAGGTGATTGATACGTGGGGTTTTGTATCTTTGCCGTTTAATGGAATTTATCCTCTAAACTCTAATTTTGCATTGAAAGACACACAATTGATATATGGGCTTCGTCCTGTGATGGAGGCAATAAAAGCCGGCCGAGATTTCGAAAGGCTCTATATTCAGAAAAATATCGAGGGAGAAGGCATTCGACAGCTTCGGCAATTGTTGGCAAATTATCATATTCATTACCAATTCGTACCGGTTGAAAAACTCAATCGACTAACCCAAGGCAATCATCAGGGCGTGGTGGGTATTCTTTCCTACATTGCATACTCTGATATTGAGCAGCTGTTGCCTGGAATTTTCGAAAAAGGAGAGATTCCGTTTTTAGTTATCGCCGACCGTATAACAGATGTCAGAAACTTTGGCGCAATTGCTCGTACCGCTGAATGTGCTGGTGTTCATGCAATAGTAGTTCCCGATCAGGAATCAGCCATGATCAATGCAGATGCCCTGAAAACTTCAGCCGGCGCTTTGGCACGAATCCCAGTGTGTCGATCTTCCAATCTCAGAGTGACCGCTTTGTTTCTTCGCGAAAGCGGCGTGAAAATCATTGCTGTTTCAGAAAAAGGTAATGAAAACTACACCCAGACCGATCTGACCGGCCCTGTAGCTCTAATCTTAGGGTCCGAGGAGAATGGAATCAGTCCGCAATTGTTAAAAATGGCCGACCATATTTGTAAAATACCGCTTTTGGGCGAAATTGCCTCCTTGAATGTATCGGTAGCCTCCGGTATTGTTATGTATGAAGTAGTTCGACAACGCAATAATTTTTAATTAAGATGGAAAAAATCAGGCTGTGGTTTAAGGAAAAGCCTTTTGAAGCCCTCTTCTGGCTGGTATTCTTAGTAGGAGCTGTCCTGCGGTTGTACGATTTCAGTGCCTGGTCACTGAGCAATGATGAACTGAGTGCACTTAATCGCCTTCGTTTTGACTCGGTTGGTGCCGTAATCCAAAATGGAATTCGACCCGACGGGCATCCTGCATTTACGCAACTTTTTCTTTATTTCTGGACGGGTCTATTTGGCCTGAGCCCATTTATGGTTCGCCTGCCCTTTGTGCTGGCAGGCATCGCCTCCGTATGGCTGATTTGGAAAGTAGGTAAGGAATGGTTTCACGAGCCTGCCGGACTTTTTGCTGCTTTGTTCTTAGCCGTTTTGCCATACACCATACTTTACAGCCAGCTCGCCCGACCCTATAGCTTTGGCCTCTTTTTCACCCTGCTTACCGCTCTCTTTTGGGGAAGGTATTTTTTATTGAAAATTCATAAGCCTGCTGTGCTCATAGGTTTTGCTCTTTCGGCTGTCCTGGCTATGTACACGCATTATTTCAGTTTTATGATGTCGGGTCTTTTTGTACTGGCCGGGTTCCTTTATGTTAATAAAGACAATTGGAAACATTACTTTCTCTCTATTCTTGCCATAATCTTATTGTATTTGCCCTATGTGGGCATTTTTCTGCATCAGCTCTCGCTGGGTGGCGTTGGCGGAGAACAGGGTTGGTTGGCTAAACCCGAATGGGACTGGATCTTCGATTTTATCTTTTTTGCTTTAGGCTCATCAGCCTTTCATCTTATTTTGATATTGGGCTTTGTGGTCGTTTATTTGTTGTGGATTTATTCTAAAAAGGAACGCATCAGTAAAATTCAATGGCTTAGCCTGGCACTTTTTGTACTGCCCTTTGCTGTTGGTTTTGTGTATAGCATAAAGGTGAATCCCGTTTTGCAATACAGCGTTATGCTTTTCGCATTTCCTTTTTTACTTTTATTTATCTTTTCCTTCTTTCAAAAAATTAAGCTGCCGGTAATTTATTTACTCACTCTGGCTGGAATAGTAGGGGGGAGTTGGGTTGCGGTAGAAGCTGCTACGCCTTATCGAAATGCACAATTTGCAGATTTTCAGGGTTGTGCCAGGGTATATATGGATTGGGAAAACAAATACGGAGCAGATAGTATTTTTCTTGCTTCCGCCATTAATCATCCCTATTATCTGGAATATTACTTTAACAATTCAGGACGCAAGGCTCCCGGTATTTTTGTGTTGGAAAGCAAAAATGGGCTGGAGTTGGCCGATCTGGCAGCAAACCTCAGAACATGCAAGACTCCTTTTTATGCCTATATCCGATTGAAACCGGCACCCGTCGTCATCCCCGATGTAATTCGCGAAACCTATCCCGTAATTATCGATTATCGAGACTTTGCCGGCCAAGCTGAAGCCTGGCTTATGGCACGCGATACTTCTCTGAAAGGAATTACACTTCCTAAGCCCGTGAGCCGATTTTATTGTGATTTTGAAAAAGAGGATGAGTCTTTTGGTGTTAAGGCTGAGCATCTCGACACGATTGCCTTCTCCGGACAGCATGCCTTAAAAATGACACCTGATATGGAGTGGGGGCCCGGAATTAAAATTTCTACAGGTCAGGCTGAACTGCGCTATCCTTCAAAGGTAAGGGTGAAGCTGAAGGCCATGGCCGATAGTACCCTCATAGATACACCTGTCATCATAACCATTACCGACCAGTTTGGGAAACAGTACGTTTGGTTTAGCGGAAAGCTTGAGCACTACTTAATCCCCGGCCAGTGGGGCACTGCGTTTCTGACAGCCGACCTGCCTCACCCATCTTCCATAAACGATGAATTAAAAGTTTTTATTTGGAATCACGACCACAGAACGCTTTGGATTGATGATTTTTCCATAGAGTTTTACAAACAATAATTCTCCTGCCATGAAAAAACTTCTTGTGCTTCTTTGTCTTTTGGCTGTTTTCAATGCTTTTTCTCAAAATAAACCTGCATACCTGATTTTTCGTATGGATGGTTCTCAGGCTACCTGGACAGAGTTAGCAGAAAAAGCAGCAGTCAGCAATGTGGTTTTGTTCGGTGAATTGCACAACAATCCCATTTGTCATTGGCTCCAGTTTGAACTGACCCAAAGTCTTTTCAATGCTGTTGGGCAGAAACTGGTGCTTGGGGCTGAGATGTTTGAAACTGACAATCAGCTTTTGCTGAATGAATATTTAGATGGAAAGGTAGCCGCTAAAAATTTTGAGGCTGAGGCAAAGCTCTGGCCCAACTACAAAACAGATTATAAACCCTTGGTTGATTTTGCAAAAGACAATAAGATTCGTTTTGTTGGTACAAATATTCCCAGGCGTTATGCCGCTTTGGTGAATAAAAGCGGCTTTGAAGCCTTAAGTGAATTAAGCCAGGATGCCCTTAGCTTGATGCCCCCCCTGCCTATGCCTTACGACTCTGCACTTCCCGGCTACAAAGCTATGCTTACTATGGGCGGACATGTATCGCCCAATTTGCCCAAAGCTCAAGCTGTAAAAGATGCTACCATGGCTTGGTTTATCCTTCAGAATTATGCCCCCGGAAGGATTTTTCTGCATTTCAATGGAGCCTATCATTCTGATAATTATGAAGGCATAGTCTGGTACTTAAATCATTATCGCCCAGGTACTAAGATACTAACTATCAGTTCTATAGAATCCGACGATCTAAACCAGCCTGGCGACGATATAAAAGGTAAGGCTGATTATATCATTGTCATCCCTTCATCGATGACCAAAACCCATTAAATGATTTGGCTAAGACCTAATTGAACCCAAAGGTTGATCTCAGAATTCTAAAAACTTTTAATTCAAAAATTTCTCAATCCCCATTCCAATCCCGGAACCCGGAACTTGGAACTTGGAACTCGGAACTCGGAACTTGGAACTCGGAACTCGGAACTTGAAACTCGGAACTCGGAACTTGGAACTCGGAACTTGGAACTCGGAACTCGGAACTTGGAACTTGGAACATTCATTCAATCCCCGAGTAATACTTCATAAACTGCATTCGTTCGTAGGCGGCAGGATTTTCAGCCCTATGATAAGACAGCTTTCCAATAATATCATTAATACTCTTATATCCTTTTTCATCCAACCAGGTATTGATCTCATTGTTGATGCTGGCCACGCGGCTGATACCATATTTATAGAGCACGCTGGCAACTTGAACAGCTTTGGCACCGGCCAGTAATAATTTTAGCACACTCTCACCATTGTAAACCCCCGTAGAACCGGCAATATCGCAATGCAGTTTATCGCTTAACATGGCAATCCAGCGCAAAGGCATATGCAATTCAGCAGGGTCGCTGAAAACAAATGCGGGTGCCACATCAAGTTCGTCCAGGTCAATGTCGGGGCTGTAGAAACGATTAAACAATACCATCCCTTTAATTCCTGTCCATGAGAGCTGGGTAAATGTTTTAGCTAGGCCGGAGAAGTACCAGCTTAGCTTCACTGCAACAGGTACATTTACTTTTTTAAGAACATCATTTACAATTTCAAAGTATTTCTTTTCATTTTCCTCGCCTGAACGGAAGGGATCGGAGGGAAGGATAAAAATATTGAGTTCTATGGCATCGGCTCCGGCTTCTTGCAATTGGGTGGCAAAATCCGTCCATGAACCCGAGCTAAAACAGTTAATGCTTGCAATAATTGGAACAGAAACCCTGTTTTTCGCTTCGCGGATGAGGTTAAGGTATTTATCAACTGCGTTTATTTCGGTGTAAGTTTTGATATAATCGTAGGCTTCAGGATATGCGGGAGATTCCTGGTGGTTAAGCACTGAATGCGCCTCATGCCTAATCTGTTCTTCAAAAAGAGACTTTAGTACAATGGCACCAATGCCTTGCCTGTCAAGCTCCTCAATATTTTTTAAGCTATTGGTTAATCCTGAACTGCCGGCAATCAGCGGGCTCCTGAGTTTTAGCCCCATGTATGAAGATGTAAGGTCGGCCATAACTTGTATTTTTTGTATTATTACTTCGCAAAGCTAAGAGAAAAGGAAGAATGGCCCAAGAATTAAAAAAATTTTTAATCCACAGTCATGTGATAAAAAAGAAGGCTGCCCTATATCAGAGCAGCCTTTGGCAAATGTTCGCCATGAAGTCTAACCCAATCGTAAAAAACGCTATTTTTTGATTCTCATATGGTAGAATGAACGATAGACGAAGAAAAGGCCAATAATGAGGAAAACAATACCGATATAAGGGCTGTAATTTGTGGTTCCGGTTTCTCTTGCGTTAACGGTCATGTGAATGGAAATTTCGGCTGCCAGTAGGCCGAAGAGTGTCGAGAATTTAATAATGGGATTCAAGGCCACGCTGGAAGTATCTTTGTAAGGGTCGCCCACAGTATCGCCAATCACAGTAGCAGCATGCAAGTCAGTGCCTTTTTGTTTGAGATCCACTTCAACCACTTTCTTTGCATTATCCCAGGCACCTCCTGCATTGGCCATGTAGATAGCCTGGAATAATCCGAATACGGCAATGGATATCAGGTAGGAGACAAAGAAATTGGGATCGAAGAAGGAGAAGGCAAGGGTAAGAGAAAAGACCACACCGAAGATGTTCCACATACCATATTGGGCATAACGGGTGCAAATGCGTACAACCTCCTTACTGTCTTCCACACTTGCTTCATCTTTATCAAGCCGAATGTTTTTCTTAATGTATTCAACAGCTCTATAGGCCCCGGTGGTAACAGCCTGCATGGAAGCACCCGAGAACCAATAAATTACGGCACCGCCGGAGATAAAACCTAAAACTACCATTGGATCGGTTAGTTGTAGTGCAAGCAGCCCGAATTTCTTAAGAATCAGAATAATGGCAAATATCATAGTTGTAGCACCAATTACGGCTGTTCCGATAAGTACGGGCTTGGCCGTGGCTTTAAATGTATTGCCTGCTGAGTCGTTACTTTCCAGGTAGTGCTTTCCTCCTGTAAAATCCGGATTGAAGCCATAATCGCGTTGAATTTCTTCAGAGATGCCTTTCCGGCTCTCTATTCTCGAAAGTTCAAATACGCTTTGCGCGTTGTCGGTGACAGGTCCATAACTGTCTACAGCAATGGTAACCGGGCCCATACCCAGAAAACCAAATGCCACCAGTCCGAATGCAAAGATGGCAGGGTATTCGCCAAAAATGGGGGCCTCAAAGGTTTTCGTTACTGAAAAGGCAAGCAACATTAAGGCAGCCATTACCATTCCTTTCCAAAATGCGCTAAAGTTGCCAGCTACCATACCCGAAAGAATGGTAAGAGAGGCTCCGCCTTCGCGACTAGCGTTTACTATCTCGTTTACATGCCTCGATCGGCTGCTTGTAAACACCTTTGTAAATTCGGGGATGATGGCTGCAGCCAACGTTCCGCAACTAATGATAGTTGAAAGTTGCCACCAGAGATTGTGCAGAGGTTGTCCCTCGGCTGTGGTTAAATCTTTTAGTAAAAAATAACTGATGGTATAAGTGACTAGGATGGAAACAAGAGAGGTTATCCAGATAAGGCGGGTAAGAGGTTCTTCAAAGTTAAATTTCAGGCTTTTGCCATACATTTTGGAACTAATAGAGTGGTTAATGCTATAGCTAAACACCGAGGTAAATACCATGAGAATACGCATCATGAAAATCCAGACGATGAGCATGGATTGGAAAGGAAGCTCGGTGACAGCCAGCACAATGAAGGAAATGAGGGCTACCCCTGTGACACCATAGGTTTCGAAACCATCAGCCGTAGGGCCAATGCTATCTCCGGCATTATCACCAGTACAGTCGGCAATAACGCCCGGATTGCGCGGGTCGTCTTCTGGCAGACTAAAGAAGACTTTCATCAAATCGGCGCCTATATCTGCAATTTTAGTGAAAATGCCCCCTGCTATGCGCAAGGCTGAAGCACCCAAAGATTCACCAATGGCAAATCCTACAAAACAAGCTCCTGCACTTTCGCCTGGAACTACAAGCAATATGATGAGCATCATGATAAGTTCAACACTTATAAGCAGGAGCCCTACACTCATACCTGCCTGAAGAGGAATGGATACCACATCCCAAGGGCGGCCTCGCAGTGAAGCAAACGATGTGCGACTATTGGCCAGGGTATTTATTCGAATACCAAACCACGCTACTCCATAAGAACCTGCTATTCCTAACACCGTCCACATGAGCACAAGCAAAACTTTATCCACACTCATGTGCGATAGGAAAAAGAAATAGTAAAATATGATGACAGCGATGATACCTAATAAGATAGCTAAAAATCTACCCTGCTGTATGAGATAGGTTTTACAGGTTGCATAAATGGTCTCTGAAACCTCGAGCATGCTGTAATGAACAGGCAGTTTTTTAATCCGCAAATATTGCACTATCCCGAAAAGTAGGCCTAAAAGGATAATTATAGACGAATACCAAAGTAATTGGCTACCGGAAAACACATTGGCAAAAAACTGATTTTTCAATTCAGGAATTTTCAAATCCGCTTCGCTTGCGAAGCTAATGAGAGGCAAAAGCGCCGCTGCAGTAAACAACCCTATTTTTTTCATAGATGAAAAGTTGAATATTTTCATGCTGCAAACCTATAAAGATTTATTCACTTCGCAAACGTTTGCGGTGTATTTTTTTTAAAATTATATTTCGTAGATTGATAATCAATAAAATTTATTACAGTTGTGGTAAAAGTTTAGCCAGATTTGATTAGTTTTGCTTTCTTTGTAGAAAAAGGTAAATCTTGCCCCTTTTGAAGGCTTATGCCTGAAAATGATTTATTTATAAATCCTTGAACAGGAGAAATGGATAAGATTAGGATGGAAATTGTGGGGATGTCGTACAGCCAGTTGCAAAACGGGGCGTATGCGCTTATCCTCGGTGAAGTTGATGGGAAGAGACGGTTACCCATTGTTATTGGTAGTTTTGAAGCACAAGCCATTGCCATTGCGCTGGAAAAAATGAAACCTGCCCGTCCGCTCACCCACGATCTTTTTAAATCATTTGCTGAAACTTTTGGAGTAACACTCCTCGAAGTGGTCATCAATAAATTTATTGAAGGGGTTTTTCATGCTGTTTTGGTTTGCGACGATGGTCATAATGTGGTAGAAATTGATTCGCGCACCTCCGATGCAGTTGCTTTGGCCTTAAGGTTCAATTGCCCCATATATACTACTGAAGCAATTTTAAAGGCTGCCGGAGTTGAGATGGATGCAGAGGCACTCGAAGAAGAGGATGAAGATAATCCTCAGAATGAAAATAATCCGTGGGCATCGTATACCGATGAAGAGCTTGAAGAAATGATGAAGAAGGCAATTGAAGACGAAGAATATGAAAAAGCCTCGCAAATCAGGGATGAACTCAAACGTCGTAAATAAAATTAACTAACCTATTCTAAAGCAATTTTTTAATAATGAAAATTAGCAGAAACTTTTTATCAGTTGCTTTGCTGGTTCTTTTTTTACTGGTGATGTTTGTTCCCTCGGCCTTAGCCGATACGGTGGTAAAGGCAAGTGCTGATTCACTGGCTGTTCAATCTGCTGCCTCGGCCCAGCAAACCTTGCCCGAATTAGGAGGATTCAATTTTAACTCTCTCTTGAGGGGAATTGTGGGTATGGCTGTTTTAGTAGTTTTAACCTGGTTGCTGAGCAATAACCGTAAGGCTGTCAATTGGAAGGTGGTAGCTACCGGGCTGGCTATTCAGGTTACTCTGGCCGTTGGCGTACTTTATATCACCCCCGTACGCATACTTTTTGAAGTCGGGGGTAAGGTATTTGTGGAAATACTCAACTTTACCAAGGCGGGAAGTGAGTTCATATTAGGTGGATTGCTCGACAGTACAAAATTTGGATTCATTTTCGCTTTTCAGGTTCTCCCTACCATTATTTTCTTTTCCGCTTTGATGAGCCTTCTGTTTTACCTGGGAATTATTCAGATAGTGGTGAAAGGATTTGCCTGGGTATTGGCACGAACCCTGAAAATCAGCGGGCCTGAAAGCTTATGTGCAGCCGGCAATATTTTTCTGGGGCAAACCGAAGCTCCTCTGATGATTAAGCCATATCTCCCCAGCATGACCCGTTCCGAAATATTTCTGGTGATGACTGCAGGAATGGCTACCATGGCTGGAGGTGTATTAGCCGCTTATATTAGTTTTTTGGGAGGTACCGACCCTGTTCAGCGACTGATTTTTGCAAAACACCTGCTTGCAGCTTCTGTCATGGCAGCTCCCGGGGCAGTTGTCATATCCAAAATCCTTGTTCCCCAAACTGAAACCGTTGACCGTACGGTAAGCGTTCCCAGAGATAAATTGGGTTCTAATGTGCTCGACGCTATTTCAAATGGAACCTCTGAAGGTCTTAAATTGGCTGCCAACGTGGCGGCTATGCTTGTTGTATTTGTTGCCTTCATTGCCATGTTCAATTATATCCTAAGCGATTTAGTGGGTAATTATACCGGTCTCAACGCCAAAATTGTGGCTATGACAGCAGGAAAATACAACGGGCTCACACTTCAATTTCTCCTGGGATATTTGTTTGCTCCTTTAATGTGGCTCATTGGTGTTAATTTTCAGGATATCACGTTGGTGGGCAGCTTGTTGGGTCAAAAATTAATATTAACTGAATTTGTGGGCTATATAAGCCTGGCCGATTATAAGGTTGCGGGTTTGTTTAGTGATCCCAAGAGCATCATTATTTCTACTTATATTCTGTGTGGCTTTGCCAATTTTGCCAGCATTGGTATTCAAATTGGCGGTATTGGCTCGCTCGCGCCAAACCAGCGCAGCCAGCTGGCTGCTTTTGGATTTAGGGCACTTATCGGAGGCACAATTGCCGCACTCATGTCGGCTACCATCGTGGGTATGATAACCGGCTAAGTTATGTTGGGCAGGAGATTTCTTACATCCACGGTTCTTTTATTTTCCCTTCTGGTTTCCTGCCAGCATCCTGAATACACTAAAATTTCTCCCATGGGCGATGACCATTTTCTACGCATGGTCGTCGAAACACCTGCCGGAGATTCTTTATGGTACCAATATGATTTTTCTCTCAAAAAGTTTGTCTCCCGTATGCCCCTCCCTTCAAAGTTGCCTCAAAACTGGAACCTGGGGTTTATTCCGTCAGGAATTAATCATACCCATGATTACCGTTTGGCTGAAATACTGCTGATTGGCCCCCAAAAACCTCAGGGCACGCTTCTGAAAGTAATTCCTATTTCTCTTTTATATTTGAATACCAACAGGGAAAGGGCATTAGTGGTAGCTGTGCCAGCTGACCCTGCCGATCGTCCTGATGGAGTGGAGAATGCCGAGGTTTTTGCTCTTGAAAATCCCAATATTTTCCGGACTATTGAAGAAAAAATCGCCCTTTCGTTGTTTAAAGTTAACCCTGAAAATCTTTTCTGGGCCGATCAAACAGAAGCCTGGCATTTCATTAGTTCTAAAATTAAAAATTAATAATACAAAAAGATAAATCGTCATGCGGCAATATCTCGATTTGTTGAGGCATGTGCTTGAAAACGGTACACCCAAAAACGACCGTACGGGTACCGGCACACTCAGCGTTTTTGGCTATCAAATGCGATTCAATCTTGAAGAGGGATTCCCTTTGCTGACCACCAAGAAGTTACATATTCGCAGCATTATATATGAATTATTATGGTTTTTGAGAGGAGAAACCAATATTAAATATCTGAATGACAATAAGGTAACCATTTGGGACGAATGGGCCGATGAGAACGGCGACTTAGGACCTATTTACGGTTATCAATGGCGATCGTGGACTGCTCCCGACGGCCGTATTATTGACCAGATAAACCAGGTAGTGGAGTCTATCAGGAATAATCCTGACTCCCGCAGACATATCGTAAGTGCCTGGAATGTAGGAGAACTCGATAAAATGGCCTTACCTCCCTGTCATATCCTTTTCCAGTTTTATGTCGCTAATGGAAAACTCAGTTGCCAGCTATATCAGCGCAGTGCCGACATCTTTTTGGGTGTTCCTTTTAATATTGCCTCTTATTCTATGCTTTTAATGATGATGGCTCAGGTGACGGGTCTTCGCCCGGGCGAATTCATTCATACGCTGGGCGATGCTCATATTTATAATAATCACCTCGAACAAGTGAAGCTTCAACTGACGCGTGAACCCTACCCGCTCCCTGCCTTGCGACTGAATCCGAATGTAAAATCAATCTTTGATTTCAAATTCGAAGATTTTGAAATTGTCAATTATCAGGCTCATCCCCATATCAAAGGAGAAATATCAGTTTAAATCCTCATGAACCCTAAAATTAGTATTATCGTCGCTATTGCAAATGAGAATGCCATAGGCTACCAAAACCGATTGCTTTGCCATATTCCCGGTGATTTAAAGCGGTTTAGAGATCTTACCTTGTGGCATCCGGTGATTATGGGCCGAAAAACCTGGGAGTCGTTACCCAAAAAGCCTTTACCGGGGCGCACCAACATTGTAATGACAACTCAGAAAGATTATCAGGCCCCCGGTGCTCATGTGGTTCACAGTAAGGAAGAAGCTTTGGCATTATGCCCAACCGACACCGAAACTTTTGTAATAGGAGGAGCGGAAATTTACAGGATTTTTCTCCCTTCTGCTACAAAGCTTTATATTACAAGGATTTACGAAAATTTCCCCTCCGATACTTTTTTCCCTGAATTGCGTTATGATGAATGGGAGCTCGTCGCCGAAGAAAGTCACCCCGAAGACGAAACTAATCCCATACCATTTGCGTATTTAGTTTATACTCGTAAATCGTAGTATCTAATGGTTAATAGATTTATTTTCAAATTCCACTCTGCAGTAGCTTTAAAAATAAGTTTGGTTCTTATTTCGCTCGGATTGTTTTTGCTATTGAATTCCTGTGGTAAAAACGAGGAATTTCGATTTGATACCAGTTATAATAAAGCCACCTCCCTCGATTTTTTAATGGCTGAATATAATTATCGCAGCATTTTCCTTTTATTGTACAAATTGTCGACGGATACAGCCACGCTTAACAATGGGTCTGGATTTATTGATTCGGCCTATGTTACAGGAAAGGGCAATAATTGGATTTTTACTTTTGATGAGAATAAAAAAGTGCCGGATGGTTCTACTCGCTCAGGGCAAATTGTCGTTGAATGGACTGCTCCTCTGGTTGACTCAGGTGCGGTTGCAAACGTTAGCTTTAAAAATTACACAGTAAATCAGAAAGATATTACAGGGAGTTTGATAATCAGGCAACTGGCATATCCAGCTCTCAAATACAAGGTTGAAATTGACTCAGGTGTCATTACAAAAAATAGCCCCGAGCAATCGGTGGTTAGATACACTGGTTCGTATTTCCTTCGCAGGTACGCTGGTGCTGCAACAACCTACAACTGGGGGGATGATATTTTCAGGATATACAGCCAGGCCCAGGGAAGAGGTTCGGAATATGATAGATTCAGTTTTTCGACAGTCGATTCGCTTCAATGGCGATTTAGTTGCCGCTATCTATCGGGTGGTTTGGGACTCCTGGAAATGCCGGATTTTGAGATTAATCAGGTAGAGATGGAATATCCTCAGTTAAACGAATGTTCAGGGGTATTGAAAGTCACCTATAAAATAAAGCCCGCTAATGGTGCAATACGTAAAGTGTCCAGCCAAAATCTGACTATTTATTTTTAATAAGGTCTGTCTGATTATTATTTCCGGGATGGACGCACTCGTTTCTTTTTTGTTTTACCCTAGTGTGCTTTTTGTTTCCACTTTGCTGTAAAAACTTATAGTTCAAATATCATGCGCAAACTTTTAGCTTTTGTTTTGTTTTTTTCGCTGAATTCGTGTGGGAATAGATCTACTGTTCAGCAAGACAATCCGCCCGCATTTTCATTGAAAGATGTTCAGTATCGCTCTTTCCTTTATTTCCGTGAAACAGCTGATTCCACAACCACGCTAATTCCTGACCGTTGGCCTACCCCTTCTTTTTCGAGCATAGCAGCTCAGGGATTTGGCTATGCTGCCTGGATAGTTGGCATTGAAAATGGATGGGTAACCAGGAAGGAAGCGGCTGAATGGATATTGAAATCTTTAAGGTATTTACGTGATTTGCCCCAAGGCCCACAACCTGAAGGTATGGCTGGTTATAAAGGCTTTTTTTATCATTTTCTGGATATGAAAACCGGCCGGCGTTTTCAGCAGGTCGAACTATCATCCATCGATACCGGATTGCTTATGGCAGGCATTCTCACCTGTATGACCTATTTTGATGGTGATAATCCTACCGAAGCCGAAATAAGGAAACTTGCTGAAGAATTGTACCGAAGGGTGGAATGGGATTGGATGTACGACAAGGAAAAGCAGGCATTGAGTATGGGCTGGCACCCCGAAAAAGGTTTTATCCCCTCTTGGTGGAATGGATATAACGAAGCAATGGTTCTCAATATCATGGCAATGGCTTCTCCCACGCATCCCATACCAGCTGAAGCCTGGAAGGGTTGGACTAAAACCTATCTCTGGGATAATTTCATGAGTTTTGCTCATGTGAATTTCGGCCCACTTTTCGGTCACCAATATTCCCACATGTTTATCGATTTCAGGGGAATACAAGATGAATACATGCGTAGGAAAGGGATTGATTATTTTGAGAATTCTCGTCGGGCTACCCTCTCTAATCGGGCTTACTGCCTAAGTGTGAGAGATAAATTTCCGCATTACAACGATTCGGTATGGGGTTTGACGGCTTGTGATGGTCCCAAGGATACAGTGGTAATGAAGAATGGAAAAGAATTACAGTTTATGGGGTATTCTGCACGGGGTGTCTCAGCCAGTTATCTTGTGGATGACGGGACCATTGCTCCTACGGCCGCTGGTGGCTCTATCCCTTTTGCTCCTGACGAATGTATTGGTGCTCTGAAAGGAATGTACCGTACTTATGGCAGTCAGCTATATGGCAAATATGGATTTAAGGATGCATTTAATCCCCTGTTTACTTATGGAAAAGGTAACGAAGCTGGCTGGTTTGATGTCGACTATTTGGGTATTGACCAGGGCCCCTTCGTATTACAAATTCAAAACTATGAAAATGGCTTAATTTGGGATATTCTAAAGAAGAACCGCTATATTGTTGAGGGTTTGCGAGAGGCCGGATTTACCGGAGGTTGGCTCGAACAGACTAAACTGTAAAATCGAAACTGTCTTTGCGGGTTACTTCGTAAACGTCCTGGCTAAACATGTAATAACGGGCGGGCTTGTGCGGAACGTTCGTCTGTTTTTCGTTGATAGGTACCACACAGCTGATTTGGGCGATCTTTTTGCGGAAGTTGCGTTTATCGAAGTTGGTTCCAAGAATTACTTCATAAAGTTTCTGTAACTGTGTGAGGGTGAATTTTTTGGGGAGCAGTTCGAAGGCAACCGGATTACGCTTGATTTCGTTTCGAAGAATTTCAACGGCCTTCTCTATGATACGATTATGGTCGAAAGCCAGAACAGGAACGCTTTTTACTGGTATCCAGCGGGCATTGGGGGTAGGAATGTAATCCTGAGATTTTATTTGATCGAGGTTTAATAGTGCGAAGTAAGCGATAGTAATTACCCTCTCTTCGGGATGGTCGATGCTGCGTAGCCATTCCAGGTCGCGAGGCTCTCGTTTAAGCCGGTTGACTTCGCCGAAGGCCTGCATTTGTTTTAGATAAACATAGCGCAGCCCGGTTAAATCCTGCAAAATACGATGGGCTGATGCATCGATGTCTTCGTCCCAGCGCACCAAATCACCCGGAAGCTTAAAATCAAGATATTCTGTACCCTGATAGACCATCTTTCTTTCGATGAGCAACACGTTCAGATCATCCAGGTCGTATCCTAATACTACGCAGTCAATTGATACATGCGGAATTACATTCGGATCCATAGAGGCCCTGCTTTGTGATTGGTTATTTTCTTGACTAGATATAGCAAAGTTATGAAATTTTTTGGCATATTGTAATCGTAACATCTAATTGTTGAATTAACAATGATCTGGCATAGTGTTGTACTTGGTTTTAATAAATCTATATTTAAAATATTGGTTATCAATATTATTTTATGAGATGTAAAAAAATTTTCTGATTAAGTGTAAAAATAGAAATAAGTATTATATCTTTGTAGAGTGTTTAAAAAACACTTTGTATCCGGCTTGCAACCTTCTATTTGTTCCATTAGAATATTTACCTGAATTTTTGTAGAGAAAGGTAATGGTTCTTTAGTTTATTAAGCTTAAATTTAAACCTTCAAAACGCGCAATTAACCTTTGAATGTTAAACCTTAAACCCAAATCTGTATGAGAAAAGTGACACTCACTCTCATGATGCTTCTTTTATTGGCATTTACGGGAATGGCCCAGCAGGTTATTAACGTGAAAGGCCAGGTAAAAGATAAGCGTGATGGATCGACCCTTCCCGGGGTTACTGTTATGGTAGTAGGTAAGCAGACCGGTACCGTAACCGATATCAACGGGAATTACTCCATTAGCGTGGAGGGCAATGCTGTCCTTCGTTTCAGCTTTGTAGGTATGAAAACGCAGGAAATTCCTGTAAACAACCGTGCCCGTATCGATGTAGAGCTCGAACCAGCTGTATCCCAATTGTCTGAAGTTGTGGTGGTAGGTTATGGTTCTACCAAAAAAATGGACCTGACAGGTTCGGTAACCACTGTAAAATCTGATAAGTTGGGTTATCAGCCGGCAGCAAATATTGGTTCGGTGCTGCAAGGTAAAGTAGCCGGCGTTCAGGTTACCAACAGCGGTGCACCGGGTGCAGCTCCCACCATTCGTATCCGTGGTTTGGGAACTGTCAACTCTTCAGCCGACCCTCTGTTTGTAGTGGACGGAGTTGTAACCAACGACATAAGCTTCCTAAGCCCAACCGACATCGAAACTACTACAGTGCTTAAAGATGCTTCAGCCTCTGCTATTTATGGCGTTAAGGCAGCCAATGGGGTTATTATCATTACCACCAAGCGCAATACAGGCAATAAGCCTGCTATGACCTATAATGCCTATGCGGGTTTTCAAACAGCAGTTAATGAACTTCCGCTGGCCAATAATACCCAGTACATCGAACTGGTTAACGAGAAAAACAAGCTGCAAAAAGAGGCTGCCGGACAGTCCTATACCCCGCTCGATCCTGCCAATTTCCCCAATTATACTAATTGGTATGATGAGGTGATGCGAAGCCAGGCTTTCGTTACCAACCACGACATTGGTTTTTCGGGCGGTACTGGCAAAAATTTGTATTTCTTTGGAGCAGGATATTTTAAGCAGGACGGTTTGTTGCATAACCAAACCTATGAAAGGCTTAACTTAAGATCTTCCATTGATATGGAAGTAAATAAACACGTAAAGGTGGGTTATTCGGCAACACTTTCCGGCTTCCGTACCAACGATGCTCCATCAGTATTCTATGACGCTTATGTTGCTCCTCCCGTATTCAAGCCCAAAATGGATGACGACAGTACCTTTACCAATCCTGTTGATCTGGGACTGGGTAACTTTTCCAACCCTGCTGCTACACTGTACTATTACAATAGCGAGAGCAATGGATTGAGGTTGGTGGGAAGCGTATATGCCGAAATCGGATTTGCCAAATATTTCACTTTCCGTTCGCAATACGGAACCGACTTGGGTTACGCTCGCAACCGGAATTATACACCGTACTATTATGTTTCTCCTACACAGAAGGATACAAATAGAACCATGAGCCGAACCTGGACCTATGATTACAAAGGGGTTTGGGATAATACATTGACTTTTGAAAACACCTTTGGGCCTCACCGGATCAAGGCCATGGCTGGTATGGCAGCCCAATATGAACGGAGCTTAGGAACCAATGGATCTCGATTGGGCGTGCCCTACCTGGGTGAAAATACGCTTTACCTGAACTTGGGTCGCTCTAAAACCAGTCAGGTGAGTGATTGGGGAAGCAAGGTAACCGCTCTGTCTTATTTCGGTCGTATCAATTATTCGCTTTTTGATAAATATTTGCTTACAGCCACTCTACGTGCAGACGGAAGCTCTGTTTTCCCCAAAGATGATCGTTGGGACCTTTTCCCCTCTGCAGGTTTGGGATGGGTAATCACCAGCGAGGAATTTATGCAGGGGCAGAAATTATTCGATTTTCTTAAGCTCAGAGGTAGCTGGGGGCTCAATGGTAACAACCGTATTCCAGCCAATGTATATACCCTTACCGTGGAACAGGGTGGAATTCTCAATACGGCCTTTGGTCAAGGCGGCAATGTAGTCATTGCAGAGGGAGCCAACATCACTTCGGCTGTACCGCCGCAGCTGAAATGGGAAAAGATGCACGAAATTGATATTGCCCTCGAAGGCCAAACCTTCAATCAAAGACTCAATTTTGAAGTTGATCTTTACTGGCGTACTACCAAAGATGCCATCTTCCCGCTTACACTTTCGTCGACTGCAGGAACTTCGGGTTCCTATTTATCGAATAACGCCGACATCCTCAACCGGGGTGTTGAGTTAACCCTCGGATGGAACGACAAAGTGGGAGAATTCAGCTATGACTTAAACCTTAACTACGCATTCAACCATAATGAAGTGAAAAAGCTGCGCGAAGGTACCCTGGGTATTTATGGTGGTAATTTGCCGGTTGGTGGATTCTTCAGTACTTATACTGTTGTCGGAATGCCAATAGGTAGCTATTATGGCCGCAAGGTTATCGGAATTTTCCAGACTCAGGATGAGGTCAATAATTATGTGAATGCAGAAGGTAAGAAACTCCAGCCTAACGCAAAACCGGGAGACTTTAAATATGAGGATGTGGATGGTAACGGAGTGATCGATAATAAAGACCGTATCTTTATAGGAAATGCCATACCAAAATCACAGGCTGGCTTTTCGGCAACTCTTGCATATAAAGGCTTTGACTTCACGGTTGACATATATGCTCGTTGGGGCAACATGATTTATAATGCAAAACGTGCTCAGCGCTTGGGTAATGAAAATTATGACCTCGACTTCTACAATAATCGCTGGCATGGCGAAGGCACCAGCAACACCTATCCTTCGGCTGATCTCACCGGAGACAATATGTTGCCCAATACCTGGTACTTCGAAGATGGTGCTTTCTTGCGCGTAAGAACCATTCAATTAGGCTATTCCATTAACAAGGAATTTTTGAAAAAACTAGGAATCAGCAGTATGAGGTTTTATGCCAATGCTACCAATCCCATCAACCTCTTTGGATATAACGGATTTAACCCCGAGATTCCCGGAGGATCCAGCACTTCGCAAGGTATCGACTTGAATGTCTATCCAATGTCTGCTACTTACAACCTTGGTGTTAACCTCAATCTGTAAAAAGGAAAGGAGATGCGCATATGAAAACCTATAAAGCTTTCTTCTCGATTTTGGCTGCAGTTTTAATACTGTCATTGTCAGCTTGTAAGGATTATCTTGATTATGAGCCTGAAGGCCAGCTGCCTGCCAAGGGCTTTTTTGAAAAGCCTGAGGATGCCGTAAAGGGCGTTAATTCCATCTATGCTCATCTGAGAGCTTGGGAAATGGTCTCTTTTGCTTATATCATTATGCAGGAAATACCCTCCGATAATTCACTCAAAGGAAGTGAAACCGGCGATGCTTCATTTATCAACGATTACGACCAGTTTACCTATACGCCCAATCAGTTTGTTCTCAACGATTACTGGGGAGGACGTTACAGAGGTATAAACCTGGCCAATCAGTGCATTACCAATATACCTAAAATCACGATGGATGAAGCCTTGAAGGCCCGGTTGATTGGAGAAGCCAAATTCCTCAGAGCCCTGATATATTTTGATTTAGTCAGAGCATTTGGCGATATCCCTATGCCTTTGAGCGTACCGGTAGGTCCTGAAATTTATGTCCGCACTCCCAAAGCAGAGGTATACAAACAAATAGAAAAGGACTTGCTGGAAGCTGCTGCCGTGTTGCCTGCAACCTATGGAGCTGCCGATAAAGGGCGTGCCACCAGTGGATCAGCAAAAGGTTTGCTGGCTAAAGTTTATTTATATATGCAAGATTACGCCAAAGCCAACGAGATGGCAACCGATGTAATTAATAGCGGCGTTTATAGTCTTGAGCCTGATTTTTATAAAGTTTTCAGAGTAGAAACTGAAAATGGTCCTGAATCGGTATTTGAGATTCAATGCAATGAAATTGAAGGACAATGGGACCTTTCATTCTGTCAACACTCCGAAGTGCAAAGTGTGCGTGGCCAGTGGGGCTGGGGATTCAATATCCCAACCGACAACCTCATTGCTGCCTTCGATGCTGCCGGAGACCAGGTGCGTAAACATGTAACAGTTATTTTCAAGGGCGACACTACTCCCGATGGCGATGTCATTCAGGGAGTGGCTGCATTGGAAGGTGTAGCGGGCACTCCTCGCTACAATGGTAAAGCATATTATCCCTCCTGGAGGCAAGTGTTTGGACCTTATGGTGCAGGACAGAATGTAAGAGTGTTACGCTATGCAGAAATTCTTCTTATTGCTGCGGAAGCCAGGGTAAGGTTAGGCGATGTAAGCGGTGCTGCCCAGGCTCTTAATCAGGTACGACAAAGGGTTGGTCTGGCTCCCATTAATAATCCCACACTCGATGATGTATTGCGCGAGCGCAGACTTGAGCTGGCGATGGAGGGCGATCGTTTCTTTGATCTCGTCCGTACCGGGAAAGCTGCTGAAGTTTTAGGTCCCCTCGGTTTTACTCCGGGTAAAAATGAGGTATTCCCCATTCCTCAACAACAAATTGAACTGTCGGAAGGGAAACTTACCCAGAATCCCGGTTATTAGGTAAAATTGCTTAATTTTAGGGCTGCCGGAAACCCGGCAGCCTTTTAATGTCTTAAACAAATGAAAAGAAGTATATTGATTGTTTTCTGCTTTCTGGCATTGGCACCTTGGCTAACTGCCCAGGTTGAACCTCCTGTCAATGTTAAGGTGAACGGTTACGAACGACACAATACTGTTCGATGGGAGGCCAGTCCATCAGCCAACATTGCAGGATATAGGGTGTATCGTTCAAAAAATGCCGGTGCATCTTATCAATTTATTGGGGCAACGGGAGCTGATGAACGAATGTACCTGGATTACATGGGCACGGTGAGCTTGCCATCCCAAGTGCTTTATGCAGTCAAAGCCTATGATCAGGGTGGGGAAGTTTCTGATTTTTCTTCTCCCGACACTGGTTATATGCACCAGCTGAGCGATGAAGAATTGCTCGACATGGTTCAGGAGGCTACTTTCAACTATTTCTGGGATTATGGCCATCCGGTGTCAGGAATGGCGAGAGAAAGATTAGGCTCTGGTGAGACCGTGACAACAGGTGGCACTGGTTTTGGAATTATGGCTATCCTGGTAGGTATTCACAGGGGATATATTACTCGTGAAGAAGGATTATCAAGAATACTTAAGATTTCACAGCTGTCCAAAATAATTTAAAATCAAAAAATGCCTATTTGTTAATCAGGTAGTTAGGATTCAAAAGCAACCATTTAAAAATTAAACCCTACCCTGAAAATAGCTTTAGTTGTATCGCATTCTC
>Ga0067045_1002918_pt1 | contig 37084 bp, 41 predicted proteins | sample TerdegcTABiofilm_FD_59184 | JGI IMG/M metagenome (GOLD analysis project Ga0067045, IMG submission 59184) | Combined Assembly of (Gp0054472, Gp0054536) Wastewater bioreactor microbial communities from Singapore -Terephthalate degrading...
AGATCATTATGGGTAAAAGCCTGCAGGAGTACCTGGCGCTGTTGAATGCCCCATTTGAAGTGGGAAGTGTTTACCCCTTTACTCTTATGGAGAAGGGAAAGGCAGAGGAGATAAATTTGAAAGTGGTGGGTGTTTACCAGACGGGGAACGAGATCCTGGATGGGGCTTTCAGCGGTTCTGAAGAACTGGCCAGGGAAATCGGCAAGATAAGGCCGGGCAGTGTCTCGGCCATAAATGTAATGGTTGACGGTGTGGCGAACGTGGAGCCCACTGCCCAGGCAATCCAGCGGGCGCTGGCGGGGAAAACTCCTGAGGTGCAGGTGGTTATTCCCAGAGAGGTCTTGCGGCCGGTGAAAAAAGTTCTTGATATCTTCGGCAAGTTTTTGGTGGGGGTCTCCCTGGTGGCCCTGCTTGCCGGGGGTCTTTCGATCATGGTGGTAATGCTCCTTTCCGTGGTCAGCCGGATGCGTGAGTTCGGTGTGCTGAAGGCGCTCGGCTGGACCCGCGGTAATATCGTCTTTATGGTAATGATCGAGTCTCTGGTCCTGTGCCTGCTCGGGGTTGGCCTGGGGCTGGCGCTGGGCTGCGCCGGCTTGGCCGCGGCCAGGTCTTTTATCGCCGCGGACATAGCTTTCCTTACCTGGCATGTGGCTGTTAGCGTGTGCCTGGCCGGCGTCCTGATCGGAGTGGCGGGCGGAATTTACCCCGCCTGGCGCGCCAACAAGGCGGAGCCGGCGGAGATCTTGAGAAATGTGTAAAGTTACGGGGGTGGCGGTGTGGCGTCCGGCGTGCTGATTTCTGTTAGAAACTTGACCAAGGTTTACGGGAAAGGCCCTTTGGCAGTTAAGGCGCTTGATATAAAGGAGCTGGAGATCAGGAGGGGAGAGTTCGTCTCTGTCACCGGCCCTTCCGGCTGCGGCAAGACGACTCTGCTGAACCTTCTGGGCGCCCTGGACAGGCCCAGCAGCGGGGATATCTTTTTTGAAGGCAAGAGTATTGTGGGGCTGAGCGAGGCCGGCCTCTGCAGGTACCGCCGGGAAAAGGTCGGCTTTATCTTCCAGGCGTTTCACCTGATTCCGACGCTGAGCGCCCTGAAAAACGTGCAGGTTCCCGCTTTCCCGCTGAGAGGCGGCGGCAGCAGGCAGCGCGCCAGGCGCCTGCTGGAGGCGGTGGGGCTGGCGGGCAAAGAGGGGCGGCGCCCGGGGGCCCTTTCCGGGGGCGAGCAGCAGCGGGTGGCTATCGCCCGCGCGCTTCTGCTGGACCCGGAGCTGATCCTGGCGGACGAGCCCACGGGTAACCTGGATACGGCCGCCGGTGCGGAGATCATTTCGCTGCTGGAGAAGCTCAACCGGCAGGGCAAGACAGTGATCGTGGCCAGCCACGACCAGCGGGTGGTGGCGGCCTGCAACAGGAACATCCGGATGATGGACGGACACATTTACAGTGGGGACGGTCCTTGTTGTTAATGTGAATATGTCAATTTCCCATAAAATAAAACGTATAAATGAAACATAGAAAATGGTTAGTGGCGATTTACAAATTTAATCGGTGAGGATGAAATTACAAGTGGGGGAACTGACTTACCTTGATAAAGAAAGCATCAGAGATCAGGTGGCCGAAGTATTAAGAGGTTTCCCGCAAATAGCGGGCGCTTACCTGTTTGGCTCTGCTTTGGGGGCGTGCAGGCCGGATAGCGATATAGATATTGGCCTGGTACTGGAGGATATCAATATCAGTGAAAGGGAAAAAGCGCGGTTAGAGGCCGCTATTGGAAATTCATTTTATCCTTTGAATGGTCATCCATATGATATAGTTTTGCTCGAACTTAATAATACAATATTTTATTTTAAGGTTATTAAAGAAGGCTGTTTAATTTACGTTCGAAATTTTGACCGGATCACTGATATAATGGAATATGTAAGTAGGCGTTACGCTGAATCATATCCGAGATATAGAATTGCTCTCCAGGAAATTGTCGATGAGGTAATTTCAAATGGCAATTGATCACGTCCGGGTTGCAAATAAAATAACTTTTATTCGCGAACAGGTGTCCAGCATTAAGAGTTTGTTGACTGAAAAGAGCAAAGAAGAAATCCTCTCCGACCCGTGGCTTGTCAGGGGAATTAAATATGCCCTCCAGACTGCGGTTGAAGCTATGATTGATATAGCCTACCATATATCAGCGCAAAAATTCAATCATGCCCCCACTGATTCGAGAGATGCCTTCAGGGTGCTCTCAGAGGGTGGCTTGATTGCCCGCAAGGATCTTCCTGTTTACGGAGCAATGGTTGGCTTTCGTAATCGTGTTGTGCACGGTTACCAGGAAGTATCTGCAGAGAGGGTATATGAAATTGCACAAAATGAGCTGGGAGATTTTGAAAGGTATATTCGCCAGGTATCTGTTCTGTTGAAGCGAGAAGAAAATGGAAAACCGTAAGTTTGTGGAGAAACCGGCTTGCCTGTTGCAATGAAGACAATGTTATTGTGGTGTGAGCCGGCCGGATCTTTCGCTTTTCCTGGCTTCGTAGGTTTCTCTTGCTTTGACTGCCGCGTCAAGGGGGAATGAGTTCGCCCTCAGCTCGCGCTCAAACTCGGCCAGGACCGCGTAAAACTGCGCGTCGCATTCCGCTTCCAGGGCTTTGCCGGCGCTCGTGTATTTCGCCGCCAGCGGGCTGAGATCGGCAGGGGGGTTGGCTTTTTTGGCGGCCTGGTACTCGATGGCGGCGGCGGAAACCAGGGCGTTCAGCCGCGCCTCGTAGCCGGAGGCCAGGGACTGCAGCCGTGAAGTGTATTTCTGTTCGATCTGTTCGCGCAGCGTGGAACCCCCTGGAGCAGTGGCAGGAGGGCCGCCTGTTACCTTGTCTGCACTGCTGGCGGGCGCGTTTGTCTGCGTGCCGGGCACGGCAGTTTGGGTGCCGCCTGCCGCTTCCTTTGCGGTTTCGGCGGAGCCCTGCGCGGCGGGCACCTCCCGGGGTTGTGAAAAGCCTTTATAAATTAATATTCCAGCCGGCACGGACAAGATAAGGACGGCCAGAAGGGCATATAAAAGAATTTTTTTATATTTTACCGTCATCGTTCACATGACCCCGCCGGGTTTTTTGTGTATAGTGCTATTTTACCCGGAATGACGGGAAATGGCAAACACTTAATAATATGACCGCGCTTTAAAAAGCGCGGTTATTTTTTTTGCGGAAATGTCCGGTAACCTACATAAATATTTGGATTTGCAGAGAAAATATGATCAGACTGCCGGGAGGTGATAGGTTATCAGTAACAGGGCTTTTTCAGGAAAAATGATTGTTATTTGTCTTGTCTGCCTGCTCGCGCTGATTGCGGTGTTGGCAGCACTGCAGGGGCGGCAGGCGGCCGCACAGAATCCTGTTCTGTACTGGGGAAGCGCTGGTGACGACGTTTACCGCGTGCAGCAAAGGCTCAGCCAGTGGGGGTACTATACAGGTTATGCGGACGGAGTCTATGGCTACGAGACTTTCCGGGCTGTCAGCAGCTTCCAGAGAAGCAACGGCCTCCTGGCGGACGGCGTGGTAGGCCCGGCCACATGGGCGGCGCTCGGCTTGAGCGCGCCTGCGGATGTACCGGCTGTTTCCAGGGGCGCGGCTACCGACCGGGGTGATATTACTTTGCTGGCACGGGTGATTGAAGGGGAAGCGGCGGACGAGCCCCTGCTGGGCAAGGTGGCGGTTGGGGCGGTCATATTGAACCGGACGAAAAGCGCCTCGTTCCCGCGCACAATCAGCGGTGTGATTTTCCAGCCGGAAGCTTTTGAATCGATCAGCAACGGGCAGGCTTACCGGCCTGTAAGCCAGGAGTCGCTTCAGGCTGCCCAGATGGCCATGAGCGGGTACGATCCGACGGGAGGGTCGCTCTTTTTCTGGAACCCGGCCAAAGAGGTGAACCCGTGGGTGTGGTCGCGAAACGTAGTTACTCAAATCGGCAACCACGTTTTTGCGCGGTGAGGGGGTATTTTGGGTGAAAAAGTGGATTTTTGCGGCTGTCATCGGCGCGCTGGCGCTGGCGGCGTTAGGTACCTGGGGCTACGGCCAGTACACGGCCAACCGCAAGCTCGAAAATTACCTGAGCAATAAGTACCAGCGCGCGTTTTACGACCTGGCAGGCCAGGTGCAGAGCCTGGAGGTGCTGTTGTCAAAGAGCATGGTGGCCTCAGACCCGCGCCTGGACAGCGCACTTCTGATGGAAATCCGCCAGCAGGCGGCCTTTGCCCAGTCCAACCTGGGCCAGCTGCCTATTAATGACGCCCTGGCCGGTCGGACGGCCAAGTTTTTGACCCAGGTGGGCGATTATGCAGACAGCCTCGTCAGGCTGGTCAGCCGGGGCGAGGCCATTGACGCCAAGCACTGGGACACTCTCAACAGCCTTTACGAGCAATCGGCGGCTTTAAACCGCGAACTGCAGGGAATGCAGGAAAGTGTGGCTCAGAATAACTTTTACTTCAGTGAAATGGTGCGCCAGGTCAGGAGCAAACTGCAAAAAACCCCGGATAACCTGGCGCGCACAGACTTTCAGGCAATGGATAAGCAGATGCAGCGCTACCCTGCGCTGATCTATGACGGGCCTTTTTCAGAGCACCTGGAGCGGGCTGAACCAAAGGATTTAAGCGGCCAGGGCGAGATAGACGCGCCGGAGGCGGAGCGAAGGGCATTTGTATTTATAGACAGGCAGGACGGGGCCGGCTATCAGGCCAGGGTAACCGGGGAAGCCAACGGGCGCATACCGGCCCACCGGGTGGAGGTAACTTCAGACCGGGGGGACGGTGCCGTGACCGTGCTGGATGTGTCACGGCAGGGCGGCAAAGTGATCTGGATGATGAACTCGCGGCCGCTGGGGGAGCAGAAATTGAGCATCGAAGAGGCGCGGCAGAAGGCTGCACGGTTTCTAGCAGACCGCGGCTTTGGAGAGATGCGCTCCACTTATTTTCTGCGCCACGGGAATTCAGTTACCTTTAATTTTGCGGCGGTGCAGGACGGTGTTACCATTTACCCGGATCTGGTCAAGGTTACGGTGGCCCTGGATAACGGTGAAATCATCGGAGTGGAAACTTCCGGTTACCTCATGAACCACAGGCGGCGGGACCTGCCTAAAGCAGGCGTAACGCGCGAGCAGGCGCTGGCGGCCGTCAACCCGCGGCTGAAAGTTTCCGGTGGGAACCTCGTGCTGATCCCGGACGGCGTTTCGGAGGAAAAACTTGCCTACGAATTTCACGGCAAGCTGGGGGAGGACTCTTACCTGATCTATATTAACGCGGTAAACGGCCGGGAGGAAAACGTCTTGAAGCTGATCGAGACGCCGGGTGGCACGCTGACGATGTAATTTATATTATTTTTGCTGAATGTGATGTAATGAAAATGCAATTACAGCGTATTGACAAATAATCCGACAAAATAAAAAATAAAAAGAATAATATCCGATCTGCCCCGGGTCAGTGTGGCCGCAATCCAGTGCCGGGCTGTGCGGCCGCGTGCAAATTTCGACGGAAGAGGTGGAAGAAATATGGGTGAGGAAAAAATGGCCGAACGCTTCTGCCGCGACGTGGACGGGATTTTGCTGGGTACAGGGGCAGGTCAGAATCTGGCCGGCCCGGTGTCGGAGGAGTACAGGAGGGCTGTTGACCTGGCCAGGACCCTGGCGGAGGAAGATTTCAGCGGCGAGTGCCGGGTACGTCAGATTCTGCGGCTCCGGCTGCTGGATATGTTTACTGCGCGCGGGGTAAAGCATGTGGGAAAGATTGAAAACAATGATATGGAACTTGGCGATGAAGAACTGGAGAATGTAGCCGGTGGTATTGAAAAAGAACGAAAAGAGTCCTGTTCTTTATACGGTTGCAGGCGCAGGGCCCGCACGATCACGGGCGGCAACTGCCCGGATTGCGGTCACCCCCGGGAGTGTCATCCCTTATAGATGTTGACAAAATTGCCGGCGGGCAATTTTTTTTTGCGTTTTCGAGATGAACACATACCTGCTTTTAAGTCCCATTTTCATGTGAATATATTCCCTGGCGAAGGGGCTCTCCGAAACTGGTCCCAAAGCGCTGCACGGTCGGGCCTGTGAGCACATTATCTCAAAGATCTTGTACCTGTAAACCTTCACCCATCGCTGCAACCATCATTCTATTGTCGAAAGTCAATAAACGCAGTTCCCGGATCCTTTTTTGCAACGTTTTTGCGGTGGCCAGGTGCCATAAGTCGGCGCCCCGTAACGGCCATTTTTGAGATAAGGATTTAAACTCGTCCCAATCCGGTAATAAATATAAACGCCTCCATATTGTTGTCGAAGACGACCCCCGAATTACCGGGCGACTTTCCCTGGAAGAACAATTCCATCGGTTATCCTTGATATCGGCGCTCAGTTGAACGTGTGGAGAATCATTACCGTGACCGGAATGAGAGGCCAGGATATTGCCAACGCTGTTTTGCCCGGCCTGGGTTATTTATTTTCCTTGGTTATCACCGGATTTATCTGCCTGTCCACTCTGGTTTTCGTACTGGTGGGCAAACCTGTCAAGGTATTGATCGCCGCCAGTGCTATAGACGGACTGGTTCTTCCGGTAGCCCTTCTTTCTGTTTTAACGGTGGCACATAGCAAAAAGATTATCGGCGATTATAAACACCTGCTTTGGATGACGGTTTTTGGTGTGTGTAGCCTTAATAACGGCTGTTATTGGAGGCAAAACTTTTATTGCGGAACTACCCAAGCTTTTCAGGTAAGTTTTTTAGCTTTAAGATTTCCTTATATTGCACCATCTTTTCCATGTTCCATCTCATCAATAATGCTATCTTAAACATTTGGACTACATCAGCAGCGCCGGTTTAAGAGTACTTCTCATGGCTGCGAAGAAAACAAGCGGCGCCGGGGGCAAAGTGGCTTTGTCGTGCCTGAAGGAGCACGTCAAGGAGGTCTTTGATATTGCTGGTTTTACCGCCATCTTTCCGATCTGTTCCACTCAGGAGGATGCTGCCGGTTTGTTTTAAGAGGCCGGATGCCCCTGGCAGGTGGCAGCCGTTCTCGAAGAAGGTATGGGCGGCAAGTTATGCTATTCTGGCTGCGCATGGGTTCAGCGGTACCGGGAAACGGCCGGCCCCAATAAAATGATTGCCGGTTGACACATAAATTGTTCTGTGCTAATATAAGCGTAATTTGCGAGTTTATGAAAAATGCGCAAGGCAATGATGGGGAAGAATGGTGCTGTGAACCGTCAGCGAGCCGGGGTTTGGTGTGAGCCCGGCCGGGGGAAGCGCCTGGGCCGCCCCGGAAGCCGCAGGCAGAAATCCTTTGGCAGGAGAGTAAGCCGCTGCCGGTTTGCCCCCGTTAACAGGCTGGAGAGGGCCGTATTACGTGGAAATCTGTGCAACGGGAGGTAATGCGGCCAATTAGGGTGGTACCGCGAGAAAAATCCCGTCCCTTCTGGAGGCGGGTTTTTTTATTGTTAAGTTCATGGAGTTTAAAGCCATCTCGCTCAAATGCTCCGCGTCGAGTGAACCACGGCTCGCTTCGGGCGAAATTGGACCGACTTCAACTCACCGTCCTGGTTCGGTGAAGTCTGGCTCGGACGTCCTGTCCTCGCTTCTAATTTCGCATCATCGCTTCGCCTGGTTCACTTCACGACGCTGTGCAATATCGCTCCTGGCTTCAAACTCCATGAACGCCAGTTATTTGTGCGAGAAGGAGCGATGCAGGTTGAAGGAAATTTTGGAACTCCTCGAGTCCGACGCCAGGCTTACCCCCGGGCAGATTGCGGCCATGCTCGGCAGGGATGAAGAAGAGGTTGCCGGGATCATCAAAGAACTGGAGAAAAATAAAATAATCCTTGGTTATTTTACATTGATTAACTGGGATAAGACAGGCGCCGAGAAGGTTTCCGCCCTGATCGAAGTGAAAATATCGCCGCAGCGAGATGTGGGATTTGACGCCGTGGCCGAACGCATTTACCGTTTCCCCGAGGTGCGGAGCGTCAGGCTGGTATCCGGTGCTTATGACCTGGCGGTTATGGTTGAGGGCCGCACTATGAAAGATATTGCCCATTTTGTTTCCTTTAAGCTCGCCTCTATGGAATACGTTCTTAGCACCGCCACACACTTTGTATTGAAGACATATAAACACCACGGCACTGTTGTGGAAGACGGGGAAGAGGACAGGAGGCAGGTGATCGTGCCGTGACCTTAAAAAATAATTGGGCGGAGATGGTTAACCCCGCTGTGCGCAATATACCTCCTTCCGGGATCAGGCGGTTTTTTGACCTGGTCACTGAGATGAAAGGCGTTATTTCGCTGGGAGTGGGCGAGCCGGACTTCGTAACCCCCTGGCATATCCGCGAGGCGTGCGTGTACTCTCTGGAAAAAGGTTACACGATGTATACCTCGAACCAGGGGATGCTGGAACTGCGCGAGGAGATTGCCCGGAACATCCATAATACTTATCAGGTTGACTATAACCCGCGCGATGAAATATTGGTGACGGTCGGGGTTAGCGAAGGCATGGACCTGGCTATGCGCGCCCTGCTGTGTCCCGGCGACGAGGTCCTGGTGCCCGAGCCGTCCTACGTTTCCTACGCGCCGTGCGCCATTTTAGCCGGGGGCAGGCCGGTGTATTTGAAAACATCGGTGGATAACGGCTTTCAGCTGACGGCGGATCTGGTCGAGAAGGCCGTTACGCCCAGGACTAAGGTTCTTGTGCTGGGCTACCCGAACAACCCCACCGGGGCTACCATTGAACGGAAGCACTTGCTGGAAATCTCCGAGGTGGCCAGGGCGCACAACCTGATTGTCATTTCCGATGAAATCTATGACAGGCTGACTTATGTGGGAGAGCATACCTGTGTTTCTTCCCTGCCGGGCATGCGCGAGCGCACGGTGCTTTTAAACGGTTTTTCCAAGGCTTACGCCATGACCGGATGGCGGATCGGTTACGCGGCCGGGAACAGTGATTTTATAGCGGCCATGACCAAGATCCACCAGTATACTATGCTGTGCGCGCCGGTTACCGCCCAGGTGGCCGCCCTGGAGGCATTGAGGAACGGCCGGGATGAGATGCTCAAAATGGTTGCCCATTACAACCGCCGCCGCCGCCTGGTTATGGATGCTTTGCGCGAGATCGGCCTGCCGTGCTTCGAGCCCCGCGGCGCGTTTTACGCCTTCCCGGATATCAGGGGCACCGGGCTATCATCGGATGAGTTTGCCGAAGAGCTTTTGAAGGAAGAAAAGGTGCTGGTGGTGCCGGGCGGCGCTTTCGGGGAACAGGGGGAGGGCTTTGTCCGCTGCGCTTACGCGGCCTCGGTAGAAGATCTGGTCGAGGCTTTCAGGAGAATCGGTAGCTTTGTCAGGCGCCGGGCAGGGCGTAAGAAAGTTTTGACTGTTTCTTTTGGGAAGCCGGTTTTGCCCGAAGCGGCCTTTGAGCGTGTGTCTTGCGCAACAGCCGGGGAGTAATGGGCGATAATGCTGTGCGCTGGCGGCGGTTTGCTGAAATGCATGCCGCCGCGTTGTGGGTGCAGTTCCCGGTAGTTCTTGACAGACCCGGGGTTAAAGTATTAACCTAAATATGAACTGGCTTAGACATACATGCCGCTGACGCGGCACCAGCAGAAGGATGAAAATAGCGACCTTCAAGGGGGTTCGAGTTATAGATGGACGATATTGTTGGAGAGATAAGCTCCGGCCTGGCCCGGGCGCTGGCGGGCGCTGTGGAGTCGGCCCGCGGCAGCGGAGCCATCAGGGTTGATAATGTACCTGACTTCACGGTGGAAGTGCCCCGTGAGAAGGACCACGGTGATTTTGCCACCAATCTGGCCATGATGCTGGCAAGGCCGGCACGCATGGCGCCGCGCAAGGCGGCTGAGATTATCGTGAAAAATTTTTCCTTGACCGGGACCTGGGTAGAACGGGTAGAAATCGCCGGCCCCGGTTTTATTAATTTTTATTTAAAACCAAACTGGGTGTACCAGGTCTTGCCCCGGATCATTGCCCGGCAAGAGAACTACGGCCGGGTAGAGATGGGCGGGGGCAAAAAGGTCCAGGTGGAATTCGTCAGCGCCAACCCCACCGGCCTGCTGCACATGGGAAACGCCCGCGGCGCGGCGCTGGGGGACAGCATTGCCTCGATCCTGGACTTCGCAGGCTTTTGCGTTACCCGTGAATTTTATATTAACGATGCCGGAAACCAGATCGAAAACTTCGGGCTGTCCCTGGAGGCCCGCTACATGCAGTTGCTGGGCCGGGACGTACCGGTGCCGGAGGAGGGCTATCACGGGGAGGATATCATTGATACCGTCCGCGGTTTTATAGACCGGCACGGCGACTCGCTTTTACGGGTGGAAGCCGGGGAGCGGCGCGCCGCGCTGGTTGAATATGCCCTGGCCGAAAAGCTGGAGGCCATAAAGCGCGCGCTGGAGGATTTCGGCGTCCGGTACGATGTCTGGTTTTCCGAGCGTTTTTTGCATGAATCCGGGGCGGTTCAGGATACGCTGAGCTACTTGCGGGAAAAAGGCCATATCTACGAGAGCGAAGACGCTCTGTGGTTCAAGGCGAGTGATTTCGGGGTGGATAAGGACGAGGTGCTGGTGCGCTCCAACGGCATACCCACCTACTTTGCGTCGGATATAGCCTACCACCGGAACAAGTTTCAGCGGGGATTTGAACGGGTTATCGACATCTGGGGCGCTGACCACCATGGGCATGTTGCCCGGATGAAAGGCGCTATCGCTGCTTTGGGTTACGACCCGGAGGCTCTGGAAGTTGTCATTATGCAACTGGTCCGTCTTTATAAAGGCGGCGAGCTGGTGCGCATGTCCAAGCGGAGCGGGCAGTTTGTGACTCTTGAGGAACTGGTGGAGGAAGTCGGCAAAGACGCTGCCCGCTACTTTTTTGTTATGCGCAGTTCCGACAGCCACCTGGATTTTGACCTGGACCTGGCAAAGGCGGAAACCAACGAAAACCCGGTTTACTACATCCAGTACGCCCACGCGCGTATCTGCAGTATCTTGAGGCAGTACAGGGAGCAGGGCGGCCGGGAGCCGGATCCGGCCGGGGTGGATTTTAGTTTGCTCAAGGAGGAAAGCGAGTTTGCCCTGGCGAGAAAGCTGGCGGATTTTCCGGGTGAAGTGGCCTCGGCCGCGAAAGGTCTGGCGCCGCAGCGCATCGCGCGCTATGCTCACGAACTGGCAGGCCTTCTTCACAGCTTCTATAACAGCCAGCGGGTGATTACCGGAGACCGGGCGCTGACCAGTGCCCGGCTGGTGCTGGTGGACGCCACCAGGATCACCCTGCGTAACGCTTTGCATCTCCTGGGCCTGAGCACGCCGGAGAGGATGTAAAATATAAAAAAATTAAGGAAGGAAGAGGAATCTAAGCAAGATTTGTTTAGGTTTCAGAAACCAGGAATCATGGCCAAATTCATATTTGTTACAGGCGGGGTTGTTTCTTCGCTGGGAAAGGGAATTACGGCCGCTTCTCTGGGGCGGCTTTTAAAAAGCCGCGGTCTGAAGATAGCCATTCAGAAACTGGATCCGTATATAAATGTTGATCCCGGCACCATGAGCCCTTACCAGCACGGGGAGGTTTTCGTCACTGAGGACGGCGCGGAGACCGACCTGGATTTGGGACACTATGAGCGTTTCATAGATATAAATATCTCCAGAAACTGCAACGTAACCACCGGCGGCATCTACTCGTCGGTGATCAACAAGGAGCGCAGGGGCGATTACCTGGGCGGTACGGTCCAGGTGATCCCCCATATCACTAATGAAATTAAGGAGCGCGTCCGCCGGGTGGCTGATGAATCGTGCGCGGATATCATCATTACCGAGATCGGCGGCACCGTGGGCGACATTGAGTCGCAGCCGTTTTTGGAGGCGATCCGCCAGCTGAAAAGCGACCTGGGCAGGAGAAACGTGGTTTATATTCACGTGACCCTGGTTCCTTACCTCCGGGCGGCCAACGAGCTGAAGACCAAGCCCACCCAGCACAGCGTCAAGGAACTCAGGGGCATCGGCATTCAACCGGATGTTATCGTCTGCCGCAGCGAGCGCCCGCTTTCCAGGGAAATGGAAGAAAAACTGGCTTTGTTCTGCGATATTGACAAAGAGGCGGTGATCCAGGCCGTGGATGCGCCGTCGATTTATGAAGTACCGTTGATGTTGGAAAAGGAAGGCCTGGCGGATATAGTTTTGAATAAGCTCGGCATTACCACGGGGCCCCCCGACCTGGACGAGTGGCGGGAAATGGTGGCAAAAATGAAGAACCTGTGCTCCATCACGACCATCGGTCTGGTAGGAAAGTATGTTTCCCTGCCCGATGCCTACCTGAGTGTCGCGGAAGCCCTGCGCCACGCGGGGTTTTTTCATGGTTCTGCTATTAATATAAAGTGGGTTAACTCGGAAAATGTCGAAAAGTCAAATGTCGAGAGTTTTTTGGGAGACGTGGACGGTATACTGGTGCCGGGCGGTTTCGGGGACCGGGGTATTGAAGGTAAGATCGAGGCCATCCGCTACGCCCGTGAGCGGGGGGTGCCGTACCTTGGGCTTTGTCTTGGAATGCAGCTCGCGGTGGTGGAGTTTGCCCGCAATGTGCTGAACTGGCAGGGGGCGAACAGTACTGAGTTTAACCCCGTCACGCCTTACCCGGTCATTGACCTGCTGCCCGAGCAAAAAGACCTGGATCAGATGGGGGGTACCATGCGCCTGGGCCGCTACCCGTGCTTGCTCCAGCCCGGCTCTCTGGCCTGGCGGGCTTACGGGGCAGATATTGTCGAAGAGAGGCACCGTCACCGTTACGAGCTGAACAACGCTTACCGCGAGGCTTTGGCGCGCGGCGGCCTTGCGTTTACCGGCACCCGGCCCGACGGTTACCTGGTGGAGATTGTTGAACTGCCCGGGCACCCCTGGTTTGTGGCTACCCAGTTTCACCCCGAGTTCAAATCCAGGCCCAACCGGCCGCACCCTTTGTTCAGGGATTTTATCGGGGCGGCCCGGAAGCGCATGGAGAAAACCAAGTAGCTTTGACAAACTACCGAGCAGCTTTGGGTAAAACCAAAGCTTTTTCGTTAAAGGCGCGCATGTTTTTGGTTTAAACCCAGCATGCTAAAATAGCGGCAAAAAACAATCAGGGTAAGTATTCAGTAAACCCGGTGGAGGCATGGCGTTATCGTTAGGGAACGACTTGCGCAGCGCCGATGACAGCACTCGGCGAAGCTGAGGATGCGAAATTGAATATATACCAATCAGGAGGGTTGCTGGGATGAAGAAGAAAATTATCGCGGGTGTTATTCTAGGAGTGGCGGCGCTGTCAGTCATCCTTGCGTTTGTTTTGCGCACGGAGGGCGGGCCGGCCCGGCAGCCGGGATATGTGAAAGATAAGGTGGGCGTTATATATATTGAAGGTGTCATATCGGCCGGCCGGAGCGATACCGGAATATTCGGGAGAGGTGTGAGCTCGGAGGATATAACCGCCGCCCTGAGGAGGGCTGCCGGGAGCCCGGAGATAAAAGCGGTGGTAATCAGGCTCAACAGTCCGGGCGGCACTCCGGCTGCTTCGCAGGAAATTGAACTGGAGGTAGAAAGGCTGAGGCAGTCGGGTAAAAAAGTGGTGGCCTCAATGGGGGATGTGGCGGCTTCCGGTGCTTACTGGGTGGCGGCGGGCGCTGATCAGATTGTGGCCAACCCCGGCACGCTTACCGGAAGTATCGGAGTCATTATGCAGACCTCAAATCTTCAGGGCCTGTACGATAAGCTAGGGATAGACACGGAAACTTTTAAAAGCGGCGCCCACAAGGACATGGGTTCTCCATCCCGGCCGGTGACTCCTGAGGAAAGGGCCATTTTTCAGTCGATGATCGACGACATCTACAGCCAGTTTGTAGATGTTGTGGCGAAGGGCAGGCATAAAGATGTTTCAGAGATCAAAACCCTGGCGGACGGCAGGGTCTTTACCGGCCGGCAGGCCAAAGAGCTGGGCCTGGTGGACCGGCTTGGCGATTTCCACGACGCGGTGCTGCTGGCCGGGGAGATGGCAGGAATACCTGGCGAGCCGGCGGTTGTCGAGATCGGTCCTAAAAACATCTGGCGAGACCTGCTGGGGAACGCCGGGGGAGGCGTCCTGTGGGGTTTGAGGCTGCCTCAACTATTTTCAGGGGGGTATTTGTTTGGATAAGGATGCCTGCAATGGGGAAAGGGCTGGTTCCGGCCCGTGCTTTTTGGAGCTGGTTTACAGTATCCTTTTTGAACCGGTCAAAGCGATGGAAAGTGTGGCCCGGAGACCACCTGTCGGTTATGCTTTCCTGGTTATCACCATAATTGGCGCTTTAGGCGTGGCTGCGGGTTTTCTTACTGTTTCGCGGGTATTTCCAGCCGGCCTGCCCGGCGCCGGGCTTGATCAATTTCTCCCGGCGGTCCGGGCGCTGGCGCCTGTGGGGGTAATTTTTGCCCTGCTCTGGGGCTATATAAAATGGTTCGTTTACAGCGCCGTTGTCCACCTGGCGGCCGAACTCCTGGGCGGGCGCGGTTCCGCCCGGGGTGTTTTTGCTGCCACCGGCCTTGCCGGCCTGCCGTCGATATTTATGGTGCCGGTCGATTTGCTGGCTTGCCGGCCTGGGGCGGGAAAGCTGGCTCTAACTGTACTTGTAGGGCTGGCCGGGCTGGCTGTGGTAATGTGGAGCGCTGTCCTGCTGGTGATCGGCCTCAGGCAGGTGCACGGCCTGAACACCGCCCGGTCGGTACTGGCCGTGTTCAGCCCCTTTCTGGCCGTTGTAGCGCTTGGAGTTTTGGTGGTGATGTTGTTGGCGGCGGTTACCGCTTTGCTGCCGGCCAGGATATATTCACCCGGTTTTTTTTAATGCGACTATATTTCATTATTATTTTTCCGGCGGCGGGCAAGTTTTTTACACAGCCGGAAAAAGGACTTTTCCGGCTGGCGTCGAATACTATATTAAGGTTATGCAGGGAAGGTTTTAACAGTGCATTAGGGAGGGTTTAAGCGATGCTGATCGCTACAGGCGCTGTGTTGGCCATGCGTTGCCCCAAATGTGGGAAAATGGATGTTCATAATTTTTCCCGGTTTGCCTTCCCGGTGGGCGAAGCTGTTTTTTTCAGGTGTTCCTGCGAAGCTCCTAAACTTGAGGTTGTGAAAACCCGGTCCGGTTATGTGCTGGAACTTTTCTGCGTGGTTTGCGAAACCAGGCACCGTTTTGAGTTTTCCGGCAGGAATCTCTGGTCGGGAGAGATAATAAACCTTTCCTGCCCGGAGACCGGCCTGGATCTGGGCAGCATCGGACCCCCGGCAAAAATCGGCGAGGTGGTTTTAGGTCATAAAAAGGAACTGGAAATTCTGTTCGGCGAGTTCGGGTGCGACAGCTATTTCCATAATCCCGGTATCATGTATCAGGTGCTGGTTTGCCTGCACCATATCGCTGATCGGGGCGGCTTGTATTGCCAGTGCGGCAATTACAGGATTGATGTTGAATTGTTCCCGGACAGGCTTGAGCTGCACTGCAGGGATTGCGACAGCATCAATATCATTTACGCCGAGACGGAGGAAGATTTGAAAGTTATCCAGCAGGTGGAATTTATAGAGCTTGCGCGGAACGGTTTCAAGTTTCTTGACAGCCTGGCCAGCACAGGCAAATTAAAAAAATCGCGCCGTGGCAGGAACAAGACATAATTTTTACATCCTCCGGCCATGCTGTAATTACTATAATTGTAGAGGAGGAGAGTCATGGCGCTGGTACCTGTCAGTGAATTATTAAAGAGGGCGGAGGCCGGGGGGTATGCCGTAGGCGCCTTTAACTGCAATAACATGGAGATTGTCCAGGCCATTATGGCAGCGGCCGAGGCTGAGAACGCGCCGGTGATCATGCAGGCCAGCCAGGGAGCGATCAAGTATGCCGGAATTGATTATATCGTGGCGATGGCCAGACTGGCTGCTGAGAAGGCGCGTGTTCCGGCGGCGCTTCACCTGGATCACGGTACCAGTTTTGAACAGGTGGTGCAGTGTATCCGCGCTGGTTTTTCTTCTGTGATGATCGACGGATCCAGGCTGCCGCTGGCGGAAAATATCGCTTTGACCAGGCGGGTGCTTGATGTGGCGCGGGCTGTGGGAGTTTCTGTGGAGGCCGAGTTGGGCAAAATCGGCGGCACTGAGGACGATATCACTGTCAGCGAGCGGGAGGCTCTTTTTACCGACCCGGGGGAGGCTGGCTTTTTTGTGCGTGAGACCGGAGTAGACGCCCTGGCGGTTGCTATTGGTACCGCCCACGGCCGGTACAGAGGGGTGCCTCAGCTGGATTTCCCCCGCCTGGAAAAAAATCAGGGCGGAGGTTAAGATACCTATCGTTTTGCACGGTTCCTCCGGTGTGCCGGACGACGCCATCCGCGAGGCTGTCCGCCTGGGAGTGCGCAAGGTTAATATCGACACAAATATACGCGAGGCCTTTACGGCGGCGGTCCGCAAGGTGCTGGAATCCGACCCGCATGAGATCGACCCGCGCAAGGTGCTTGCTCCTGCCAGAGAAGCGGCTGTCGAAGTCATCCGCGGGAAAATCCGGGTTTTCGGCAGCACAAATAAGGCTTAGACATACATGCTGCTGACGCGGCACCAGCAGAAAGATGAAAATAACTAAGGGAAGGGTGGTTGTCCCTAGTGAACGGCTTGCGCAGCGCCGGTAACAGCACCCGGCGAAGCGAGGAAGCGGAATTGGGGGTGCGGACAGGATGTTCGCGCCAGCCTTCACCGGGCCAGGAAGGCGAGTTGAAGGCGGCCCAATTTCGCCCGAAGCGAGCCTTGGTGCTGTCGGTGCGGAGCATTGGAGTGAACAGGGACAACACCTTTCCCGGGTAAATTCTATTTTTAGGTTAGAAAGAGGGAATTTCAGAGTGAAACTATTCATCGACACCGCAAATGTGGAAGAAATCAGGGAAGCTTATTCACTGGGGGTTATCTGCGGTGTTACCACCAACCCGTCTTTAATCGCTAAGGAAGGGCGCAACTTTGCCGAAGTGGTCAGGGAAATCGCTTCTATTGTGGATGGCCCGATCAGCGCCGAGGTGGTCGGGACGCAGGCCGGGGAAATGGTGGCGGAGGCGCTGGAGCTGGCAGGTATCCATCACAATATTGTGATAAAAATACCCATGACAGCGGAGGGGTTGAAGGCTACTAAGATTTTGGCTGAAAAAGGCGTGCGAACCAATGTGACTTTGATCTTTACCGCCAACCAGGCCCTGCTGGCGGCCCGCGCCGGAGCTGCCTATGTAAGTCCTTTTGTGGGGCGCCTGGACGATATCAGCGAAGACGGCATGCAGTTGATCCGGGATGTCGTGGAGATATTCGGACGCTATGGAATAACTACTGAAATCATCACCGCGAGTGTCCGCCACCCGGTGCACGTTACTGCTGCCGCGAAGGCCGGCTCCCATATTGCCACTGTGCCTTATAAGGTAATCATGCAGATGGTCAAGCACCCCCTCACCGATGCTGGGATCAAAAAATTCCTGGAAGACTGGGAAACTGTAAAATATAAATAGACACCTGTGCCGCTGGCGGATATCAGCAGATGATGAAAATATATCTTCAGGATAGGTTGAATATCCTTTAAGCAATACGTTATGCCGGGATGATTATAGTAATAATATATGTTTAAGTACTTTTGGAAAGGCAGAATTAATTTGTTTTCAGAAAGTGTCCTGTACCGCAAGAAGAAAATTACCTGCTGGCTGGCGGACCATGTGAAGGCTTATTACAGCAAGCTGATGGCGCTTCCGGACTCACCCAAAAAGATAGCCGGGGGTATCGCGCTGGGCTTGTCTTTTGATTTTCTCCCGGTTCCGATCATCAGCATTCCGCTCTCCTACCTGGTCGCCCGCCTCACCCGCTGCAGCCCGGTGGCGGCGGTTGCCACCGTGGTATTTTTTTAAACTGGCGGTCCCTTTTTTCTTTACTTTGAACATATTGACCGGCAATGCTATTTTAGGGGACGTGCCCGGGCCGGATATCACGATTGCCGGCGACAACATGCTATGTGCTTATTTGTCGAAGATGCTTTCCCTTGGTTACCCGTTTCTGGTGGGAAGCCTGGTCAACGGCATTGCGGTCTGGCTGGCGGTATATTTTTTGTTATGTTTTTTGCTGGAAAAAAAGGCGGCGGCGCAGGAGTGTATAAAATGCGCGCGCGCTGGATATAAGAATAGTGGTTGTATTATATCCTTTTGAAGGGAGGGGTGCCGTTGAATTATTCCGAACTGGAGAGCAAGACCATGGTCGAGCTCTACAAAATTGCCAAGGGTCTTGAATTGCCGGCTTATTACAAACTTCGCAAAAAAGAGCTGATATTTGAAATTTTAAAGGCGCAGACCCAAAAAGACGGCCTGTTGTTTGCAAAAGGAGTGCTGGAAATACTGCCTGATGGTTACGGTTTTCTAAGACCGCTGCAGTACTTGCCCAGCAACGATGACATCTATGTATCCGCTTCCCAGATCAGGCGGTTCGACTTGCGGACCGGCGATATGGTTGCCGGGCAGGTGCGGCGGCCCAAGGAAAGCGAGCGGTATTACGCCCTGCTGAGAGTAGAGCAGGTAAACGGTATAGACCCTGAGCAATCTGGTGAGAGGTTTCATTTTGACGGGCTGACCCCTCTCTATCCAGTGCAGCGCATCACCCTGGAGACCGGTCCTGATAAACCCTCCACCCGCATCATTGACTTGATCGCCCCTATCGGTAAAGGCCAGCGCGGCCTGATTGTTTCCCCGCCAAAAGCAGGAAAGACCATTCTCCTTAAGGAAATCGCCAACAGCATTACCGAAAACCATCCGGAAATTGTTTTAATGGTGCTTTTAATCGACGAGCGGCCGGAAGAAGTTACCGACATTGAGCGCTCGGTAAACGGTGAAGTAGTGAGCTCCACTTTTGACGAACCTCCTGAAAACCACGTTAAAGTGGCGGATATGGTCCTGGAACGGGCAAAGCGTCTGGTAGAGCATAAGCATGACGTGGTAATACTGCTTGACAGCATCACCCGGCTGGCCCGGGCCCATAACCTGGTGGTGCCGCCCAGCGGCCGTACCCTGTCCGGCGGGGTGGACCCTGCCGCTTTACACAAGCCGAAGCGTTTTTTCGGCGCAGCGCGCAACATTGAAGAGGGCGGCAGCCTGACTATTCTGGCCACTGCCTTGATTGAGACAGGCAGCCGGATGGATGACGTGATCTTTGAGGAATTTAAGGGCACCGGCAACATGGAGCTGATCCTGGACCGTCGCCTGGCGGAAAGGAGAGTTTTCCCCGCTATTGATGTCCACCGCTCGGGTACCCGCAAGGAAGAACTGCTGCTTTCCAAGGACGAACTGGAAATGATCTGGCAGTTCCGCAAGGCTACCAGCGGCGCTAACCCGTTGGAAGCCATGGAAATGCTGCTTGAACAGGTAAAAAGGACCAAAACCAACCAGGATATGCTACACGCTTTCCGCCATCTGCGGCGTGCCGAGGCTGCCGCGGGGCGGCCGGAGCCGGCCCGCAAGACCGTGTGCAACGCAGGGAGTTAACAGGATAGACCCCCATGCCGCTTGTGCGGCACCAGCAGCCCGATTTCGCCCGAAGCGAGCCCTGGTGCTGTCGGTGCGGAGCATTGAAGTGAACAGGGATAACCACCCTTTTCGGATAAATTCTATTTTCAGGTTATAAGTATAAAAATCACCTTTTCCGGCAAAAATAGTATTTGATTTGCCTGAGAGAGGTGATTATTTTATGAAACTTAAGACAGCAGCTGCAATCGTGTCGGCACTGTTTATTCTGTGGGCCGGCCCGGCCGTCGCCCGCCTTGATGAACATATAAATGAGGATGCGGCGGGCGTTGCGCCGCCTGCTGCTGCGGCCGTGTCTCGTGGTTTATATGAGGTAAAACCTGGCGACACTCTTACAAGTATTGCCAGAGAAAATGGGGTATCACTTGATGCCCTGGCGCTGGAGAACGGTCTGGCCGACAGGGACAGCATCTTCGCCGGCCAGCTTCTAAGGCTGCCGGTGGATTGTGCTGTCCACCAGGTCCGGCCCGGGGAGACATTGTCGGAAATTGCCGGGACATATCGGGTGGATATGAGCGCAATCGCTTTCAGGAACGGTCTGTCTGATGTCAATAACATTATGGCCGGCCGGCAGTTGCTGATCCCGCGCGGCGATGAGCCGGCGCTGCCGGTGGGCGGCTTGCCGGCAAGGCCGCTGGCCTGGCCGCTGGTGGGGGCGATTACCTCCCCCTTCGGATTGAGAGACGGCAAGCCGCACGAAGGTATTGACATCGCCGCTGAAGAGAACACTCCGATACGGGCGGCGGCTCCCGGCAGGGTGGTTTTTGCCGGCCCCAGGGGGACCTACGGGCTGGCAGTAATAATCGACCACGGCGGTGGAATGCGCACACTGTACGCGCACTGTGCCAAAGTACTTGTATCTGAGGGAAATATTGTCGACACCGCCACGGTGATCGCCCTGGCCGGCAATACCGGCCGGTCCACGGGGCCCCACCTGCACCTGGAAGTGCTGCGAAACAGTGTCCCGCTCGACCCGCTGCTCTTTCTGGAGCAGAAGAGTTATTACGGTTAAAATGTGAAGGCCGCTTTTTTGAACAGCGGCCTTTAAACTGCATTTTGCTTGTGATTGTTAAATCGCTCTGGTTTCCGTTACCTTCAAGTCTACCCAGAAAATAGAATTCACCCGGGAAGGGTGGTTACCCCTGTTCACTCCAATGCTCCGCTCCGGCAGCACCAGGGCTCGCTTCGGGCGAAATCGGGCCGCTGGTGCCGCATCAGCGGCATGGGGGTCTACCCTATAGCCCAGCCGTTGCAAAAAATTCTCGCAATCTTCCCAGGCGGCTCCAAAAATTTTTTTATGACCCTCATCTTCAGGATATTTTATGTGTATTTCAATCAGATTTCCATTTTGGTCATAAATCTCCTGATAAAACCTTGTTGTTTGTTCTAGTTTGTTTACTTCTTTAAATATAGCGTGAAATATAGCGTGCGAACCAGCCATGTTTGCCCTTAATCTCATAATATCCATTTTGCGGCATTTGATGCTTGAATCTTTACTTTTTTTATACTGCAGGTTATATTAATGTAATAATTTTGCTAACCGGGAGTGTGTGTGTATTGTATCACCTGATTTTTGCCGGGGACGACGGGCAGCTTTACGATTACCGCAGCCTGCGCGCCACTGGCCGGACTGGAGACCGCTTTGTCGAGCTGACGGAAGAAGATATGGAAAAACTGCCTGCCGGGGCGTCTCTGGTTATGGTGCCCGGCGGGGTGCCGGTGGGAATGACCCGCGACGGGCATTTTACCACGCTTGAATACAACCCCTGGGCCGGGGGGCGGTCGTGGGCGTTCGGGGCGCTTCTCCCGCAGGGTTATACCCGCACCCTGCTGCCTTCCTACATAAGAAGCAGTCAGGAGAAACCGCTGCCTTTAATGGGATACACCGCCGTGGCTTGCAGGGACGGTGAGCTGTATGTGGCGGCCCGCCGCACCGACGAGCCGGAGCGCTGGGACCCGGTTCACTACGATACCGCGGACCTGCCCGCGCTGGTCCAGGATAAGTTGAATTCGTTTCCTCAAAACCGCATTTTCAATCATTTGGCCCGCTGTGCCCTGGAGTACCACTGCTTTACCGCCCAAAATATTTTTTACGGCCGCTGGGAAGGGGGAATACCGGTTTCCCCCGTGTGTAATGCCCGCTGCCTTGGTTGTATATCGCTCCAGCCTGCTGAGTGCTGCCCTTCTCCGCAGGCACGGATCAAGTTTAACCCCACCGCTGAAGAAGTGGCTGAGGTAATGGTTCCCCACTTGAGAAGCGGGGAGGGGGCCATTATAAGTTTTGGACAGGGCTGCGAGGGGGAGCCTGCCCTGGCAGCCGCTACGGTCTTAAAAGCTATCGAGTCTGCCCGCGAGTCAACTGACCGGGGTACAATTAATATGAACAGCAACGGCGGGTATACCGCAGGTTTTACGGATATTTGCCGGGCCGGCCTGGACGCTGTCCGGGTAAGCCTGATCAGTGCCCGCCAAGACACCTACGAAGCCTATTGCCGCCCGAGGGGCTACAGCCTGGCTGATGTCCGCCGGTCAATCACGGCGGCGGTTTCACTGGGAGTATATACCTCAATAAACCTGCTGGTTTTCCCGGGCCTGACCGACCGGGAAGTGGAAGTGAAAGCTTTAGTGGATTTTGCAAGAGATACGGGAGTAAATCTGGTGCAGTTGCGTAACCTGAATATCGATCCCGATTTGCTTTTTCGGCATTTGCCCGGCGGCGCAGGGGAGATGATCGGCATACCTGGTCTGATTGAAGCGCTGAAAGAAGTGCCGGGTCTGAGCGTGGGAAACTTCAGCCGCCCGGTAAGGTGAAAGGTAACTATTCAGTAGACCGGTGGAGGTACGGCGTTATCGTTGGCGAACGACTTGCGCAGCGCCGGTAACAGCACTCGGTGAAGCTGAGGATGCGAAATTGGGGGGCGCGGACATGGACGTCCGCGCCAGCCTTCACCGAACCAGGACGGCGAGTTGGAGGCGGCCCAATTTCGCCCGAAGCGAGCCGTAAGTGCGCATCTTACGCGGAGCACTGGAGTGAGCGGTGATAATGCCGTGCCTTAGCAGTGGTTTTACTGAATATATAAGGTGAGGGTTGTTCTTGCAGGCTGCCGTCTGGTATGCTACAATTAGTAAGTGTGTTTCTCAGCTGTTTCATTTATGAAAAGAGGTGAACCCGATGAAAGAAGCGATCCATCCGAAATATGGGAAAGCCAGAGTGACCTGTGTCTGCGGCGAAACTTTTGAAACCGGTTCCACCAAGAAGGAGCTGCGTGTGGAAATCTGCTCAAAATGCCACCCCTTTTATACAGGATTGCAGCGCACCATAGAGACCGGCGGGAGAGCCGAACGCTTCCGTAAAAAATACGGCTTGACAAAGTAGGACAGGTAGCAGGGCGGGCGCTCTGCTATTTCTGCTTATACAGGCGCTGCACATATACATTTGGAGGATGGGAGATATAGTGGGTGCCAGTTACCAGTATGGAGGCCAGGCGGTGATCGAAGGAGTGATGATGCGCGGACCGGATAGCCGCGCGGTTGCCGTGCGCCGGCCCGACCAGACGATTGTGGTGGATCAAAAACCGGTGGGCTCGCTTACTAAGCGGGTGCCGGTTTTAAAATGGCCGATGGTGCGCGGGGTGGTTGTCCTGGTTGAGTCCCTTGTTTTGGGCATCGATGCGCTGACCTACTCGGCGAACCAGGCTGCAGGGGAAGAAGAGGAACTGACGGCAAAAGAAATCGTAGTCACTATCAGCGTGGCGCTGGGGTTGGCCGTGCTTCTTTTTGCCGTGCTGCCCACTGCCCTGGCCCATCTTTTGAATAAAGTTGTACCGGGGAGTTTTGTTCAGAATTTGATTGAAGGAATATTCCGGATTGTCATTTTTTTGGCTTACGTGGTCGCTATAGGGCGGCTGGAGGATATCAGGCGGGTCTTTCAGTACCACGGGGCCGAGCATAAGGTGATCAACGCCTACGAGGCAGGAGAAGAGCTTTCGGTAGAAAGGGTGCAGCGGTACTCCACTTTTCACCCGCGCTGCGGCACAAGTTTTATCCTGATTGTGCTGGTCATCAGCATCCTGCTGTTTTCTCTGCTGGGCAAGCAGGTCCTGTGGTGGCGGATCCTCTCCAGAATACTGCTGCTGCCCGTGGTTGCAGGGATTTCCTACGAACTGGTTAAACTATCAGGTAAATACGCCAGTGTTCCCTGGTGCCGGTTATTGATCGCGCCGGGGTTGTGGCTTCAAAAGCTGACGACCTGTCCTCCGGATGACGGGCAGGTGGAAGTGGCTATTACTGCCTTTAGGGCGGTTCTCAAGGTAGACACCCATGCCGCCGGCGCGGCACCAGCAGCAGGATGAAAATAGCTGGGGGAAGGGTGGTTGTCCCAACAGGGACAATACCCTGCCCGGTTAAATTTTATTTTCGGGTTAGGTGAGTAGAAATGTTGGATAAACTGGCTGCCCTGGAGGAGAAGTATGATGAATTGGGCAGGCTGATTGCGGATCCGGAAATGATTGCCGACCTCAGCCGCTGGCAGCAATATGTGAAGGCGCATGCCGACCTGTCAGACGTGGTGGCGGTATACAGGGAATATAAAAAGACCATCAAAGAGATTCAGGAGGCAAAAACGCTCCTGGATGAGGAATCAGACGGGGAAATGCGCGAATTGGCCCAGACGGAACTGGATGAGCTGATCGAAAAAAAGTCTGAACTGGAGCTGAAGCTCAAGCTGCTTCTGCTGCCTAAAGATCCGAACGACGAAAAGAACGTAATCATGGAAATACGCGCCGGTACCGGCGGGGAAGAAGCGGCGCTGTTTGCGGCGGACCTGTTCCGGATGTATTCCCGCTTTGCAGAGAACCAGGGCTGGAAAACAGAGATACTGAGCGCCAATTATACTGATATAGGCGGTTTTAAAGAAGTTGTCTTTCTTGTTGAGGGGCGCGGTGCTTACAGCCGGTTGAAGTTCGAGAGCGGCACGCACCGGGTGCAGCGTATCCCGACTACCGAATCGGGAGGCCGGATCCATACCTCGGCGGCTACGGTGGCGGTGCTGCCCGAGGCCGAAGAGGTGGATGTCGAAATAGACCCGAACGACTTACGTATCGACGTGTTTTGCGCTTCGGGCCACGGTGGCCAGTCGGTCAATACGACGCAGTCCGCCGTGCGGATTACTCATATTCCTACAGGGATAGTTGTTTCTATGCAGGACGAAAAGTCGCAGCATAAAAACAAGGATAAGGCAATGAAAGTGCTGATGGCACGCCTGCTTGACCGCGCCCAGGCCGAACACCAGCAAAAGATTGCCAGCACCCGCAGGTCAATGGTCGGGACGGGCGACCGCAGTGAGCGGATCCGGACCTACAATTTCCCCCAAAACCGGGTTACCGACCACAGGATCGGCCTCACCCTCCACCGCCTGGACGGAATACTGGAAGGGGACCTTATGGAGATTATCGACGCGCTGGTCACCACCGACCAGGCTGAGCGGTTGAGGCAAGTGGACCAGTAAGCAAAATGAGTACTGTTAATGAGCACCGGTGGAGGCACGGCGTTATCGCCGCTCACTCCAGTGCTCCGCGTAAGATGCGCACCTGCGGCTCGCTTCGGGCGAAACCGGGCCGCCTTCAACTCGCCGTCCCGGCTCGGTGAAGGCTGGCGCGGACGTCCTGTCCGCGCCCCAGGTTTCGCTTCCTCAGCTTCGCCTGGTGCTGTTACCGGCGCTCCGCAAGTCGTTCGCTAACGATAACGCCGTACCCTTGTAGCGGAACATTAAATACATATTCCATGGGGAGCATATGTAGATGCATTTAACCATTAAGGAGGCTCTCAGCAGGGCCAGGCTCCGGCTGAAGGAAAGCGGCACTGACTCTCCCGCCCTGGATGCGGGGTTACTCCTGTCATATGTGACCGGCCGTGATCTGGCCGGGCTTTACCGGGACTGGGAGAGTGTCCTTACACCCGCTGAGGAAGAGTGGTATTTATCACTGGTTGCCAGGCGTGAGGCGGGGGAACCGGTTGCCTATCTTACCGGGCACAAAGAATTTATGGGCCTTGACTTTGTGGTCAACCGGTCTGTTTTGATTCCCAGGCCGGAAACCGAACTGCTGGTTGAAACGGCACTTCGACTTTTGCCGCACACCCCGCTGATTGTTGATGTCGGCACCGGCAGCGGTGCGATTGCCGTAAGCCTGGCAGTCTTAATGCCCGGCGCTGTGGTTTACGCTACCGATCAGTCCCGGGCGGCCATTGAGGTGGCCCGGATCAACGCTGCTTTGCACGGTGTAGAAAGTCGCATAAGGTTTTTTCAGGGTGACCTGCTTGCGCCGCTGGCCGGCCTGGATTTAGCCGGCCGGGTGGACCTGGTTGCGGCCAACCTGCCGTATATTGCCACGGGTGAAATTTCCGCCCTGCCGCGCGAGGTGCGGCTTTTTGAACCGGTATCTGCTTTGGACGGGGGCGCGGACGGGCTGGACCTGTACCGGCGTTTAATCCCTGCCGCGGCGGGTATGCTAAAGCCAGGCGGCTGGCTGCTGGCGGAGATCGGGTGCGGCCAGCGGGAAGCCGTATCAGGGCTTTTGCGGCCGCCGCTGTGGGAAGTAACGATCCTTAAGGACCTGGCTGGAAGGGACAGGCTGGCGGCAGGCCGCCTGGCACGCGCCTGAGTATGAGAAAAGGCATGAAGTAATTGCTATGCGGGAAAAAAGAATTAATACAAAGTACGTTAAAGTCAATCCAATCTGTCCCGAAGCCAGTCCTCTGGAAGAGGGAGGGCGGGTCTTGCGCCGGGGTGGGCTCGTGGCCTTCCCTACAGAGACTGTTTACGGCCTCGGTGCGAACGCCCTGGACGGGCGGGCGGTGGCCGGNATATTNGAAGCAAAGGGCCGCCCGCCGGATAACCCTCTGATTGTCCATGTCGCCGGTCAGGAAGCAGTTAGCAGTCTGGTAAAATGGGTTCCCGGCGCGGCCAGGGACTTGATGGAAGCTTTCTGGCCGGGGCCGCTTACCATTATTTTGCCGGCAAGCGATAAGGTGCCGGCCAGGGTTACTGCCGGCCTGGATACCGTAGCGGTGCGCATGCCTGCCCACCCGGTGGCGCTGGGGTTGATCCGGGCGGCGGGTGTTCCTGTTGCCGCGCCCAGCGCCAATACCTCCGGGCGGCCCAGCCCGACGATTGCCCGCCACGTTTTGGACGATCTTGACGGGCGTATCGATATGATCCTGGACGGCGGGCCGGCCGGTATAGGGGTGGAGTCCACCGTCCTCGACCTCACCGCGCAGGTGCCGCTGGTGCTGAGGCCGGGCGGAGTCACGCCGGAAGACTTGAGCAAAATCCTGGGCGCTGTGGAAGTTGACCCTGCGGCCCGGTCGGGTCTTAAGGAGGGCCGGCCGCGCTCCCCAGGCATGAAATACACTCATTATGCCCCCCGTGCCCCGCTGCTGTTGATTGAAGGCAGCAGGGATACCGCCGCCGCAAAAATTATCGAACTTGCTTTGGAGTGCCGGTCAAAAGGCAGGCGGGTGGGCATCCTGACGTATCATGACAGTGAGGATTTTTCATCTGTGGGAGAGGTTGTCCTGGCGGGGTGCCGGGATAAACCTGAAACAGTGGCTGCGAAATTGTATGCCGCGCTGCGGCGGTTCGATGAAATGGACGTGGACCTGATCCTGGCGGAGGGTCTGGAGGACCGTGGTGTGGGCCTGGCGGTCATGAACCGGTTGCGGAAGGCGGCCGGCGGCAGGATCGTCCATGTATAGACATACATGCCGCTGACACTGCACCGGCAAAAGGAAGAAAGTAGCTCTTGATATCATCAACATATTCTGAATTCTGACTGCTGAATACTAACTACTGAGCAGACGCTGCTATCCGTTTATTTGCGAGGTTGGTGAGAGGGTTTTGAAAATACTGTTTGTCTGTACCGGTAACACCTGCCGCAGCAGTATGGCCGAGGCGCTGGCGCGCAAAATTTTGGCGGAACGGCCGGAAGGAAAAGGCAGGCTGGAGTTTTCTTCTGCAGGTGTGGCGGCCTTGACCGGCAACAGGGCATCTTTGGAGGCGGTGGAGGCGCTGGCCGGGATGGGTGTGGATCTCAGGGATCACCGGGCCACTCTTCTGACTCCCGGTATCATCAGCGAAGCCGACCTGATCCTGACCATGACCCGCGCCCACCGCGAGCACATCCTGGAAATATTTCCATCCGCTGCTGGAAAAGTTTTTACCCTTGCTGAATACGCTGGGGCCGCCGGTGATGTGCCGGATCCGATCGGACAGCCTGTTGAAGTATACCGTTCATGTGCCGAGAGGTTGAAAGATTTGATTGCCAGAGCTATAGACAGGCTCAGAGAAAAAGAGCGGGGATTTTTTGAGCGAAATTAGAGGAATTCTTCTCACCCCTGTCGAAGTTTGCTGTTTGAACTTAATTTATTAAACGGTATTATGTCAGCACTTAATTCAATGCGCCGCAGCGACAGCACTCGCGGTTTCAATTTATAGCCCTGGTTTGGTGAGGGCTGGCGGGGTAGGTTTATTAAAAGAGTTATAAAGAAGGTTGTGAAGATGAAAGTTGCCATAGCTAGTGATCACGGAGGGTTCAGGCTCAAGGAAGAAGTTGCCGCCCTGCTGCGCGAAAAAGGCATTGAGTACAGGGATTTCGGCACTTTTTCCGAGGAGGCGGTGGACTACCCCGACCTGGCGCTGGTGGTTGCAGAGGCGGTACGCAGCGGTGATTTTGACCGGGGCGTGCTGTGCTGCGGGACGGGTATCGGTGTGGCCATATCCGCCAATAAAGTGCCTGGAATAAGGGCGGCTTTGTGCCATGACACATTTTCTGCCAGGGCGGCCAGTGAACATAACTGCGCCAATATCCTGACCATGGGACAGCGGGTAATCGGGCCCGGTCTCGCGCGGGAAATTGTTTCGACCTGGCTCCGGGCGGAATTCCAGGGAGGGCGACATGCCCGCCGGATCGAGAAGATAGAAGCTATTGAAAAAAAATATAATCGTAACTAATCAATGGAACCCTGTGGAGGCACGGCGTTATCGTTGGCGAACGACTTGCGTAGCGCTGGAGTGAGTAGTGATAACGCCGTGCCTTAGTCGGTTTCACTGAACATATATAAATCGATGTAGCCGGTAGGCAAGTACTGCCGGCAGTGGGGAGGATTGTTTTATGAGTTTGATGCGCCCGCTTTCTGAAGCCGATCCGGAGATATTCCGTATCATAGAGCTTGAGACCAGGCGGCAGCGCCGCACCCTCGAGCTGATTGCTTCAGAAAACGCAGCCAGCCGCGCGGTAATGGAGGCACAGGGTTCGGTGCTGACCAACAAGTACGCCGAAGGATATCCGGGCCGGCGGTATTACGGAGGTTGTGAGTTTGTCGACATGGCAGAAAGCCTGGCCATTTCCCGCGCCAAAGAGCTGTTCGGGGCTGAGTTTGCCAANGTCCAGCCCCATTCNGGGGCGCAGGCAAACACTGCCGTTTACTATGCTTTNTTAAATCCNGGNGATACCATTCTCGGCATGGACCTGGCCCACGGAGGNCANCTTACTCANGGNAGNCCCATTAACATATCCGGNAAGTATTTTAANTTTGTNTTCTANGGGGTNGAAAANGANACCGGCATGATTNATTACGANAAAGTNCGGGCAATTGCCNNNGAGCACAANCCGAAGATGNTTGTTGCCGGNGCCAGTTCTTATCCCCGCGCTATCNACTTTGCCAGNTTTGGTGAGATTGCCCGTGAAGTCGGNGCCTACCTGATGGTCGATATGGCCCACATTGCCGGCCTGGTTGCAGCCGGGCTGCACATGAGCCCGGTGCCGTATTCAGACGTGGTTACCACTACCACCCACAAGACCCTCCGCGGCCCGCGGGGCGGTTTGATCCTGTGCAGGGAGAAGTACGGCGCTCAGATCAACAAGTCTGTATTCCCTGGTATTCAAGGCGGGCCGCTGATGCATGTGATTGCCTCCAAGGCGGTGGCTTTTAAGGAAGCGATGGAGCCTGGCTTCAAGCACTACCAGCAAAGGGTTGTCAACAACGCGCGCGCGCTGGCCGCCGCGCTGCTGGAGCGCGGCTTTGAGGTGATTTCCGGGGGTACCGACAACCACCTGATCCTGGTGGACCTGCGCAGCAAAAATATTACCGGCAAAGAGGCTCAGGAGCTGATGGACACTGTGGGCGTAACAGTGAATAAAAACCCCATTCCGTTTGACCCGCTGCCGCCCAACACATCAAGCGGCATCCGGATCGGCACGCCCGCGGTCACTACCCGCGGCTTAAATGAAGAGGATATGGTCCAGATTGCCGAGATTATCGATTACGCCATTGCCAACCGCAATGACGGGTCCAAGCTGGACAGTGCCCGGGCAAAGGTAAGCGAGTTGTGCGACAGGTACCCGCTGTACTAAAACCGGGAGTCAGGTTGTGAGAGAATGGTTTCCTGTCTTAAAATATTCTGACTTCTGATTACTTTCTTTAATAGAGGTGTTGATATAAGTGGACCGGCCGGGCTGGGACCAGTATTTTATGGATATTGCCAGTGTTGTGGCCAGCCGTTCCACCTGCCTGCGGCGGCAGGTGGGGGCGCTTATTGTCAAGGACAGGCGGATCCTGGCCAGCGGCTATAACGGCGCTCCGGGAGGGCTGGCACACTGCCTGGAAACCGGCTGCCTGCGCCAGCAAATGGGCGTACCTTCCGGCGAGCGCCACGAGCTTTGCCGTGGGCTGCACGCCGAGCAAAACGCTGTGATTCAAGCCGCCGTGTACGGTATCGCCATCAAGGACGCTGTTTGCTACGTTACCCACCAGCCCTGCCTTCTCTGCGCGAAAATCCTGATTAACGCAGGTATTAAGAAGATAGTGTACAAGGGCGATTACCCCGACTCCCTGGCGCAGGAAATGTTTGAAGAGGCCGGAGTGGAGCTGGTACGTTATATAAGAGGCCAGGAGTCGGGAGTCAGTATTCAGGAGTAAGAATGAGAGAATGGTTTTTGTTTTGATATATCCTGTCTACCGACTACTGACTACCGAAAAGAAAGGCAGTTGTGACTTTTGCTGAAAGTAATCGCGGTGTTCGGGACCAGGCCCGAGGCGATCAAAATGGCTCCCCTCGTGAAGGAGCTTGCCGGGCACCCAGGAGAGATCGACTGTAAAGTGGCTGTAACGGCCCAGCACAGGGAGATGCTGGACCAGGTGCTGGAGTTGTTTGGCATTGTGCCTGATTACGATCTGGACATCATGCGCACTCAGCAAAGCCTTTTCGACATCACCAGCCGGGCGCTGTCCGGGCTGAGGGATGTTTTTTGCGCGGCGGAGCCCGGCCTGGTGCTGGTGCACGGTGATACGACCACCACTTTTGTAGCCGCCCTGGCCGCTTATTACCTCCGGATCCCGGTAGGCCATGTTGAAGCAGGCTTGCGGACGCGCGACAAATTTTCTCCTTTCCCGGAAGAGATCAACCGCCATTTGACCGGGGTCCTGGCCGACCTGCACTTCGCCCCTACCGCCAATGCCAGGCAAAACCTTCTCAGTGAAGGCATACCCCGTGAAAGCATTTTTGTGACTGGGAACACAGTAATTGACGCCCTGCTGGCTACTGTGCGTCCGGGCTATGTTTTTACCTCCCCGGTGTTGAGCCGGATTGATTACAGCGCGCGCAGGATTCTGCTGGTTACAACCCACCGCAGGGAAAATCTGGGCGAGCCGATGCGTGAGATCTACCGGGCGCTCAGGGAAGTGGTGGAAGACTACCACGACGTTGAGGTGGTCTTCCCAGTGCATAAAAACCCACTGGTCAGGAAGGTGGTTAATGAGATGCTGGGCGGGCTTGACCGGGTGCACCTGATCGAGCCCCTGGAATACGAGCCTTTTGTCAACCTGATTAACCGTAGTTACCTTGTTTTAAGCGATTCCGGCGGGCTCCAGGAAGAAGCGCCCGCTCTCGGCAAGCCCGTACTGGTGCTTCGCAATACGACCGAGCGTCCCGAGGCGGTGACTGCCGGGACTGTGCGCCTGGTGGGCACCGGCCGGGAGGCCGTGGCCTCTGAAACCAGGCGCCTGCTGGAAGACCGGGCTTTTTATAGCAAAATGGCCAACGCTGTCAATCCTTACGGTGACGGGCGCGCTTCGAAAAGGATCGTGCAGGCAATCAAGTACAGGTTTGGGATTTCTCAAGAGCCTGCCGAGGAATTTCACCCTTAAAAAAGCTCCTTATTTTTTATAAAAAAATTAGATCGAATTTGGAGGAATAGCGTTTTTTGTGTAGAACATAATAACTTGAGGGTGATTTCATCAGGTGGGTGTGCCGGGTGCGGGACATGTGACGTGCCTGTTTACCTGGCAGAGGCGCCTGTGCAAACATGGCAGAGAAAAAAGATAGAGATAAAGAGCCGAATAAACGGAACCGGGGGCCGGCACTTCAGGCGGTGGGTCTGGCTTCAGCCATCAGCACGGAGATTGCTGTTACTGTACTGGCCGGTTACTATTGCGGTCAGTTTTTGGACCGCCATTTCGCCACCGGACCCTGGTTTATGCTGGCAGGGGTGGTTGCCGGTATCGCAATCGGAATTGCCGGTATATATAAAACTCTGCAGAGGTTTTTTACGGAGAGGAAGTAAGTTTTGATGAGGGACTGGGATTTTGATGGTCAGTTAGCGAGAACGTTAAGGATATCCGGCTGGCTGGTGGTTTTAATGTGCATCGTTTTGGTGTTGCGGCCAAAGGACCCTGTTGCCGGCGGGTTTCTTGCAGGTACCATTACTGGTATGTGGAATGCTTTTTTTCTGGGCAGGAGGGTGCAGGCCATCGTGTGGTTGCCTGTACCTAAAGCCAAGACCAGCATGGTGCTCGGTGTTTTTCTGCGGCTTGCCATCATTATTGCGGTCCTTTTCTTTGTTTACCGCACTTCCTGTTTTAACCTCTATGCCACTGCTGCAGGCATGTTTATTGTTCCATGTATTTTCACCTGCGGCGCTGTAGCCAGGTCAATCAAGGAAATCTGTAAGAGAAGCGCTATATAATAAACATGAGTTGTGCAGTTTTAGGTAAATAACACCAGTCCCACAACCGTAAAAATGGATACAGGGACCAAAATTTTTCGATGAACCTTGAAAACCGATCGCCAGTTGTGTCAAAATAGATATGAATTTGTTGCTCGTAACAAAAAATCCGATGACTGGCGTTGAATAAGTACCGGAGGCTTTTTAAGCAATCAAACCGCAAATATATGCAAAAGCCATCAACCAGCTAGAAATACCAGAATGCTTGACAATCCCCATCTGCAAAAAGAGTATTGAGAGATTAAATTTATCCCAAAGACTCTTAAGAAGTAGAATACCGCCACCAGGGCCATGTTATTTGTTTTCAAAGATCGGTTTTTGTGGGTTTATTTATTTATCACCCGTAGTGCATAATCTAATGGTAATAAATACTATACATTTCGATTATCGGGCGATTGAGAATGTCAATTGATACTAATTCACTGCAAGTGCATAACCACTGTAATAAAACTGAATAATTAATTGAGAAAGGGGGTGAGAAAAAAATTATGCTAAGTTTGCACGAAGTGGAAGAAAGGCTGAATTTTTGGGGCTGGCCCCATCATCATTGGGATGTGACCTTGGGTGGTGTTCATCTATCATTTAACCCTAAAACAATGATAATGACTTGGATAGTCATGGTGCTTGTAGCGTTATTTGCTATCTCTGCTACTCGTAACATGGACTTGAGGCGGCCACACGGCGTGCAGAATGTTTTGGAGATGGTGTTTGAGGGGATCAAGAACCTGGTCAACCAGAACATGGACCCGCAGAAAGGGGCTAATCTTCTCAGTATAGTCGTAACGTTTTTTATTTTTATCTTGTTCTCTAACCTGATCGGCCTGTTACCCACCCTTAGTTCCCCGACGGCTGACTATAATACCACTTTTGCCCTGTCCCTGACCACATTTGCTCTTATCTACATTTTTGGTATCAGGTACAAAGGCGCCGGTTATTTTAAACATTATTTCAAACCGTATGTATTCTTTCTGCCGATAAATCTCATTGAAGATTTATCCAAACCCATCACGTTGGCTTTCCGTCTATACGGGAACATCTACGGCGGCGAGGTATTGATTGTTGTCCTGCTGGGGCTGCTTACCGGCTGGGTTGATGTGTGCGGTGGTTTTATCGCATCGGTGGTATGGCTGGCTTTTAGTATTTTTGTGGGCTTTATCCAGGCCTTTATCTTTACGATGCTTTCCATAGCATATGTTTCCCAGGCTATTGCGGAAAATCACTAAAAACTTGTTTAGATTGATTAATTCTAGCGTAAAAGTCATGATAAAAAAATGGAAATTTTCTAGTATTTGTGGTGGTTTCTTGGGGTGAAATAAAAAACCAGCCCCATGAAAACCAAGTATTTAAAGGAACAGGATTTTCCGAAAACATTCCTTAGAAAGGAGGGGAAATGGATGGATTTAGCGTCAGCTGCCGCCATTGGCACTGCTCTGGCAGTTGGTCTGGGCGCTCATGGTGCCGCTGTCGGCGATGGTCTTGTTACTGGTAGAGCTGTTGAAGCCGTTGCCCGCCAGCCGGAAGCCAGGGGTTCTGTGATGACCTTGATGTTCATTTCTATTGGTTTGATCGAGGCTCTGCCGATTATTGCGGTTGTTATTGCCTTCATTCTGATGGGTAAAATGGGTGGTTAAAAGTCGGTTGTCAGCCGCGGATGCCGGAAGTCAGGTGTGATAGCTGGTATCCTGCGGCTGGCAAAGTTTTTCCAAGGTAATCCGTCATTTCACGACCAATGGCTGAACTTGGAAGGAGGGGGATTAGAGAGTGTTAGAGTTTAACGCAACGCTGCTGGCGCAGGTTGTTCACTTTTTGATTTTATTGATTTTTCTTAGATTAGTCGCATACAAGCCGTTGACTAAATTATTGTCCGACCGTCAAAAGCTCATTGCCGACAGCATTTCGGCTGCCGAGCAGGAAAGGCAGCAGGCTGAGCAGCTGAGAGCGGAGCTTGAGGCTGAGTTGCGCCGCGCCCGCGAACAGGCTCAGGATATTGTCCAGAAGGCCGCTAAGGCCGGTGAGGAACAGGCTGCTGTGATCATTGAAAACGCTAAGAATGAGGCCAAAAGGCTTAAAGATGCGGCACTGGTCGATATCCAGCGCGAAAGAGACAAGGCTGTCGCCGAGTTGCGAGAGCAGGCAGCAACGCTGGCGATTCTTGTGGCCGGTAAAATTATTGAACAGAAGCTGGACGATCAGATCCAGCACCGGATGGTCCAGGACTTTGTTAAAGAGGCGGAGGAACTGCTATGCTGAAGGGAGCTGTAGCAGGGCGCTACTCGGCGGCTTTGTATGAAATCGCCATAGAGAAAAATGTGGTGGATCAGACTGAAGAAGAGCTGAAGGCAGTCCGTGCTATTCTTGATGAGAACACCGGACTGCAAAAGGTTCTCTACCACCCACAGATTATTGCATCCGAAAAAAAAGCGCTGCTTGACAAATTGTTTAAGGGCAAGGTTTCTGATTTGACCCTGAACTTTCTTGCCTTGCTGGTAGATCGCCGCCGGGAGACGTTTTTCGGGGATATCGTGGATGAGTTTGTTGCCCAGGCCAACGCGGGCCGTAATATTGCGACAGCTCATGTCACTACGGTGGTAAAGCTGAGCGATGAGGAAAAGGGAGCGATTGACCGCCTGCTGGCCGGGTTGACCGGTAAAAAAGTGCATGTTTCTTACGATGTTGACCCGTCCCTGATTGGGGGGGTATTGGTGCGTATTGGAGACAAGGTAATTGACGGCACGATCAAAGCCAGGCTGGCTGCCATGGGGGATCGTCTCAAACAAATCAGTTAACCAAGTTAACCATAGATAGGGGTGAACCAGTAGAATGAATTTGCGACCTGAAGAAATCAGTTCGATTATCCGGCAGCAAATAGATAAGTACCAGGCACAGATCGAAATGACCGATGTCGGTACCGTTATCCAGGTCGGTGACGGGATCGCCAGGGTGTACGGCCTGATGGAGTGCATGTCCATGGAACTGCTGGAGTTTCCCGGCGGCGTGCTGGGGATGGCCCTCAACCTGGAGGAGGATAACATCGGGTGCGTTATTCTCGGGCCGTACAAGCACATCAAGGAGGGCGACACGGTCAAGCGTACCGGCCGGATTGTGTCTGTGCCCGTTGGTGATGCCCTGATCGGGCGGGTGGTAAACCCGCTGGGCCAGCCGCTGGACGGCAAGGGGCCGATTAACAGCGATAAGTTCCTGCCTGTTGAGAAAATCGCTCCGGGTGTTATTTACCGTAAATCGGTGCACCAGCCGCTGCAGACCGGCTTAAAAGCTATCGATTCGATGACACCGATTGGCCGCGGCCAGCGGGAATTAATCCTTGGGGACCGCCAGACCGGCAAGACTGCGATAGCCATTGACGCGATCATCAACCAGAAGGGCGGCGACGTGATTTGTATTTACGTGGCCGTAGGACAGAAGCAGTCGACCGTGGCCAATGTGGTGCAGAAGCTGGAGGATAACGGTGCGATGGATTATACCATCGTGGTTTCCGCCACTGCTTCCGACCCGGCTCCATTGCTTTATATAGCTCCGTTTTCAGGCGCTGCCATGGGTGAAGAATTTATGTCGCAGGGCAGGCATGTTTTAATTGTATATGACGACCTATCCAAGCAGGCTGCGGCTTACCGCGAGCTCTCGCTGCTGCTGCGCCGGCCGCCCGGGCGTGAGGCTTACCCGGGTGACGTTTTCAACCTGCACAGCAGGTTGCTGGAGCGGGCCTGCAAGCTGTCGGACGACCTTGGAGCCGGCTCAATGACAGCGCTGCCGATTATCGAAACCCAGGCTGGTGACGTTTCCGCTTACATCCCGACGAACGTGATTTCCATCACGGACGGGCAGATCTTCCTTGAGCCCGACCTGTTTTACGCCGGTATCCGCCCCGCGATCAACGTAGGTATCTCGGTATCCCGGGTCGGCGGCGCGGCACAGGTAAAAGCGATGAAGAAGATTGCCGGCAGCCTGCGCATCGACTTAGCCCAGTACCGCGAACTGGCAGCCTTCGCCCAGCTTGGTTCAGACCTGGACAAGGCCACTCAAGCCAGGCTGATCCGCGGCGAGCGCATGGTTGAGCTGCTGAAACAGAACCAGTATGTGCCGATGCCTGTTGAAGAGCAGGTGGCCAGCATTTTCGCCGGTGTTAACGGTTACCTGGATGACCTGCCGGTAGAGCAGGTATTGCCGTTTGAGGCGGAGTACTTGAAATATTTGAGGTCCAATAAGGCATCTTTGCTCATGGAGATCCGCGAAACCGGCGACCTTTCGGATCAGCTTCAGGAAAACTTGAAAGCGGCCATCGAAGAGTTCAAGAAGGAATTTAAAGCCGCTCACGGTCTGGAATAGTGAGGTTCAGACGCTAATCGGCTTATAAGGTGGTGAAAGCATAAATGGCTAGTTTGCGCGATCTCCGGCGCCGGGTCAAGAGTATTGGCAACATGCA
>Ga0067045_1028292_pt1 | contig 37051 bp, 22 predicted proteins | sample TerdegcTABiofilm_FD_59184 | JGI IMG/M metagenome (GOLD analysis project Ga0067045, IMG submission 59184) | Combined Assembly of (Gp0054472, Gp0054536) Wastewater bioreactor microbial communities from Singapore -Terephthalate degrading...
GGCGGCTCCAGCATATCCGCGCTGACAAACCGTAGGCAAGTACCATTGGACACCGGACTTATGCCTTGAAAATCCCGGGCCGAAGGCCCGCGCACCCTTCAGTCGGATGAACCGGAATTCTCTTCGCCCACGGGCGTCGGACCGCGGCGGCTTGGCTCCGGGCGGCCGGAGCCCGCGTCGACTTTCGGGACGATTCCCACTTCCTGATCTCCCTCGCAGGGCTTCCTTGCCGCCCGGTCACGTGCGAGAATGGTGGGCATTCGTGGCGGCATGAACGCCCGCCCGGGTCTGAGGCCGGAGCGAGCGACGTATTTCCAGACGATTTCGAGGCCGGGAGATAGACCATGGGGAAAGCAACCGAGAGGCTGACGCGACGTGACGTGCTGAGACATTCCATGGCAACCGGGGCCGCGGTGGCGGTCCCGTGGTTCGTGCCTGCCGCGGCCCGAGGCGCCGAGAAGAAGGCGGCCCCGTCGGAGCGAATCACGCTGGGGGTGATCGGCATCGGCCCGCGTGCGACCTACGACCTCGGCGGGATGCTCAAGCAGCCCGATTGCCAGTGCGTGGCGATCTGCGACGTTCAGGCCCGGCGGCGCGATGCCGGGAAGAGGCTCATCGACGAGCATTACGGCAACAGTGCCTGCGTGGTCTACCGTGACTTCCGCGAACTATTGGCCCGGCGCGACATCGACGCCGTGTTGATCGGCACCGGCGACCGCTGGCACGCTCCCGCGTCGATGCTCGCGGCCAAGGCCGGCAAGGACGTCTATAGCGAGAAGCCCTGCGGCCTGACGATCGGGCTCTGCCAGGCCCTCGACGACGTGATCCAAAAGACCGGCCGGGTGTTCCAGGCCGGCACCCAGCGGCGAAGCGTGCCGAACTTCCAGGCCGCCGTTCGACTCGCCCAAAGCGGCAAGCTCGGCAAGATCCATACCTTGTTCGCCTCGGTCTACACGCCGTCGATTGAGACGACCTGGCTGCCGGGCGAGCCCACGCCACCGCGCGAGGTGGTCGACTGGGACCTGTGGCTCGGGCCCGCCCCGTGGCGTCCCTACAATCATCTTTACGTGGACGGCCGGTGGCGGGGATACTGGGATTTCGACTCCGGCGCGAGGCTGCTCGACTGGGGAGCGCACACGGTCGATCTCTGCCAGTGGGCCAACAAGGCCGACGACACCGGGCCCGTGGAATACGAGTTGACGGAAAAGACGATCCAGGCCCGCTACGCCAACGGCGTCAAGCTCGTGCTCGACTGCCTGGAGACGCCCTTTGGCCAGCGTCCGGGCTGGGTCCAGTCGCTGGGGACGTGCCCGGTGCGTTTTGTGGGCGACGAGGGGTGGGTCGAGACCGGCGACAGCGGCGGCATCGAGGTGCATCCGGCCTCCCTCAAGGAAGAGTTGAAGGGGGTGATCGGCAAGCGCGAGGTGGGGCTCGACGTCTCCCGGCATGCCCGGGACTTCTTCGACTGCATCAAGTCGCGGGCGAAGCCGGCGGCGAATTCCCAGGTCATGCGCCGCTCCCACACCGCCTGCCATGCCGCGGCGCTGGCCTGGATCCTCAAGCGGAAGCTCAAGTTCGATCCGGTCAAAGAGGAGTTCGTCGGCGACGACGAGGCCAACGGCCTTCGCGTGCGTCCGGCGCGCGCCCCTTGGGCCGCGATGATGTAGGGGCCTGCAAGGCAATCGCGGTGTCACGCGGCCTTGTCGGGGATGTTCCGGACCGCCATGGCCAGCATGATCCAGGTGAGGCCGTTGAAGATCATCTCCAGGCCCACCAGGAGGCCGACGACCCAGAGCGCGCACTGGGGGAAGTGCCGATAGATCACCACGCCGCAGAGGAAGGTGACGACGCCGTTGAGCATTGCCCAACCCCAATGCGGGAAGCGGACCGTCAGCGCCGCCGCGACGCGGAACGCGCCGGCGACGATGAAGAAGGCGGCGATGAACATCGCCGTCACCAGGCCGGCCTGGAGCGGCATGTCGGCGATCTGCAAGCCCACGACGAAGTAGACGATGCCCACGAGGAACTGGACCAGGAAGCCTCCCCACTTGCCGGCCCAGAAGGCCGTCACGATCGTGGCGATCCCGGCCATCACCAGAGTCACCCCGAGGACCACCATGGCCGCGATATTGGTCACCATGGGGAAGAGCAGCGCCACGGCGCCGCCCACGATCAAGAGAATGCCGAAGGCGAGAAGCCACCACCAGCCGGCCCGCAGGTGTCCGAGTTCCCGGCACAAGACGTCTCGTGCTGCGACGACACAGGGCGCCCCGGCCGCATTGACCACGTTCTGTTCCGATTCGCTGCTCATGTCAGATCTCCTGTGCGCGTGTTCTGCCCCACTCGGAAGGCCGGCTCGCTCGGCACGCCCCGGGCAGGTCATGTCAAGTCTAGGTTGCCGCCACGGGGCGCGCGGCCGTTGAAGTCACGATCTCCGCCGCGACTCCCGGTGCAATCGGATTCTCTCGAATGAACGGAAGACGTAGCGCGGACGATCGGTTCCCTGCAATCGGTAGAAACAGGAAGCGGGGTCCGCTTCTGCTTGTCCCCCCCAACTGCCCCGGGTAGAATCCACGCTGGTGAGAGATTCCGAATGAGACGCGACCGTTCCCAGTAGTCCCCCGGCCTGTACACGGTTGCGATGAAACGAGAAAGGACCGAACGATGATGCCGATTCGCCCAACCGGATACCAGCAGGCCCTCATCGACGCCTTCTTCTTCGAGCAGGACCAGCAGCTTTTGAAGACGTTCCACGAGCGTATGGAGAAAATGGATCGCCGCGCCCAGTTGTCGCAGGTTTGCGGCATTCACGACGAGGCGGTGCTGGATCGGCTGGTGGAACTGGAGATCACGCCGGAGGAGCTGGCGGCCATGGCCGTCGTTCCGTTGGTCTACGTGGCCTGGGCCGACCGGCAGGTCCAAGAGGGTGAGCGCAAGGCGATCCTCGCGGCCGCCCAAGCCGCCGGCGTTCAACCCCAGGAAGGCCGCTATCCGCTGCTCGAACACTGGCTGAAGAAGCGCCCCGGCGCCGGACTGTTTGAAGCCTGGAAACACTATATCAAGGATCTTTGCCGGCGTCTGAAGGGCGAGGAAGTCGAGAAGCTCAAGAGCGACGTGATGGCCCGGGCTCGGAACGTCGCCGAGGCGGCAGGTGGTTTCCTCGGGCTGGGCGACAAGGTCTCCGCCGCCGAACGCGCGGCGCTGGACGATCTCGAACGGGCCTTCGAGTGACGTTGCGCCGCGTGGGACCGCCGCGACGTCGGCCGGCGACCATCCCCCTTCCTATGTCCGGAGGATTCCAAACATGCGACATCCCAAACCGCTGTCTTCGCTCGTCGTCGCCATGGCGTTGGTGCTGACCCTCGGGCAGGCCGTGTTGCCGGCCCGGGCCGCCGAACTCTGGATCGGGGCCGCCACGGCGAACATCACGCCCGACAAATCCCTGCCGCTCACCGGCGGCACCGCGGTCCGGGTCTCCAACGGCGTCCTCAGCCCCATCACGGCCAACGTGCTGGCCTTGGAGTCGCGCGAGGGGCAACGGGTGGTGGACCAGGCGATCCTGGTTTCGTGCGATCTGTGCGTCATCCGCCCGGGGATCCAGGACGGATTCCGCAAGCACCTGGCCGGCCGGCTCTCCGGGTTCGACCTCAATAAGCTCTTCCTGGCCGCCACGCACACCCACGACGCGCCGGTCCTCATGCAGGACCGCTACGACGTGAAGGACTACGGCGACGCCATGCAGCCCAAGGACTACGTCCCTTGGATGTACCGGCAGTTGGCCCAGGCCGTGGAGAAGGCGTGGGAGGGCCGGGCCGCGGGGGCGGTGGCCTGGGGACTGGGCCACGCGGTCGCCGGCCACAATCGCCGCGTCGTGTACGCCGACGGCATCGCCAGGATGCACGGCAACACCAACGATCCCCAGTTCCGCAACATCGAGGGCTACGAGGACCACGCCCTCCACGTGCTCTGCTTCTACGACGCGCAGAAGCGACTCAAGGCGGCCGCGCTTACCCTGGCCTGCACCGCCCAATGCGCCAGCGGCACGAAGGTCAGCGCCGACTTTTGGCACGACGTGCGCCGGCTGATCCGCCAGCGCCACGGCGAAGGGGTCTGCGTGCTCGGCTTCTGCGCCCCCGCCGGCGACCAGACGCCCAGGGTCCAGGTCGGTCGGACGAGCGACCAGCGCATGTTCGAGTCCCGCGGCCTGACCTACACCCAGGAGATCGGACGCCGGATCGCCGTCGCCTTCGACGACGTCGCCGGGGTGATCGCCAAGGACATTCGTACCGACGTGCCGCTGGTCCACCGGGTCCGGCAGATCGAACTGCCCGCACGGATCGTCACCGACGCCGAATACGCCGTCGCCAAGAAGGTCTGCGACGACATCAACGCCAAGAAGACCCTCACGAAGTCGGACTATTGGACGCGGGACCTCTACCGCTCGGCGGCCGAACGTTATCTGGCCCAGAAGAAGGACCAAGGCAAGACCTACGCCATGGAGTTGCACGTGTTGCGGCTGGGCGACGTGGCGATCGCCTCGAATCCGTTCGAGTTGTTCCTCGACTACGGCGTCCAGATCGAGGCCCGAAGCCCGGCGGTCCAGACCTTCTTGATCCAATTGGCCGGCACGGGCGCCCAGCACGCCTACTACCTGCCGACGCCCCGCGCGGCCGCGGCCGGCGCCCTGGACGAGAAACCCTTCACCAACTACAGCGCGACAGTCATGACCGGCATGGTCGGGCCGGAAGGCGGACAGAAGCTGGTCGATCTCACGCTCGACGAAATCAACGCCCTCTGGAAGTCCCCGGCGAAGAAGTAACGGGTCAATGCCCAGGAGATCCATGATGAAAGCAACCGCAGCCTGGTTTCTCGCCGTCGTCCTGACAGCCACGTCCCTTCCCGCCGCCGAGTTGTGGGTCGGTGCGGCGGGCACGAGCATCACGCCGGATCAGTCGGTCGCCTTGGACGGCCACCGGAACCTGCGGATGTCGAACAAGGTCGAATCGCCGATCACCGCAACGGCCCTGGCCCTGGAATCCCGCGACAAGGAGAAGGTGCTCGATCAGGCGATCCTTGTGTCGTGCGACCTGGTGGCCATCCGCGACGGCATCCTGGAAAAGGTCCGCGAGAAGGTGAAGTCCCGCCTGCCCGGCTTCGACGTGAAGAAGCTCATCGTCAGCGCCACGCACACGCACAACGCCCCGGTCACGCTGGAGGGACGCTACACGCTGCCGGCCCAGGGCAACATGAAGCCGAGTGAGTATACGGAATTCATGACCACGAAGGTCAGCGAGGCGATCGTCGAGAGCTGGAAGAACCGCCGGGTGGGCAAGGCCGGATGGGGACAGGGCTGGGCGGTCGTCGCCCAGAATCGCCGCGCCGTCTATGCCGACGGCACGGCCCAGATGTACGGCGCGACGAACAAGCCGAGCTTCCGCGGCCTGGAAGGCTATGAAGACCACAGCCTCGACGTCCTCTTCTTCGGGGACCAGAAGGACCACCTCCTTGCCACGGCGGTCAACGTGCCCTGTCCCGCGCAGGAGGCGGAGGGCGGCCTCTCGATTCTCGCCGACTTCTGGCATCCGGCGCGGGAAGGGTTGCGCAAGGGGTACGGCAAGGACTTGTTGGTGCTCGGCTGGACGGGCGCCGGCGGCGACCAGTCGCCCCATTTGATGTTCCGCAAGCCCGCCGAAGAGCGGATGCGGAAGCTGCGGGGCTTGACGCGTCTGGAAGAAGTGGCCCGGCGGATCGTCGACGGCTGGCAGGATGCCTACGAAGTCGCACGCAAGGACATGCGTCAGGATGTGGTGCTGCGACACTGCGTCCGGGAGATCGAGCTGCCGCGCCGCAAGGTGACGGAAGCCGAGGTGGCCGAGGCCCGGAAAGAGGCGGCCAAGTATGCCGGCAATCCCGCCCAGCGTTGGAACTACCGCTGGAATCAGGGCGTGGTGGAACGCTACGAAGCGCAAAAAGCCGGCAGCGAAAAACCGTTCACGATGGAACTGCACGTCCTGCGCCTGGGCGATGTGGCGATCGCCACGAACCCCTTTGAACTCTTCACCGACTTCGGCCTCCAGATCAAGGCCCGAAGCCCCGCGGTGCAGACCTTCATCATCCAACTCGCGTGCGACTCCGGAGGCTACCTGCCGAGCGAGCGGGCCGTGCGCGGCGGCGGCTACAGCGCCGTGATTCAGAGCAGCCGCGTCGGTCCCGAAGGCGGCCAAATCCTGGTCGAGGAGACTGTGCGCGCGATCCAGGACCTTTGGAAGAAGTAGCGCTCGCCCGGCAATGAAATCCGACGCAGTTCAATTCCTCAAAACTTCCAGCCCTGCACCAGCGAGCCGTCTTCCCGGCAGAGCCGGATCCACTCGTACTCGACGGTCGTGGGAGCGAGGCTTCCATCGATCCGGAGCTGGCGGAGCGTGTCGGGCGTGGTGAAACGGACTTCGTAGTCGTGCCACTGGCCGTCGAACTTCGGCTGGAAGAGCGTGCGACGCGCGGGGGCGAAGCCCGGGGCCTTGTCCGTACCCCAAAGGACCAGCCCCCCTCGCCCCTGCTCGACGCGCATGCGGAACTTGACCACGAAGGCGCCGGTCCCCTCGGGCGTTTGCAGCAAGTGCAGGGTCGGACGGTCGTTCTCGCTCCGGACGACGGCCGTTCCTTCGCGGATTTCGAGCTTGGCGTCTTTGCCGGCGGCCCAACGGTCGGGCGGGCTGTAGGCCGGATTGGGCTTGGGAACGACCGCCTTGGTATCGCGGAGGAAACCGTCGAGCAGCACGGAAAGCTCCTTGACCTTGTCGGGCATCTTCGCGGCCAGGTCGGCGGTCTCACCCAAGTCGTCGCGGAGGTTGTACAACTCATGCCGGTCGGTGCGGTCTTCGTTGTCGCAGAACCGGCGGATCAGTTTCCAGTCGCCTTGGCGCACGTAGGCCCCCGGCCCCTGGCGGTCCACGCCCGAATGCGGGAAATGGCAAAAAACCCGGTCTCGCGACGACTTGCCGCCCCGAAGCGCCGGGGTGAAACTCATGCCGTCGAGCTTTCGTTGCGGGTCCGGTTTCAGCCCGAGCATTTCCAGGAGCGTCGGATAGAAGTCGATGCTCTGGAGCATGGCGTCGCTTGTGGAGCCCGGCCTGGTGACGCCCGGCCAGACCACCAGGCACGGCTCGCGCGTGCCTCCCTCGTACAGGGTGGCCTTGCCGCCGCGGAGCGGCAGGTTGCTCGTGGGCGGGGAGTCCATGTGGACCTGACTCCGCATGCGGTCGTCGAGCCAGTTCACGCCCCCGTTGTCGGAGAAGAAGACCAGGATGGTGCGGTCGGCCAACCCGAGTTCGTCGATCGTCTTCACGACCCGGCCCACGTTCTCGTCGAGACTGTGGACCATGGCCCCGTAGACGGGGTTGCGCTGCGGGCTGTTCGGGTCGGCGGCCGCGCGGTACTTCTCGATCAACTCCCGCTTCCCGTCCCAGGGACCGTGGACCGAGAAACACCAGTAGTTCACGTAGAACGGCCGGTCCTTGTTCTCCCGGATGAATTTCACGACCTCCGAGGCCACGCGGTCCTCGATGTGCTCGCCCGGCTTCCCCTTCAAGAGGTTCTCCGGGAACTTCCAGGGCGCGACGTAGCTACCGGCGGGGCCGGGGCCGGGCCAGTGCGGGAAGTCCACTTCGAAGCCCTGGTGCAGCGGGTCGTAAGGCTCGTGGCCGAGGTGCCACTTGCCAAAATGCCCCGTGCGATATCCGGCCCCCTTCAGGGCCTCCGCAAGGGTGAAGTATTCGTGCTTCAGCCGCGTCACGCTGACGGCCGACAAGACCTTGACCGACGCCGCCGCCTTCTCCTGGAGCTTCTCCTCGAAGATCTCTTGCTTGAGGTGACACACGGGCGAGGTGATGCCGATGCGGGCCGGATAGAGGCCCGTGAGGATGCTGGCCCGGGTGGGCGAGCAGAGCGGATTGGCCGCGTAGGCCTGGGTGAACCGCATTCCCCGCCGCGCCAGCGCGTCGATGCAGGGCGTGTGATGGAACGTGCTGCCGTAGCAGCCCAGGTCGCGCCAGCCCAGGTCGTCGGCAAGGATGAAGACGAGGTTGGGCGTCTTTCCACGGGACGCCGAATCCGCGAGGCAGTGCCCAACCAGGATTGCCGCCGCCACCAGGCCAAACGCCGCAAGAACTCTCGACTGCCGGCCAAAGGACATGGTTCACCTCTTTCCTCATTCTTGGCGTCTTCGCGCCTTGGCGTGAGGTCTTTCCCAGATAATGATGCGACAGACTCGATTTCGTTGGCGAATCCCTTCACCCCCTGCCCCTCTCCCGTCCAACGGGAGAGGGGAGTCGTCTCCGGACAACCGCCAGTGCTCGCTACTTGTCGTGCCGAACGGCGGAGGGCACAAGGGGAAGGGCCGTCCGCTCGGCGATCACCACGGGAGAATCGTAAACCGGGAGGTCGCGGAAGACAACGGTGCCGTCCCGTTGGGTGACATGCGAGGAGGCAATTGCGTAAGCCTTGCCGGAGAGCAGGTCCACCCATAGCGGCTCGGTGAACCGGAGGCCGGGCAGCGTGACCGTCAGGCGTTCGACCTCGGGATGCTCGCCCGGGCGATGACTGTTGCGCCAGAGGGTGACGACGCTTGCGCCCCGATCGTTCCGATAGCCGAACCGCGAGAAGGCGCCCCCGTCGGCCGCCCCTTCCACCTTGCCGGCAAGGTCCGGGATGCGGTGGAGCGTGGAATCGAAAATCGCCGTGACGCGCTGCACGGCATAGTAAGCGAGCTTGGCGTGGTGGACGGTCTTGTCGTCGTGGATCGCCAGCAGGCCCTTGAAGTTGCGACGCGTGGGATACTGCATGTCGCAGATCGAGAAGTACGAAGAAGGAATGTCATGTCCCAGGTCGCCCAACAGCCGGCGCAGGGCCCACTTGGCTTGCTTCTCCTCGGTCCAGTCGTACTTGGCGATCGCCCCGAACGAGCCGCCCTGAGAGGGCGCCCCGTTTTCGCCTTGGCGCAGCGTGAGGTGAGGGGCGTAGGAGGCGAGCAGCTTGCGGAGTTCCGGGACACGGCGCTGGTAGGTCTGGTCGGGGTTGTAGGTGTAGGGATGGTCGGTGAACTCTTGGACCAGTTGGAGCGCGTCCTGCTGCTTCAGCCGCTCCAGAATCTCCTTCACCTTGCCCCATGCGGCGACGATGATGTGGGCCTCGGGCTGCACTTGCCGGATCACCTTGGCGGTGCGGACCACGAGGTCGGCATATTTTTCGGCCGCGCCGGCCGGTTCGTTCCAGATCTCCCACTGGTGGACGTACTTGCCATAGCGTCCGACGACCGCCGCCACGTATTTGTCCCAAGCGGCCAGGGCCTCGGGCGTGTTGGGCAGGCCGCCGCCCAGGCCCGTGCCGCCCCCGCCCGGATAGATCGGGTTCCCGTAGCACAAACACACCCACGGATTGACGCCCTGGGCGACCATGTCGGGAAGGATGGCGTCGAGCCAGGCCCAGTCGTATTTCCCCGGTGTCTTCTCGGTCTTGGCCCAGCCGCTCTGCACCCGGGCGGCCTTGGCCCCGAGCGGTCCGAGGTAAGACTTCCAGCAGTCGTACACGGTGAAGTCGCGGTCCATCGTCTCCGCGCCGACCGACCAGTTCGACGAGGCGATCTCCCGGGCGTGCCTGGGCCGGATCGTGCCCACAAGCTGGTAGCCGCTGCCGGGATCGACGCCGGTTGCCACGGGTTCACCGCCCCAAGCGTGGAAAGCCGGGGCAAGCGGGTCGAACCCCCAGCCGGTCATCAACGCAGCCGCCAGAACGAGACCGGAGACCAAGAGAACATCAAAACGTTTCGAGCGAGACGGGCGTTTCATGGGTTCCCTCGCACCTGGGCGATCACCAAGCCCGGATCGAACCTCTCGATCCGGGGAATGTACGGATGCTGCCGGTCTGCGGTGAGCCGGGCCACCCGGTCGACGACGTAAGTCTGCAACTCACTCATGTTGATCTGAGCGTCGGGAATGAGGTCGGCCTTTCCTTCGAGGCCGTCGAGCAGGGCCCGAACGAACGCGCCGTGGCCCCACGAAGGCTTCTCGGCGGCCAGCTCGTTGCCCCGCGTGGCGGCAAACACCATGACGCCGGCCTGCTTCACCAAGGGCTCGGCCAGTTCGTCCTGCGTCGCGGCATCCTCTCCGAAGGCCCCCGCGTGGCAGCAGTCGCAAAGGAAGAGGATCTGGCGCGACGGAATCTCGCGGAGCTGCGCCGCGACCTCCTGCCAGTTGAGGCAGGTGCGATCCAGGTCGCCGAGGTCGCCTTCGTGGGTGACGTAGTAGAGTCCCCGCGGCCCCCGAACGCCGTGGCCCGAGAAATGGACCACCGCCATGTCGGCCGGCGAAGCCGACTTGCGGAGCCACTGGAGGCCCGCCTTGATCTCCTCCACCGTGGCCTGTTCGTCGACCAGCACGCGGGTCTGGACGTCGCCGAAGGCGAGTCCCTTCTGCTGCTTGAGCGCAGCGGAGATCGCCTCGGCGTCGGCGCGGCAGAAGCCGAGGTTGTACTCGGGCTTCCGGTAGCGGCTCACGCCGACGGCGAGCACCCAGAGCGTGGCACGCGGCAAAGCGGCCGGGTTCGGGCACGTGACCGTGAGCTTTGCCCGGGGGCTGCTCAGCCCGAAATCGTCGACCGCCACCGCGGCCACGACGGCCGAGGGCCTGCCCGGCGGAAAGTCGATCGTCGCGCGGTACACCGCCCGGCCCTCGCCGGCCTCCACACGGACGATGTCCCTCGTCTTCTGGCCGGACAAGGGCCGTCCATCGACGGTCCATCGCACCTCGACGATGCGGCCCGACGCAACGGACGGCTCCGCCGTGGCCTTGACGACTGCACGCTGCTCCGACGACTCCTCCGTCTCCAGGCTCACGCGCGGCGGCGAGCGGTCGGACGGCAGCGGCGGTTGGTCGCCGATGGTCAGCCCTCGCATGGCCCGGCCCACCAGGTCCGGGCGACGGAACCGCTGCTCGTAGAGTTCCAAGGCATAGAGCGTTCTTCCCAATCGCCACGAGACCAAACGGCGGCCCTCCAGCGAGCCATCAAAATAGCCTTCCGGTGTGGCGGCCAGCCACTCTTCGCCGCTCCGCAGGCCGAGGAGCCGAACCAGTTCGCGGCCGGTCGAGAGGTCCCAGAGCCGCGCCGTGCCGTCTTGACTGCCGGTGAGGGCCTGCCGGCCGTCGGGCGAGACCGCCACCGAGCTGATCGCCCCGGTGTTACCCCGCAGGCAGACGAGTTCCTTGCCGCTTTCGAGGTCCCAGAGCCGCGCGGTGCGGCTCTCGCCGCCCACCAGCAGGCGGCCGTTTCCCGAGAAGCACAAGGCCGTCAGGCCGCCGGTGGGAATCGAAAACGCGCCGCCGGGGACCAGGTACCGCGAATCGATCGGCCAGGCGATCCTGCGGAGGAGCTTGCCCGTCGACGTCTCCCACACGTAGATCGCCCAATCGGTCCCGCACGTGGCGACCCGGCGGCCGTCGGGCGAGAAGGCGGCCGCCGACACCAGGCTGATCGACGCGACGAGCTTCGACATGTCGGGCAGATCGGCGACGTCGGGCATCGGATAGCGTGGGTCGGCCTTTCCGGTCTTTTTGTCCGCGTGCTCGGCGAAATCCTGGAGGGCCTTCACCCGATCGGTGATATCGGTGTACTGGGTGATCCGTCGTCCCTTGACCGTCACCGAACGCGGCACAAGGAACCGGGGGGCCGGCTCGAAGCGGCGGACTTCCGCGCCACTGGCCAGGTCCCAGAGCCGCGTCTGCTGGGCGCTGGCGGTCAGGGCGTAGCGGCCGTCGGGCGAGAAGGCCACGGCCGCGACCTTGAGCGTGTGTCCGGTGAACGTGCGGAGCGTCTTGCCGCGGCTCACGTCCCAGAGCCGGGCGCTGGTGTCCAGGTTGAGCAGGCCTCCGCCGCCGGTGAGCACCTGCTTGCCGTCGGGCGAGAAGGCCACGGCGGCAACGTCGTCGCGGTGCCCGGCGAAACGGCGAACCTCCTCGCCGGTAGCCGCGTTCCAAAGGCGCGCCGTGTGGTCGCGATCGAGGAACCCGCCGCCGCCGGTGAGCACCTGCTTGCCGTCGGGTGAGAAGGAGGCCGCCGTGATCCCGTCGTCGTGCCCGGTGAGGCAACGGACCTCGCGGCCGGTGGACGCATCCCAAAGGCGGGCCTTCCGGTCGGTGCTGGCGACCAACAGGCGCCGGCCGTCGGGCGAGAAGCCCACTGCCGTGACCTGGGCGACCCGGCTCGACAACCGGACAACTTCCTTGCCGGTCGCTACGTCCCAGAGCCGAGGCATGTCGTCCGCATGGGCCGTCAGGACGCGCTGGCCGTCGGGGGAGAACGCGGCCAGGTACCCTTCCAGGCGGCGGGTTTCGTTGCCGGAGGCCACCTCCCAAAGCCGCGTGACGCCGTCCAAGCACGCGGCCGCTGCCCGCTTCCCGTCGGGAGAGAAACGGACCGCATAGACCCGCTCGTTTCCCTCCCACTTCTGAAGCAACTCGCCCGACTGGGCGTCCCACAGGCGTGCAGTCTTGTCCCCGCTACCGGTGAGCACGCGCCGCCCGTCGGAGGAGAGGGCGACCGAGAAGACGATCTTCGTGGGGATGGGAGCGCCGCCCGCAGAGGAGGCCTCCCCGAACTTGCGAATCTCCCGGCCCGAGGCCGCGTCCCATAGCCGCGCGGTTCCGTCCTGCGAACCGGTCAGCACCTGGGAGCCGTCGGCGCTGAACTCTGCGGCCTGCACGGAGAGGATGTGGCCGCGCAAGGTCCGCACTTCCTCGCCGGTCTCGGCGTTCCAGAGCCGGGCGAGGTTGTCGGTCCCGGCAGTCAGCACGTGCTGCCCGTCCGGCGAAAAGGCCACGGCGAAGATGACGCACCAACCGGTCTTGACGCGAAAGCGGCGGATCTCCTTGCCGGTCGCCGTGTCCCAGAGCCGGGCGGTTTGATCGAGTCCTCCGGTGAGCGCCCGTTGCCCGTCGGGCGAGAAGGCCACGGAGAGGACCGTCTGCGTATGGCCGCGGAAACAGCGGAGTTCCCTACCGGTGGCCGTGTCCCAAAGCCGCCCCGTCCGGTCGATGCTACCCGTGAGGGCCTGGCGGCCGTCCGGAGAGATCGTCAGCGCACAGACCGTCGCGGTATGGCCGGTCTGCCAGAACAACTCGGGGCGTTCCGCCTTCTCGGCCGACAAGGCCGGCACTACGCCGACGACACCTAGAAGCAGAAGACCGACATGCGCTCGGCGCAGGTCTCCCGACCTCGCCGTTCCTCCGGCCGCAGGTCTCCCGCACCTCCGGAGACCTCCGGTCGCGACGAGGGCGGGGTCAGGAGACCCGCGCCCAGCACGGGGGCTCTTCCACGAGTCCATCAGTGCACCGTGGTATCGAGGTGCTGTTACTTGCCGGACCGCCGGGTTGCGGGGGAGCAGATCCAGATATAGTCGAATCGGCAGGTCCCGGTGAGCGGTTTGCCGGTCGCCAGGTCGAGCCGCAGTTGCCGCAGCCGGCCTTTCCAGGCGGGCAGGGCCGAAAGATCGACCGAGTAGGTCCGGGCTTCGTTGTCGTTGGCCACGACCGCGAAGGCACGGCTCTTGGCGTCGTTCCAGACCGGGTCCGAGTCGGTGGTGAACTTCAGACGCATTTCCGTCGCCGGCGTGTGGTTCTGGAAGCAGAGGGTGATCGTTTCCTTCCCGGAGAGTGCGACGCCGAGGTGGTCGGCGGAGAGCAAGTGGGCGTCGGGGCTCTCCTCGATCGCCAGCACGTAGTATCCGCCGGCGACGATCTTCACGGGATCGGACTTGGTCGGCCAGCGGGGATTCGGCCAGTTCTGGACGCGGGTACCCGGGTTCACCTCGGTCCATCCCTCTTTGTCCAGGTTCTTGTTGAACTCCCAAGCCGCGGCGACCGAAGTGCCTGCGGGGAGAATGTGGACCGCGACCATGCGACTGGTCCAAAGCTCGCCGTCGTCGGCCACGAGGCGCAGGAGGTAGTCGCCCGGCTTCTCGAAGGCGGCCTCCGTGGCGGCGGCGTGGGCATCGTGGAAGGCGACCGCGCCGGGCCCGTCGAGCACTTCCCAGGCGACCGCAAGCGGCTTGCCTGCGGGCCGGCCGTCGTCGCGCACGCGCCCGGCCAGCGTCACCTTGCGCAGGTCGGTGCGAAGGTCGGGTCCGGCGTCGACCACCGGCGGGCGGTTGAAGGGCATCGCGCGGTCGATCTCCGCAACGCTTGCATACTGGGTGTTGTCGTGGAGCGTCCAGGACGTCATCTTGGGCGCCTCGTTGACGAAGAACTCGATGCCGGGAAGGAGGACGTAGCCGTTGCCCGCGACGGTCCCCGTGCTGCAACAGACCGATGAATCGCGGCTCCGTCCCCAGACGTAAACCTCCGAAGGTCCCAGCTTCTTCGCTGTGTTGTTCTTGATGAACCGCGAGTTCCGGATCTCGACATTCGTGGTCTGGGGCGACCTCAGGCCCAGCACCTCGATCGCCGCTCCGGCGTTGTTCTCGAAGGTGCAGTGGTCCACGAGGCAGCCGTTGCCGGCGGCCTCGAAGTCGATGCCGCCTTCGTCGTGGCTTCCCGAGTCGGGCTGGTTGCGGAAGTAGCAGTTGCGGATGATGAGCCCCTGGGGATCGCCGAGCATGATGCCCATCGTGCCGGCGCTGGCGTGCCAGCCCGAGGCGTCGAAGACGCTGTTTTGCAGCACGGTGCGGCGGATGCCCATCAGGAACGGATGGGGCGACGTGTTGTGGACGAAGTTGTCGTGGCAGAAGACGCGATCGACGATCACGTCGTCGCCCCGCACGAAGTAGCCCGACGAGCACTGGAACATCTCGCAGTCGCGGAGCACCAGGTCGCTGGCCGCGGCCCCGGCGATGGCGATTCCCGGCGAGTTGTGGACCCCGTCGCCCTCCGGTCCGCGCTGGTCTCGCCATTCGGGAATCCCGTGGGCGTTAAAGCGGTAGAGCCCTTCGATGTGATGGGCGATGCAGTCTTCGATCACCAGCCCCCGATGGCCCGACTCCGTGTAGTCGACGATCAGGCCCTTGGCGGCGTAGCAGACCGTCAGGCTACGGATGCGGAGGAAGTCCGGGTTCTTCACGAGGGCACAGCGGTCGCGGATGTCCCAGTTGCGGCGGATCATCGGGCGGGCACCCGTGCCATAGGCCCCGATTTCGGCCCAGTTGCCCTCGGTCCCGCGGGCCGAGACCTGGAGTTCCTGGTGGAAGACGCTCCCGCGCCGCAGCAGGAGCCGCTCGCCCGGCCCGAGGACGCGGCCGTTGACCTTCGCAAAATCCTTCCAGGCAGCGTCCGGCGACGTGCCGGCATGGGCGTTGTTCCCTGCGGCGCCGTCGACGTAATAGGTCGTCGCCTTCCCGTCGCCGGTACCGGCCGGCGGCAGCTTCTCCGAGGCCGAAGCCGGCGGGCCTTCCTCGCTCGGGAAGAAGACCAAGGGGTGGCGGGCCGTCATCGACGGGGCGCCGGGCACGGCCAGTTCGATCTCCGCGGTCCCGAGGACCGCGGCGTCGGCCTGGACGGTCCACTCGATCGTCTTTTCGGCGCCGGTCGGCATGGCGCCCAACTCGCGGACCACCGGACCGAAGCATCGCACACCCGGCGGCAGGCGGAACCGGGCGTCGACCCGCTCGGCGGGCGTGCCGAGGTTGCGGATCGTCGTCGTGAACTTCTCCGGACGTCCGGCCAGGAGGATCGCATGCTCCTGCCTGGCGGCGCGTGCGCGCAGCAACGGGAGCCTGGGGTTCTCGATCTTCAGGTTGTCGAGGAGTCCGCCCAGGCCGCCGATCACGAGGGGGTTGTCGGTGGGCTTCGCCAGGCCGGACCGCGTGAGGCGGCTCCGCTGGCCGTTGACGTCCAAGATCAGGGCGGCGCCGTCCCAGCGGGCCGTGAAGCGGTACCACCGGCCCGGCTCCACCCGTTGCTCCGAACAGACGCGCGGCTCCCAGCCGTCGAGATTCACGAAGAAGGCGAAGCAGCCGCCTTCCTTCTGCGAGTTCAGGCGGAGCTGGTATTCGCCATTCTTGATGGCGATCATCCGGCCCTCGGCCGGGAGCTTCTCAAAACAGACGGAGCCGTCGATGCGGAAGCCCGGGGCGAGTTGCAGGCTGGGATTGCTGGCGGCCTGGACGGCCCGGGACCCGGACTTCAGCGCCTGTCCGCCAGGCACCGGCGCGAATTGGACTTCCTTTCCCGTCAGGTCGTGCCCGTGCCCGGAGGAGTCGCGGAGGTCGCCGTCGAAGAGCCACTGGGCGACGCCGGACGGCGGGGCGGCGGGGTTCTCGATGCGGACCTCATCGAGCACGCCGTCGAAGAGTCCCAGTTCCAGCGGTTCACTCGACGGCGTCGGGACGCCGGACCGCCGCGTGCTCGACCGCTCGCCGTTGACCTCGATCCAGATCTCCTTCCCGTCCCAGCCGGCGGTCAGGTGGTACCAGACGCCGACCTTGGCCCGCACCGTGGAGTGGACCCGCGGCTCCCATCCGCCCAGGTGCAGGAAGAAGGAGAACCGGCTGCCCTCTTGGGGCGGGTCCAGGCGGAGCTGGTAGGCATCGTCCTTAATCAACAGCGGCTGCCAGGTCGTGCCGAGGGAATCGAGTTTCGCCCAGCACTGGATCCGCAGCCCGGGGGCGGGGCGTAGGTCGGGGCTGTCGGGCACGACCGCCGGGCCCTGGCCGCAGCGAAGGCCCTGACCGCGGTACCCCGGGAGAAAGGACGGCGACACCACGAAGGCGTCGTTGCCGCGTCCGGAACGATCGGCCAGCGTGCCGTCGAAGTCCCAAACCGCCACGGCGGGACGCTGTTGGGCAAGGACTTGCGACGCGCAGCCCGCCAGGACCACGAGGATGATCGACGCGATTCGACAGGGACGTTCCACCGGATTGCCTTCCTATTGGAGATGGTCTGTTTGCCTCGTGGCGATCGAGGAACACGGCCAGGCCGGTTCATCAATGCCCAACACCGACGGCATCCGTCCCGCTTCGAGCCAAGGCGGCATTCCTTGCTGGGGACGAATCAGAGTCCTTGCCGTAAACCTCGAACTCGGCGATGCCGTTGTCGCCCAACGGGAAACGTTCCTGAAAACCGGCCAGCTTCACCCAAGCGCACTGTTGCTTCGGGAAGTGGAACGTCTGCGGCTCCGACGTGTTCTTCAGCGTGATGGACACCTTCGTGCCGTTCGAGAATTCCAGGGTTGCGCCAGTCCACGTCTTCTCCTGACCGTCGCGTCGATGGAGCACGAGGACGGCCCGGTCCGTCTCCACGCTCCGCCCGAACTCCACCAGCAGCCACAGGTCGGTGCGCCGGGCCGGCCGCCAGTAGTTGCCGGAGTCGCGTTGTCCGTCAATGGCGTGGTTGGGCGAGAACTCGGGCCGATAGCGGTAATGCGAATTCGACGTCGCCCGCGGATACGAACGGAGGTGATAGGTGTAGGCGTCGCCGTTTGCGGCCAGGTTGCGGATCGGATTGCCGGCCACGTTGGAGCCGCCTCGGGCGTCCTTTCCTTCGGCCAGCCCGTAGATCGGGACCGTGGCCGGACGACGGTCGTAGTCGTCGACGAACTGCTTCTGCACGCGGCGGCCGCCGAACGTGTAGGGCTCAAACGCCGCCGGGGGGGAGTCCACGCCGCGGTCCCGGTGCTCGAGGTACTTGTCGATGGCGTCCACCTCCAACTCGGCGTACTTCAGGCGTTTCGTTTCAAAGTAGAGGTACATCTGCCGCATCTTGTCGCGGTACACGTACCAGGGCGTCAGGGCCGAGTGCGTGGCGTGGTTGAGCTTGTCCCAGTAGTTCAACTCCATCCACGAGCCCGCGAAGGGCACATTCAGGTCGATCCAGCAGGCGACCCTTTCCTTCTCTTCCCGGGTCAGACGCACGCCGTAGTGGGACGGTTCCAGGTAGTTCATCAACGGGCTGGAGGCCGAGCCGTAGGCATAGGGCGGGAGCATGCCGCACGTGCTGGAGACGTGCAGCCAGTTGATGATCCCATGGCCCGCGTATTCGTCGGCGCAGTAACCGAGCGTGTCGGGATGCGGCACGTGGTCCCATTGGCCGCGGAAGTAGGCGAGATAGACCTTGTCGCCGCGTGCCTCGGCCGGGCTGCCCGCCCCGGCCGCGGGGATCTTGGCGTTGTAACCGAAGTCGGTCAGATGGATGTACGACTGGCTGAAGGACCGGCCGGGATTCCCCTTGGTGCTCTCCGCGTACGGCCGATAAGTCAAACGCCATTTCGCCCGGGCGTAGATTTCCTGGTTCGTGATGGGCCGGTCGTCGCCCAGCAGACTCAAGGGGACGTTGCTTTTCTCGGGGTTCTTGCCACCGGCGTGGCACCGGATGCAGTGTTCGTCCCAGATCGGCTGGATCTCCCGCGTGTAGCTGAAGCCGCGCGGCACGTCCATGGCTTGCGGCGCGTTGGTGCCGAGGTAGCGCATCGCCCGTTTCTCGGAATCGGTGAGGAATCGCTCCATTTCCTGGACCGGTTCCTCGCCGCCGGCGAAGAACGGCTTGATCTTCTGGGGCGGCTTCTTCAGGGCGATCGTGATCGGATGGCGGTCGGAGTACGTATTGCGCTTGTCCTCGTGGCATCCGACGCAGGCCGACGATTCGCCGGGCAGGACCATGGTCCAGCTCCGCATGTTCTGCACCATGCGGCCTTTTTCGTCGAGCATCTGGAAGTAGACGGGCACGCGCGACGGGCACTCGAACGAGCAGCTTCCGTCCTCTTCCACGTCGACGGTGCCGAGCACGTGTTTCACGTCGTAGCTGCCGTTGTTGATCGCGCACGGCGAGGTCTGGTGCCCTCCCCACGGGTGCAACCCGAGCGCCACGGTCCCCTTGGCCCGATAGTCCAGTCCCACGACGCGGATCCGCTTCACGGTGCCCGGCTTGACGCCCTTCAGACCGGGTCCGTAGTAGACGTTCTGGACGTAGAAGCGGCCGTGCGTCTTGTGCTCGTTGACCTTGGAACTTCGCTCGAAAGGCGGCTCCGGACACACGACAGCCACCTGTTGGCCCGACGAAATCACCGGGTCGTAGATCAGCAGTTCGCGCTGTCCGCTCCGGTGCATCCAGTAGATGCCGAACGACGGGCTTCCCGGCTTGCCGTCCTTGATGCCTTTCAGGCCGCGGACGGGGCCCCCCTCGGGCGAATAGCACACCACGTAGTTGTCTTCGTCCAGCGGGTAGGGATACTGAAACTGCTCCCCTTCCGTGTCGTGGACGACGTTGCCCCCGGTCCCCATGCTTTCCCGGAACGGGTAGTCTCGTTCGGGCGCCAGGAGCTTGACCCCGAAGCCGGCCTGTGTTCCCGCGTTCCGGTTGATCATGATCAGCTTGCCGCGCTGGTCGATGTGATGGGCGCCGGAGACCGCAATCACCTTCGTCGAGTTGGGAACGTTTCGCGCGTGGAGGATCGCGGCCGGAAACTGCGAGTTGTTCCCGTAGAACTCCGCCTGGTTCGTGCCGTCGGGGTTCATGACGAAGAGGCTGTGCAGGTAGCCGGCGGTCCGGTCGGAGTATTCCCAGCGGGTATAAAGGATGCGCCCGTCGTTGGTCATGTGCGGAAAGACCGTGTGGCCGTGGTCGCAGCCCAGGCGGCGGATGTAGCGCCCTTGGCCGTCGCAGGTGAAGAGGTTGCACACACTCGACCACCAGCACGGGGCCGAGAAGACGCAACGGGTGGACGTGAAGACCAACTCGCCGTTTGGCAGCCATACCGGCTCCATGTCGGCCGTTCCGGCCCCGAACGTGATCTGCCGGACGCTCCGGTCGGCCAGGTTCATGACGTAGAGGTGGAAATCGTCGTCGCCGTCATGGTTGGTCTGTCGCATCGAGAACGCCAGCGTGCGGCCGTCATACGAAACGCAGGGGTCGCGGACCACCCCCTCCGGGCAGTCGAGAAGCACTTCGGTGGAGACCGTTCCGTCGGCGTGGACGCTCATCCGGCAGAGTTGCGAGTTCATCCGGTAATCGGCACCGCACTCCCGGAAGACGGCGTCCGTGAGGTGGTCCGTCATGGCGAACATGGCCTGACTGTCGCCGAACACGAAGTGCTTGGCGTATACGAACTCGCGCGGGCGCCTTTCAAAGACCCTCAGCCGCTGCTTGCGACGCTCGCTGCACGCCTGGAAGTACAGACTCTTCCACGCGGGATCGCGGCCGGGCGTCTTGCCGGCCACGAGCGCGGCAAGCGATTTCTCCAACCCGCCGATGGCCACGCCGTTGGACTTCAACTCGGCCAGGACCTTGCGAACCATGGCTTGCTCCACCTCGCTGCGGTCCGCGGCAACGAAGCAGTCCTTCCAATTCGAGCCATGGTCCTGATAGATCCAGTCCCGCTGGAGACGCGAGACGGGATAGGCGGCGGTATGCCGGTTCCGGAGGTCTTCCTGCGTGTACTCCTGGGAGAACGCAGGCAACGCCGGGGACAAGAGGACCAGGAGGACAACGGGCAGGAACAGTGTTCTCATGGGGACCTTTCGCAGGATCGGGGGCGATCCGTCGAGCGCCGCGAGGTCAATACCTGTCCCCATCAATACCCCGGCACTCGTCCGCGGTCAAGTGGGAGCGGCTTGTCACGATCCACACCCCTTGACCGTCAACACGACCTTCCCGATGTTCTCGCGACGTTGGAGAATCGTATGGGCCCGGTCGGCCTCGGTGATGGGTAGCGTCTTGTGGATCACCGGTTTGAGTGTCCCGGACGAGAACGAGTCCCAGAGGGTCTTCTCAAGACCGGCAAGGATGTTTGCCTTCATCTCGGACGAACGGCTTCTCAGGGTGCTGCCGATCAGCTTCAAGCCTCGCCTGAAGAACGTGTCCATGTTGATTTCGGTTCGCGCTCCGCCCAGGGTCGCGATCACGATCCAGCGTCCGCCGAGTGCCATCTTCTCGATGTGGCGTCCGAGTCCCGGACCGCTGATGCAGTCCAGGGCGATATCGACGGGATGTTCCTCCATGGCGGCCCCGAGGTCATCGACCGTCCGGTTGACGACGACGTCGGCGCCGAGGCGGCGGACGAATTCGGCCTTCTCTTCCGTGCTGACGGTCGTCATCACCTTGGCGCCGAGGCGCTTCGTCAACTGGATTGCCGCGATGCCCAGACCGCTTGCCCCGGCCTGGATGAGGACCGTATCGCCTGCCTTCATGCCTCCTTCGATGCAGAGGTTCAGATAGGAGGTGGCGAAGGCTTCGGGGATTGCCGCGGCTTCCACCATGGAGAGGCCCTTGGGAACGGGTACGGCGAGGCCGGCCGGAACGGCGACCCGTTCGGCGTATCCGCCGCCGCCGAGCAAGGCGCAAACCTCGTCGCCGGCCTTCCAACGGCCGTTGGCCGGGGCCTCGACGACCACTCCGGCAACTTCGAGCCCCATCCACTCCGGCCAGCCGGGCGGCGGCGGGTAGTTCCCCGCGCGCTGCAGCAAGTCGGCGCGATTCAACGCGGCCGCGTGGACGTCGACAAGAAGCTCGCCGGGCTTCGGGACCGGATCGGGCACTTCACGCCAGGCGAGTGTCCGGTCTTGATCGGCCAGGATTGCGCGCATATTCCATCTCCGTCACGGTACTTGCGGATGACGCACGGGCCTGACGACGAACGTTGCGACCGCCGCAACGGCCAGCAGCGCCGCCGAGCAGTAGTAAGCGAAGCTGAAGCTCCCGGTGGCATCATAAACCCTGCCGGCCAACAACGCGAGCAGGAAGCCGCCGAAGCCCCAGGCCGTGAAGAGCAGTCCGTAGTTGACGCCGAAATGCTCCAGGCCGTAGTAGTCTTTCGTCACTGCCGGGAACACCGCCAGGTTCGCGCCGTAGTTCGCTCCGATCAAAGCCGAGACCACCGCGAGCACGGCCCCGTGGGCCAGAAGCGAGCCCTCGGTCGTCTGCGACAGGAGGAGTATCAGAAGCGCCTGCAACACGAAACAGCTCAACAACGTGATCCTTCGCCCGACCTTGTCGTAGGCGATGCCGGCGACAATACGCCCGGCGCCGTTTCCGACGGCCAGGACGGCCACCAGGACGAACCCCAGCTTGATGCCCGCCTGCGCCGACGCGATCTCGGCGAGCTTGGAGATAATCATCAGCCCGGCGCCCGCGCCGCAGGCGTACATGAACCACAGCACGTAGAACTGCCAGGTCTTCAGCATTTCCGAGGGAGGGTGATTCCGCTTCCCGTCGGCGTCGCCGCCGGCCGGTTTCGGCGGGGTGCCGGGCGGCACGTATCCCGGCGGCGGCGTCTGGAGCAGTTGCGCCAATCCCGCCACGACCACCAGGAACGCCACGCCCAGGATCCTGACCGCTTGCGCCAGCCCGAATTGGCCGATCAGCCAATTCGAAAGCGGCGCGGCATACACGGGCGCCAAGCCGAATCCGGAGACCACAATCCCCACGACCCGGCCGGTCATGGCCGGCGGGAACCACTTGACCGCCGGCGGAGTCGCCGCCGCGTAGGCCGACGCGATGCCCGCGCCGGTCAGCACGCCGAAGCCCACGACGTAGCCCAGCGGCGTCGTGGTGAAGCTGGCCAGGATCATCCCCGAGCCCACAAGAATGCCGCCGATCGTGGCCACCAGACGCGGACCGAGCTTGTCTTGCATCCGGCCGGCGGGCACCATCACCAGGCTGATGATCAGGCAACTGATGGCATAGGGCAACGACCGATCCGCCTCGCTCCAGCCCCAAGCGTCGGGCACCCCTTTGCTGATGACGCTCCACGTGTACATGATGGCAAGGGCCAGGTTGATGCCCAAGCCGGCCAAGGTGACGCGCCAGCCGTGGTTTGCCGACGGCTGGGCGGGGCTGCGATCACTCTCACTCATGCTGGTTCCTTAATCCTGGTGCCGGGAAAGGCGACCTGGTGGCCGTCCGGAAATTGCTGCCGGATTCTGTCGGTAACTCCCCTCACCCCCTGCCCCTCTCCCGTCCAACGGGAGAGGGGAGAGACTCCTGGACGGCCGCTCAGCTCAGCGGATAGCCACAGGCTTTCAGCAGGCATTCCTGAACGATCATCTCGTGTTCCAGCGGGTAGGGATTCTCGATTTCACCGCGGATGATCCGAGCCAATTCGATCAGTTGGAGGTCGTATCGTCCCGGCGGGCAGGGGAAAGAGACTTCCTGATATCCCTTCTTGTAGGAATCACGGGCCTTCGACAGGGCAAGCTGGAGCTTGAGTGGCTGCGGGGGGCGGGCGCCGAATGTCTCCAGCGGGCGGATGTCCACCGTTCCCTCGTCGCCGCAGACGACCAATTGTCGCCGTTGGAAGCCATCCACTTCGAGCGAGCACGTGCGGATCGTGGCCGTCGTCTTCGGATACTCGAACACCACCAGCCCGTTGTCGCACATCTCCCCTGCGTCCGACCGCGTTTGACGCGGGAAGCTGACGATTCGATCCGGCTTGCCCATCAAACCGACGACAAGGTCGATCATGTGGCAGGCGAAAATGAACATCGTTCCGCCACGGAACTGCGACAGGTACTTTCGGTAGTCAACCGCGTGCGTGACGTTCATGACGCAGTCGATCTCGAAGACCTGCCCGAGCCAGCGCTCGCGGGCCGCGCGCCGGCAGAACTGCACGGCCGGATTGTTCCGGTACATGTAGCCCAATTGCACGGCGAGCTTGCGGCGCCCGGCCTCATCCAGCACCTTCTTGAACGCGCTGAACGATTTGCCGCCCGGCTTGTCCAGGTGGACGTGCATCCCGGCGTCGATGCACCGCCCGGTGATGTCCATGATGCGGTCGTCCCCGGAACTGACCTCCACGGCCACGGCCTGAAGACCCTTGGTGCCCAGCAGTTGCTCTTCGGTCATCCACGTCAGGCCCCGATAGGTCGGGTCGTTTTCGTGTCGCTTGCGCAACTCGGGATGCGGCTCGGCGATGCCGACGACCTCATAGTGGTCGCTGAGCTTCCGGAAGGTGCTCATCTTGCCCGAGGCATGTTCGTGCCCCGTGCCGATCTGGCCGACTTTGATCCGCTGCTTGGGACGCTCGGCCGCGGCCGCGGCCGGTTCGAGCCACGGTCCGGCGGCAAGGGCGGCGCCCGCGCCAACCGCGCTTGCCAGGAGATGACGGCGATCCAAGCGATTCATGGTGCGCTCCTCGGGTTTGCCTCGGGTGAAACAAGGTCCCCATTTCGGAGGAAGGTCTGCTCTTCTACACATGCTCCGGCACGACGAAGGGACTGCGGTACGGCCGGGTGAGCATCCGGTCGGCGTCCGGGGCTGCGACGAACTTCTCGGCCCGGGCGTCGAACTCGAGCGTGCGGCCGAGGCGATACATCGAGTTCGTCAGATCCAGCCGGCCGTCATCGGCCAGGTGGCGCTTCATGTCCTCGAACGAATCGTGGAACGTCTTGTCGCCGCCGAAGGCCTTCGTTTGCCGGTTGAACGGCACCTCCTCGCCGAGGCGGTAGGAGATGTTGCCCAGGTGAATCAGCTCCGTGGTTCGTTGCCCCTCGAGAATCTCGGCCGTGAGGTTCTCACGTTTCCGGCTTCGCACGCAATCGACGAAATTCCGCATGTGGCGAGGACCCTGTTCGGGAACGCCCGAAGCCGGGCAGTTGTCGATCGGCACTCCCTCGCTCTTGCCCTTGGGGAAGAACTTGCCGTCGCGGATCACCCCTTGGTCGGTGTGGAACGCGTTGGTGATCTTCCATTGCTTGTCTCCGACCAGGCCCCGGGACTCGAGAAACACCTTGACGTCGCCGAAGTCGATCATGGTGAGTTGGGTGTTGGGGGTCTGCCCCTGGTCCTTGTACCCGAAGCGGCCGCCGAGGCTGAGGACGCGTTTCGGCATCGCACCGTCGGGCAGGGCCCAACGGCAGACGTCCATTTGGTGCGACCCCATGTTGCCGATCTCGCCGTCGCCGAAGTCCCACGACCAGTGCCAGTTGTAATGGACGAGATTCGTGCGGAAGGGCTGCACCGGCGCCGGCCCGAGCCAGAGGTCGTAGTCCAGTTCGCGGGGCGGCTCCTGCGGATTCTTGAAGCCGATGCTGAGCCGCGACCGGCTGGCATAGCCGTAGGAGACCAGCAGCTTGCCGTATTTCCCGTTGCGGATGTCGTGGATCAGCCGGGCCCATTGCGGGTCGGACCGCCGCTGCGTGCCGTGTTGGACGATGCGGTCATACTTCCTGGCGGCCTCGATGAGTCTGCGGCCTTCAAAGATGTTGTGACTGCACGGCTTCTCGACGTACACGTCCTTGCCCGCCTGGCACGCCCAGACGGCCATCAGCGCGTGCCAGTGGTTGGGCGTGACGATCGAGACGGCATCGAGGCTCTTGTCTTCCAGGGCCTTGCGGATGTCCTGCACGCAGGCGGGCGTGTTGCCGGCGATTTTCTTGACGATGTTGCCTCGGGAGGCGAACAGCCGGCGATCGGGATCGACGAGGTAGGCCACTTCGACGTCCTTCATCCCGGCGAATCCCGTCAGGTGGCCCTGCCCTCGCCCGTTGACCCCTGCGACGGCGACACGGACCCGGTCGTTGGCTCCCAGCACGCGACCGGTGGCCCTGGTGCCGGCGATGGCAAACGTGGCGGCGGCGCCGGCGGCGGCGTGTTTCAGAAAGGTACGACGTGTTGGACGCGACATGGACAAATTCCCCTCGTTGCAGAAGGCCGGCGGCTCAATAGAGGTTGCACGATTCTTGGAGCCCCGAAGGGGCGAAATATGACAGCCCAGGGCAACGCCCTGGGAGAAGAATTGAACATAATGGGAAGCCCTGAAAGGGCGACATAGGCGTCGCCCCGGGGCATATATCGCCCTTACAGGGCTTCGGCTCTCACGTAGTGACTCGCTTCCCCAGGGCGTTGCCCTGGGCTCTCCTATCGCGCCCGTTCGCGGCTGAAGCTGCTGCTCTCTGTCGAAGCGTCTGGAACAATCGCGGTAGCCTGGCAACGGATTTCAAGGCCCCGCTTTTCGCTTCCCCTCACTCAGACCACTTCCTCGACCACCCAGGGCTTGCGGTACTCTCGCTTGAAGAACTTCATGGCCTCGGGATCGTCGAGGATCTGGTCGGTCTTCGGATCGATCCGCAGCTTCCGGCCGCCGAGCCGGCAACTGATGTTGGCGTAGTGGACCATGAGCAGGCTGCGGTGCCCTTCTTCGACGTCGGCGTTGGGCCGTTTGCGACTTCTGACCGACTCGACGAAATTCGCCTTGTGGTTTGGGTCGGGGTAACGGCCGTACATCTGCTCCGCGACCACCGGCTGCCGGCTCTTCGGACGGATGTAGACCTGCCAGCCGCCGCCCATCCGGCCCACGTACATCACGCCCTTTTCGCCGTAGAGCTCGATCCGCGTGGCGTTCTGGGGCCAATGGGGGAAGATGTCGCCGTTGCGGATCCCGTCGTCGCTCCGGAGCATGTAGGGAGTGAACTCGGTCTGCTCGTAGGTCATCAACATTTCGGGGAACTCGAAGACGGCCAACTGCGTATCGGGCGTTTCCGCATCCCCTTCCGTGAAACGACGGCCCGTGCAATAGACGCTGCTCGGATAATCGACGCCACAGAGCCATCGGGCCAGATCGAGCTGGTGGATTCCTTGGTACGACATCTGCCCGCCGGCATAGTCCCACAACTTGCGCCACCGGACATGGATCGCCGGATTGTATTTGCGGGCCGGAGCCGGGCCGTTCCACATCTCCCAATCCAACGTGGCGGGCGGGTCCGTGTCGGGGTCCCACTTGAAGTTGGGCTCGTAGGTCTGCTCGAATACGCGACACAGGTGAATGCGGCCGAGTTTGCCTTCTTCGAGATACCGTTTGGCGGCCCAGTTGTAAGGAGCACTACGGTTCTGGGTACCGATCTGCACAATGCGGTTGTACTTCCGGGCGGCCTTGACGGCCTGGCGGCCTTCCCAGCAATTGTGGCTCTGGGGCTTCTCGCAATAGACGTCCTTGCCGGCACGGCAGCAGAGAATCGTGGCCAGGGCGTGCCAGTGCGGCGGGGTGGCGATCACCACGGCGTTGACCGAAGTGTCTTCGAGCATCTCGCGGAAGTCCTGAAGACACTGGGGCCGCTTGCCCCCCTGACGTGCCGCGTACTCCTCCGCCCGACCCTTGTGCAACTGGCGATTCACGTCGCAAAGGTAGCGGATCTCGCAATCCCCTCGATCCAAGAATCCCATGGCCAGCGAGTGCCCCCGCCCTCCGCCAACCCCGACCATCGCCAGCACGAGCCGGTCATTGGCCGGGGTCGCTCGAACGGACCGCGGATCGGAAAGGACCGTCACCCCCGCCGCCAGCCCTGCCGCCGTGCGCCGTGCCCGGTCCAGGAAGTCGCGCCGATTCAAGATGTTCATGGGCAATCGATCCTTTCGAGAACAAGGGAACGGGGAGGACAGACCTGGGGACAGGCTCCTCTTCCGGCCCGCCTCGCGTTGCCCTCTGCGGAGCCTGAAGGCCGAAGGTTGGACCTGTCCCCTTGGGTGCCCTTGGGCGGGGGGAAACATCCGTCAATCTAGCCCTCCGGGCCTGGCGGGGCAACGGAGAGCAACCGGGCGATCTTCATCCGTCGGCAATCGCGAGGGCCGGGTGGCGCATGGGAACGCTGAGCAGGGGACATCGCCCCACTTGCTTCGGCAGGTCCCCGCCTGCGCAACACTTCACCGCGGGTGGGCCGCAGCGGCCGCTACCACTGGCCGATCGTCTGGCCATCGCGCCGGCAGAGGATTCGTTCCCAGGTGGTGTCAACGATCCTCCGCGTGGCCGCGTTGGTGCTCCCGCTCGTGTCTGTCGCGATGCCCGATTCGTTGAAACGGCCCTCAATCGTACTGCTGACGAAGCGGACGCTGCCATCGGCCAGCACAAAATTGGCCCCGCCGGGATGAACACTCGAGTAGACTCGCATCCCGCGAGCAGACCCCATGGTTGAGGGCTGGACGCTGCCGTCCAGATTCATCTTGATAGCACCGATCGCGACCTGATCGCCTGCTCGTGTGACATCGTTCTTATCGCTGACCCCGAACACCAGGGCCGACGCGCCGACGTAACGTACGCCCAGGGAATCGCGATATTGCCAGGCGCGCTCCCCCAAGGCGATGGTATTGCTCAATCCGTCAAAAATATCGCCAAATCGGACCGAGTGGTCCGGAATGAAGACTCCGCCAATGTCGCCGTCGTCGGCGGCAAGATAGTCGTCGCTGCTATTGTTGGCCACGTAGTTGGATGCGGCCGTCTCGTAAGTATTGACCAGACGGCTAGGATTGGTGCCTTTGGGCTTCTGCAGGTCCGACGGGCATGTGTAGGCAGCGAGTCCAACCTGCATCGCGGCACGCTTGGTCGCATCGGAGACAGCGGCATAAAAGGTGCCTTCTCCCGGCCGGATCACATCGAAGAGCGATTTCTGTTCCACGAAGGGAAGAACGAGCGATCCCCAACCCCAGGAACTCGTGGTCAGCGTGGTGCCGACGTATTTTGTCAGGAAGGCGGGCGGAAGTGCGTTGGAAACGTCGTGGTAGTTGTGAAGCGCGACGCCAAACTGCTTCAAGTTGTTGGTACACTGAGAACGGCGGGCCGCTTCGCGCGCCGCCTGGACCGCCGGCAACAGCAACGCGATCAGGATCCCAATGATGGCGATGACAACCAGAAGCTCCACAAGCGTGAAGCCCGGGGGCCCCGTTTCGACAGACCGCGATTTCTTCGCACGCATGACAAGTTCTCCACGATAAGAAGGAAAGCGATTCCGGAAGGAAGACGGTGATCAGATATCGTTCGGATCGTGTGGCTTTGGCGGGGTCTTGATAAACTCGCCGGAAGGAGAAGGCTCCTGGGCCTTCGGCGCCCCGTCCGAAGGAGGGATTGCGCTGCCGCCACAGCCGCTCAAGCCGGGCAGCACCATCAGCACCATTAGCAGCAGACCAATAGAGAAATACCGCATGTTAATCGCCCTTCCCGAAAGATGAGTGCAGAGAACCGCAAGCCTGGCACATTGCTCGGCCTTCTTGTGCGGGCTCGCACAGGGAACCTCACTACACCCTAGCGGTCCTCCGGAGACGCGACAACGTAAATAATTCCTGCAAACTTTTGCACGAAAGGAACAGCGGCGGCAGGAAGTGCCCGGGTGCCGCCGCTCGCGGGGGACGCAATGCAACAGAGACGCGGTACGGGGACGAGGATCACCGCGTGGGACGTTCGCCCGTCGGCTGCGAAGTCGCAGCGGCATATCGCTGGCGATACTCCCGGGGCGTGTGGCCGGTGGCCTGGCGGACCCGCGTGCTCATGTGCTGCACCGAACAGAAGCCCGACTCCCTGGCGATCTGCCGGAAACTCCAGTCGGAGGAGACCAGGAGCCGCTTGGCCCGCTCGATGCGGATGCGTTGGATCTCGCTGTGGACCGTGCGTCCCAAGACGGCCTTGAACCGCCGGCGAAGGGTCGCACTGGTCATCCCGGTGGCGCTGCCGACGTCGTCCAGGCCGATCGGTCGGCAGGCGTGCTCTCGGATGAACCGCAGGGCGTCGGCCACGTCGCGATCGCCTACCGCGAGGATCTCGGTCGAACCTCGGACGACGATTCCCACCGGCGAGACCGACCGCTTCCCGGGCGCCACCGTCTCACCGTCCATCCATTGATCCAACAGAAGGGCTGCTTCGTAGCCGGTCTGCTGGGAGCCCTGGTCGATACTGGTCAGGGGCGGATCGGTGAACGAGCAGACCGCCTCCTCGTTATCGACGCCCACCACCGCGACGTCTTCCGGCACGCGGAGGCCCGCCATCCGGCAGGCTTCCAGGATCTGAAGGGCCCGCGCATCGTTGCAGGCCATCAGCCCCAAGGGGCGAGGCAGGCTGAGGAGCCACCGGGCCAACGCGTCGCGCAGGCTTTCCCAGGTGTCGGAAGCCGTATTGGGCACGTTATGCACCGCGCAGGAGCGGCCGGCCCGGAGAATCGCATCGTGAAAGGCATCGGCCCGTTTCCGGGAACAGCCGTTGACGGGCGTCGGGCTGTAGCCGCAGTAGGCGAAATGCACGAAGCCGCGTTCCAGCAGGTGGTCGGCCGCCAGTTGCGACACGGCGGTGTTGTCGGTCCCCACGTAGGGGATCTCCATGTCCGGCCGGAACCAGCCGTAGCCCCCGCCGACTCCCACCAGCGGCACCGATAGGCCCAGCAGCTCGGGCCCGTGCGGATCGTCGAACCCCACGATCACGCCGTCCCAGCGTCCCGCGAGCATGCAGTCCAGCGAACTGCCGCTGTTGCTCTCCGGAAGGAAGACGTTCCAGTTGCCGCATTGATGGGCGAACGCCATGACGCCGCTGACGACCTTGCGCATGGCAGCACGGCCAACCTCAAGAAAAACGCCCACCGATCGCTGCCGCGAGTTGGATCGCTTCATCGGATCATACCACCAGCGGTTCCAGGCCGTACAGCCGGCAGAATTGCACGAGTTCCCGCTTGTAGTCGCCGTAGAAGAACACCTGATGGAAGCCCGGATAGGCCAGCACGTCGCTGACGTTGTCGAACTTGACCATGACCGAGACCACGCATCCGCCCGCCGGCGGCACCGCCACGTTCTCAAGAACCTCGCCCGCGGAAATGATCAGTTGCGTGGGCTGCTTCTCGTTACCGGGGAGGACGTCGAGCGAGGTCGTCCGCTGGCCGATCTTCCACTCGGGCCGGCCCGTGGCGTCGCGCATGCCGTGGTGGTGGACGATGTCGTAAGGCTCCGGCGGCGTGCCGAACCCATGGAGCCGCAGAGGGCAGGAGCAATGCGCCCCGATAATGGCCTCGCGGGCCGTCTCCGCGACGGGGTCCTGCTGGAACCCCGGCCGGTCGAAGAGATACTGCACGATCGTATGCGACGCCACCGCGCCAAGGTCGGCTTCGCAAGCCGCGGGGATTCCGTCGTCGTTCATCTTCGACCACGCGATGCACGGCAGGCTGACCGTGCTCTTGCCCAACGCGCCGAGGCAATCCATCGTGATCGCGTCGGCCTGCTCGCGTCGCATGAGGGTGCGTGCGACGACGTAGCTCTTGATGCCGTTGAGCACGTCCTGCTCGGTGGCCTGGACAAGCTGCCTCGCCCCGCGGATCAGGTCCGCGGCCATGGCTTTGATCTCGGGGCTCTCGGGCGTCTTCTGGTACTCGTCGAGGAACGCCTTGGCCGGGATGTAGCGGAGCCGGATGCCCAGGTGCGGCATCACCTTCTCGGCCGGCGCGTTGCCGGCGATCACCAGACAGCGCGTATGCTGAAGCCGGGCGCCGGCCTGAAGCATCTTGAGGCCGTACTTCACCTGCCGGAAGTCGTCGGTCGACGCGATGAAGCAACCACTCTTTTTGGAGGGGGCGGCGGTGTTCGTGGTGAAGGAACTCCCCACGGGCGAGAAAATGACCGTAGGGATCTTCGTGTCGATCGCCTTTTCCGCCGTCGGCCAGGCGTGCTGCTGGCGATCGAGCAGCACCACCAGCAGGCCGTCCGGCCTGGCCGCCTTGGCTTCCTCGAGCCACGCCTGCGACTCATCCAGGCTGTAGAGCGGCTCCGGCCGGAGATCGAGCTGGATCTTCAGCTCCTTCGCCGTCTCGGTGATCTGGCGCGTGTACTTGGCGCGGGCCGCTTCGCCGTCGTAGATCTGGCCGGGCCAGGCCATCCCGTACTCGCCTTTCCGCCGGACGAAGGCGGCCCTGACCGAGGGGACGAAACTCGCCACCGGACCGGCCGGCGCGATCTTCTCCGACGCGACGCCGGCCGAGGCGCCGAGCATCGAGGCCGAAAGGAGGGAGGCCGATCCCGCCACAAACTGCCGCCGATTCAGCCCGCCGCAACCCTGGCAGCCGCTTGAGTGCGCCGCACAGCGATGAATTTCCATGATCGCCTCCTCGGATCGCTGTCTTCCCGGATGGTGTTGTCTCCCCGGCCCGTTGGGTCCGCACCTCGGCCAGAGCACGCGTCCCTACGGTCTGCCGCAACGAACCCTCACCCCGTATTCTGCGCCCAGGTGTCTCGCCACGCAAGTGCGCGGCCGCAAACGACTCAAGGCGAATGCGGTCGAGTGTGGCCGCCAGATGGAACGCGAAGAACTTCGCCGCCTCGATCCTCCCCTCCGGTGGCTTTCCCTTGGGGGTCGTTGGAAGGGGCACCCGGGTTTCCAGGCCGGGGTTCTTGACACCCCGTTGCTCGGCCATTAGAAAGGGATAAACGCTTACCCTCCCGGGGCCGTCCTCCCCGCCCGGCCCCGACCAGAGAACTCGCTGGGGCCGACAGGACCGGCTGCCATGGCCAAAGTCACGATTACCGAACTGGCCAGACGCTTGGGCGTGTCGGTCTGCACCGTCAACAAGGCGCTGGGCGGCAAGCCCAAGGTGAGCGAGGTGACGCGGCAGCGGGTCGTCGAGGAGGCCGCGCGGCTGGGCTACCGCCCCAATCGGCTCGCGCAGGTCCTGGCCCGGAACCCGATCCACCTCGCCTATGCCCGGCCGGACCATTTTGAATCGTTCTTCGGGCCCTTCGAGATGGGCGTGCGCGCGGGGGTTGAGGGCCTGGCGGATCATCGCGTCTCGGTGGGACTGCACCCGATCGATCCCGACCATTGGGCAAAGGCGTTGCTCTCGACGGTCCGCTTGCTGGTCCGCTCCGGGCTTGCGGGCTTGATCCTCTCGCCGATGGCGGGCGTCGATTACCGGCCGGTATGGGACCTGTTGGCGGAGCATCGGGTGCCCCTGGTGCAACTCGGCCTGGAGGTCCCCGGCTCGCCCGCCGTGCTCACGCTCCGTCAGGACACGCTCTTAAGCGGCAAGATCGCCGCCGAGCTTCTCTCGCACTTCCCGGGCCCGGTCGCCATCATGATCGGGAACCGGCGGGTGGTGGATCACGAGGAGAAGCTCCGCGGGTTCCGGGCCGAGGCCACCCGACGCGGCATGACGATCGCCGAGGTCTGCGAGCACGAGGACGACGAGGCGTTGGGCTACTCGCTGACCTGCCGGCTGTTCCAGGAGCATCCCGAAGTGCGGGGCGTCTATGTGGCCACCGACAATTTCCGCGGAGTGTTCCGCGGCCTGAAGAAGCAGGGCGAGGCGGGCCGGGCCAAGGTCGTGGCCACCGGTCTGTTTCCGGAGATCCGGGCCGCCATGGACCTCGGCCTGGTCCATTTCTCGCTCGACCAGCGCATGGCCGAGCAGGGCGAAATGGCGGTCCACCGCCTGCACGACCTGCTCTCCGGGTCGCGTCCCAAGTCGCCGAAGATCCTGGTCCCGCCCCGGATCGCCGTCCGCAGCAACCTCGATCCGCCGGCCGCCTCGTCGGGCCCCGCCGGAGCCATGCGTCCATAGACTCTCACCCGAACCGCAAGTCACTACGTTCCTCGGAGGAAGACAGCCATGCAGAGGACATTCTACGGAGCGTGTTGGGCCATTGCACTGCTCACGACGGCAGCGGGCGTCGCCGCCGCGGCGGAGCCCACGGCCACGACGGCGGTGAACTACGCGCGGCCTTTTGAGCCGCCGACGCGCGCGGCATTCCTTCCGCTGCCGCCCGGCGCGGTCGAACCTTCCGGCTGGCTCCGCGACTGGTGCCTCGCGGCCCGCGACGGCTTCACCAGCCACATGGACGAGTACGACGAGGAATTCCGGCGGGCCTGGGCGCTCGATCACACGATGCGGGGCGAGCGGCTCAACTGGCCCAAGGGGGGCTGGCCCTATGAAGGGGGCGGATACTGGTTCGACGGCCTGGCCCGGCTCGGGTTTGTCCTGCACGACGACGCCCTCCTCGCCCAGGCGAAACGCCGCCTCGATGTGGTCGTCGATCACATGAACCCCCATGGCATCCTCTTCCTCTGGTGGCTCAACCAGGACAAGCCGGAGGACGTGAAAGGGGCGACGGTCAGCGGCGCCTGGCCTCTTTGGGCGAGCGGCCTGCTGGGCCGGGCCCTGGCCGGCTATTATGCCGGTTCCAAGGACCCCCGCGTGCTGCAAACGTTGGAGACGGCTTATCGCGGCGATCGCGACTGGCTGCGCATGGCCTGGGGGATGTCGAACCCCGGGGCCGCGTTCGAGACCTACACCTGGACCGGGAATAAGGAGATCGCCGCGGCGCTATCCAGGCTCTTTGCCAAGGACGGCGGCGGCAAGGACCCGGGCGGGGCGTCGTGGAACCGCTATCGACAAATGCCCGACATGAAACGTGGCGTCGAGAAGAACGATCACGTGGTGCATTTCTGCGAGAGCACCGCCCCGTGGGCCCTGGGATATCTTTGGACCGGCAACCGCGAACTCCTCGAAGCTCCCATGGCCTGGCACGACCTGGTCGAACGCGACGCCATGCAGCCCCACGGCGTGATCGTCGCCGACGAGTTCTGGGGACCGACCGGCGCGTTCCGGGGGACCGAGACCTGCGACGTGGCCGCGTACCTGTGGAGCCAGATCCTCCTTTTGACCGTCAGCGGGCAAGGGCGCATGGCGGACCGGGCGGAACGGGCCTTCTTCAACGCCGGGCCCGCCACCGTGGCCCGCGACTTCAAGACCCACGTCTACTTCCAGAGTCCCAACCGCGTGGTCGACGGCTCCCCGCCCTATCCCCACGGGCCGCGGGCCTCGGGCAATACCTACAAGCGGAAGCACTATCCGCTGTGCTGCACGGCCGCCCTGAACCGCATCCTGCCCAACTACGTGATGCACCAATGGATGGCGACCTACGACAACGGGCTGGCGGCCGTACACTACGGCCCCTGCAAGGTCTCCGCGCTGGCGGGCGATCGCGTGCCCGTGGAGATCCAGTGCCACACCGACTATCCCTTCAACGAGAGCATCGAAATGCAGGTAAAGCCGGCCCGCGAGGCCACTTTCCCGCTCTCGTTCCGCATCCCCGGCTGGTGCAAGAATCCGGAATTGCGTATCAACGGATCGGCGGCCGCGGCAGTGTCTGACAAAGACGGCTTCGTGCGGGTCCGGCGGAGTTGGAAGCCGGGCGACACGGTGTCCCTCCGTTTTCCGATGTCGGTCTGCGTGAAGACGGGGCGGGATGACAATGCCGACGGGGCGCCTTACGCCTCAGTCTCCTACGGCCCGTTGGCGTTCGCGCTGGCGATTCCCGACATTCAAGGTCCCAACACGCCGGACCCGGCCGCCAAGTGGAAGTACGCGATCGCCGACAAGCCGGAGGCCGGCATAGCCGTCGAGCGTCATCCCATGCCGGCCCGCTGGGACTGGCCGCTGGCTGCTCCGCTGACGCTGAAGGCCAAGGGCGTTCCCATCGATTGGGACCCGGACCCGAAGGCGCCCCGCCTGCCGGCAACCATCGCCCAGCGCGGCCCGGCCGAGCCGATCACGCTCGTGCCCTACGGCTGCACGAAGTTCCGCATTTCGATGTTCCCCGTCGCAAAGTAGCGAAGGGAATCGCCGACCTTCCACTCGAGGTGCCCTTCCGATGGTTTTCCACAATCGACATCTCTTGCTTTATACTGTCGCGGCAAGTCTTCTTGTTTGCCGGGCGTCCTCCGCCGCGAGCGAGACGATCTCGGTGGCCTCTCCGGACCAACGCACCCGGGTCCTCGTCAGTCTCGGCGAGAAGCTCTGCTATTCGGTCGTGCACGACGGAAAGGTCCTCCTTGCGCCGTCCGCCCTGTCCATGGAGATCGACGGCGGCGCCGTCCTGGGTGTGAAACCCCGGCTCGTCGGCCGTGAGGCCGGCAGCCGCAACGAGACCGTCAAGACGTTCTATGGAAAGAGCGCCGAAATCCGCGACCGCTACAACGAAACGGCGCTGGCCTTCGAGGGCAACTACTCGCTGGTCGTCCGCGCCTATGACGAAGGCGTCGCCTTCCGGTTCGTCACGGCGCTGCCCGGCGATATCACCGTGAAGAACGAGGAGTGCAGTTTCGCTTTCGCCGCGGATTGCACGGCCTACATGATCGCGGGAGACAAGGGGCGTTTTCCGTCGTACGAAGGCACCTATCTTCACGAGCCCATCTCGCGCATGGACCCGCGGTGCGTGGCCGTATTGCCCGTCACGGTCGAGACGCCCGGCGGCCCGCTGGTCTCGATCGCCGAATCGGACCTGGCCGACTACCCGGGAATGTACGTCTCCCTGCTGGGGCGCCACGGCCTGCGCGGCGTCTTCCGGAGCTACCCTTCGGAGCGCGACACCCAAGAGCAACTGCGATCGCTGGGACGCGGCAACAACGACTGCATCGCCAAGACCAAGGGGCGGCGCGGCTTTCCCTGGCGGATCGTCATGATTTCGGAAAGCGCCGCGGATCTGTTGAACAATGACCTCGTCTACCTGCTTGCGCCGGGGCCGGCGAAGGACGCCGATTTCTCGTGGGTCAAGCCCGGAAACATCATCGGCTGGTGGGATCTCGCCCCGAAACCCAAGGATCCGCTCTCCACCTACGCTCCGGCGCTGACGGGAGTCGATTTCGAGTCGGGCATGAACTACGAGACGTTCAAGCACTACCTCGATTTCGCCGTGGAGCACAACATCGACTATGTGAACATCGACGCGGGTTGGAGCGACTGGGAGGACCTGTCGAAGGTCAACCCGAAGTTCGATTTGCAGAAGCTGTTGCGCTACTCGCAGGCGAAGAAGAAGCGGGTGTTCCTGTGGTGTACTTCCGGCACGCTGTGCAAGCGGCTGGACGAGCACCTGGCGACCTTCGAGAAGTGGGGCGTCGCCGGCCTGAAAGTCGATTTCTTCGACTGGATCGGCAGCGACAACCAGCTTGCGGACGGTCCGCTCCGGGGATGTCTTGACCATCCCCATGGCCCAAGGCGGAGGCTGGGTGGCCAGATTCGTTCCCGTCCGGTAGCGGGCGTGGGAGGTTTCGGAAGCGGGAGGACGTTAGGAACCAGGATCGCATAACTTGACCAAGTTCCAAAGCCCACGGGTTGCAACCCGTGGGCTTGCCACCACCATGTGTCGTCCATTGCTCGCCTCGTGGCGACTTCGAGCGTCCGATCCGTCCCATCGAGAGGAACCCGAACCATGCCGCATGCGGTGAGAAAACCCCGTGAAATGCGAACGATCTGCATTCTAACGGCGGGCCTGGCAGTCGCTTCTGCCGTGCTCCTTGCCCCGGGCGTCCGGGTCCGCGAGGCGGAGCAGGCAAGGCCCACAGAATTCCGTAG